>SL_3KL_010_SEDDRAFT_10003204_pt1 | contig 14917 bp, 13 predicted proteins | sample SodLakKL_010_SED_2_FD_10381 | JGI IMG/M metagenome (IMG submission 10381)
GTACGGCCATGCGTTGCGGAGCAAAAGAAGTAATGGTGCTTTACCGCCGCACCGAAAAGGAAATGCCCGCCAATCCCATCGAGATCCATGAGTCAAAACTTGAAGGAATTCAATACAAGTTCCTTACAGCTCCTGCAAGGGTCAACCCCGATGAAAAGGGCAACGTGAAATCCCTTACCTGCTTTAAAATGCAACTGGGAGAACCCGATGCTTCAGGCAGAAGAAGACCGGTAAAAATTGAAGGCTCGGAATTTGACGTTAAAGTGGATTACATCCTGGCGGCTATCGGTCAGAAAACGGTTGTTAATTTTATTGACGATATCAGCAGCCATTCCGAACAAGAACTGAAGCTCAACAAATGGGGCGATATCGATGCCGATCCCAAAACCCTGCAAACCTCTATCGAAAGCATCTTTGCTTGCGGAGACGGGGTTACGGGGCCTGCAACCCTTATTGAGGCCATTGCACAGGGCAGGGTGGCTGCCCAAAGCACCCACCAATTCCTGTCGGGAAAAACTATAACCCCTTTGCCAAAAGAATTCCTGAGTAAACGAGACCATTTCGAAAAACAAAAAGAGGAAGATTACCAGGATTACTACGTTAAACAACCAAGAGAGGAAATGCCCACCCTGGATCCGGAAAAACGATTAAACTTTGATGAAGTGGAGCTTGGCTACCGGGATGAAGCAGCTCTGAACGAAACCATCCGGTGCATGGAGTGTGGTTGTTCCGAGCTTTATACCTGCGATCTGAAAAAACATGCCACTAAATACAATGTGGAGCAAAAAAGATTTGGGGGAGACTATAAAAAATACCAGGTGGATTTTGCCCATCCTTTTGTGGAAATTGACAACAACAAATGTATTTTATGCAGCCGCTGTATCCGTATTTGTTCCGAAGTGGTGGGTGCCAATGCCCTGGGCCTTGTCAACCGGGGCTTCGACACTTACGTGGCTCCAAGCATGGACGGGCCCCTGCAAAATACCAACTGTGAATCCTGTGGCATGTGTATCGGAACCTGCCCTACCGGGGCCATTACAGAAAATGTGCCCTTCAAACCTGCCCCCGTCCAAATGCAGGAATTCAGCACCGTTTGCAATTATTGCTCCGTGGGATGCCAGATTACCCTGCATCATAAATCCGGGTTCTTTACCCGCACAACGGGCAGCAAAAGGCTGATCAATAAAGACGGCAGCATTTGCCGATACCCTAAATTCGGCTACCATTACCTGAACCGCAAAGACCGNATNACCAAACCNNTATGGAAAGAGAACGGGGAGTTCAGGGAAATTTCTTTTGAACAGGCCTTTAAGCTCATCCGGGAAAAAATAGCAAAGGTTGAGCCCGATCAAAACGGTTTTTATGCCGGGGCAAGGCTTACCAATGAGGAAATCTACCTTATCCAGAAACTGGCCCGGGCCGGAGTCAAAACCAACAATATTTCCTCCTTTCATTACATGGAAAGAGGGGGCGGATATTTTGCCAACAGCCATAACAACGTGCCCTTTGAGCAGATACCCCAGGCCGGACAGATCTTTCTGATGGGTGGCGAAATCAATATGGAGAATGCCGTGCCGGGATATTATGCCTTTAACACCCATTTCCTGAATGGCATCCCCATGGAACTGATCACCACCGACGAACAGAATAAAATAGCGCACAAGGCCACCAAAGTGACCACAATTAAGTCATACTACCATTTTGTTAAAGCAGTGATCCATTTTATGCTGTCCAACAAAATGGAGAACAGTATTTATATTGATGACCATTGCAGGGATTTTGAGAACTACCGTACCCTGCTGCTGAAAGAAAAGTTTGCCGATCTGCTGGAAGCGGCCGGAACCTCCCCGGGAAAAGTTACCCGTTTTGCGGAACAGTTCAATAATGAGCCGCATTCAATCATACTTTTCTCTGAAAAGCACCTGGATGCCAACACTTGCCAGGAGTTGCGCAACCTGAGTTTTATCAGTGGAAAAGCCGGTAAAACAGCCTCCGGACTCATCTCCCTGAAAGAAAAAAACAATGCCCAGGGATTGTTTGACATGGGCGGGTGCGCTGCCATTGCTCCCGGTGGAAAAATGATGGATAATGAAAAGGTAAGAAAACAACTGGCCGAACTCTGGCAGACAGACTCCCTGCCCGAAACCTTCAACCAGGAACAATGGAAATTGCTGAAGGACGGAAAAGTGAGAAATGCCTTTATTTTCGGAGAAGATCCGATGGGGTGTGCATTGAATCCGGCCGCAATGACCAACGTGCTAAAACAGGCTGACTTTTTAGTAGTACAGGATATTTTCCTTAGCAAAACGGCCGAAGAAGCCGACCTGGTATTGCCCGCTTCCCTGCATTTTGAAACCGGTGGAAGCTTTACCAATACCCAGAAATTTATCAGCAATTTGAACCCACCATGAAATCACCCCTTGAGCTCAGCAGCTTTGAGCAACTTAAAGCACTTTGCAGGGAGTTTGGCGCGAAAGCAGAATTTGAAAACCCCATGGAACTGATGCTGGAAGTGGCTTCATTGATGCAGGACACTGCCGAAAGCAAGCCCTCCTGCCAGATGGTCTATACCAAAGCACCCAATCCGGGCCGCCGCTTTGATTATGGCTGCGACCTGCTGGTAAAATTATTTGAAGATCAGTGGAAAAACGCATTTGAAAACACAAAAAAACCTAAACATGAAAACATTCAGCTCTATTAATGAAATCCTGGATTTTGCCATGGATTCCGAGCAACAGGCTGTTGATTTTTACACCGGCCTGGCCGAAAAAATGAAAAATCCCGAGATGAAAGAGGTCTTCATGGAGTTTGCCCGGGAAGAAGTCAGCCACAAGGCAAGCCTTCAAAAGATCAAGGATGAGGGAATTTTTGACATGAAGATCGAAAATGACGTGAAAGACCTGAAAATTGCCGATTATGTGGTCAACACCAAACCGGTGGAAGACCTGGAGTATGCAGATGCCCTGATCCTGGCCATGAAAAAAGAAAAGGCGGCCTTTAAACTCTATACCAATCTGTCCGAACGCACCGACAATATGGAGCTAAAAAAAGTTTTTAAGGCCCTTGCCGTGGAAGAGTCCAGGCACAAGCTGCGGTTCGAACTCGAATACGACGAATATGTGATGAGGGAAAATTAAATAAGCACCTTTTCTTTTATGAAAAAATAAAGCGGGAGGCCGGAAAAAAATCCGGCCTCCCGCTTTTCACCAAATAAACAATTCACCAAAAAACCAATTGGTTATTTTGTCTTAATGGTACAGCCAATGGCCCTGGTGAAAGTCCTTTCCGGACGCTCACCTGCAAGCAGGGCGTTAATGGCGTTGGCCACGTACTTCTCATTTACTTTGGTTGCATCCTGGTAATTATCGTCAATGGCGCCGATATAGGCAACCTTAAGATCTTCACCAACACGTTCCAGCAGATAAACGTGGGGGGTGCGGGTCGCCCCGTATTGCGGATATATTTTCTGTCCTTCATCAATCACGTAATCAAAGGGAAAATTCTTTTCCTCGGCCCGTTCCTGCATTTTTTCAAAAGAATCGGCCGGTACCACTTCAGGATCATTCGGATTGATAGCAATTACAGGAAAGCCTTTGGGCGCAAATTCATTATGCAGTTCGATCATCCTGTCTTCATAAGCCACCACATAAGGACAATGGTTGCAGGAAAAAATCACAATAAAGCCTTTGGCTTCCGGGTAATCCGCCATGGAAACATAAGTTTCGTCCACATTTTTCAGGCGGAAATCGGTGGCCACATCGCCCACTTCATACCCCTGGGCAAATGCACCTGCCCCGATAAACATAATTAGTAAAGCAAGGATCGTTTTTTTCATCGTTTTGTTTTTTTATTGGGTTAAGGGTTTGACAATTTCTTCCAGTTCTTCAAATTTAAACTCTCTTTCGTAAAAACCATAAAAGTTCTGTGAGTAAATAACCGTGGCGGGGATGGCCCCACTCCATGCATCATCTACCATGGGAATCCAGCGGTTTGCATCCGGGTCGTTGAGCAGGATCACCCGGCTTTTCATCTCCATGCGCTCCACAAAAGGAATAACCCTGCTTTCCAACTGATTGGGAAAATCAAGGCTGACAAGCAACACTTTTACCTTGTGGTCCCGGTATTGCTCATTGAGTTTTTCAAAAGCGGGAATCTCCCGCACACAAGGAGCACACCAGGTAGCCCAGAAATTGATCACATATACGGAATCATTTTCCTTTTCCAGCCAGTGTTCAAATTCTTCAAAACTCAGCATGGGAATTTCTTCCTGCTGATCCCCATAAACGAAAGACCCTGATAACACGATCAAGGCGCTAAAAACAAGAATATGCAAAAACCGGGAATATTCCATTTTATTGATTCGATAATTAAATTTAGCAATAAAAACCAAAGGCTCAAAGAAATTTCAACTATTTAACAAAATAATTAAATAGATAAGATAACATATTAAGGAACAATTTAATCATTCCTTTTGTTTAAAAAAAACGGGAGGCAATTGCTCACCTCCCGTTTTTTAGGATTCCTTTCGTAAATTTTTAAACCCTCTTATTTGGCATATGCCACGGCCCTGGTTTCCCGGATCACCGTAATTTTGATCTGGCCGGGATAGGTCATTTCGGTCTGTATCTTCTTACTTAAATCGTAAGAGATCTGCTCGGCTTCTTTATCGGTGATCTTTTCGCTACCCACAATCACCCTGAGCTCCCTGCCGGCCTGAATGGCGTATGTTTTTACCACACCCGGATAGGATAGGGCCAGTTCTTCAAGGTCGTTGAGCCTTTTGATATAGGACTCCACAACTTCCCTGCGGGCACCGGGTCTTGCTCCTGAAATGGCATCGCAAACCTGTATGATGGGAGAGATCAGGCTGTCCATTTCCACCTCATCGTGGTGCGATCCAATGGCATTGCAAATTTCGGGCTTTTCCTTGTAGCGTTCGGCAAGCTTCATACCCAGAACGGCGTGGGGCAGTTCCGGCTCATTATCCGGTACTTTGCCGATATCATGCAGCAGGGCGGCCCGTTTGGCAATTTTCGGGTTCAGCCCAAGTTCTGCTGCCATGGTAGCTGCCAGGTTGGCAACTTCCCTTGAGTGCTGCAGCAGGTTTTGCCCATATGAAGAACGGTATTTCATGCGCCCAATCAGGCGGATCAACTCATGATGCATTCCGTGTATGCCCAGATCAATGGTAGTCCGCTTTCCGATTTCCATGATCTCCTGCTCAATTTGCTTCTGTATTTTGGCCACCACCTCTTCGATACGTGCAGGGTGAATGCGCCCATCGGTCACCAGTTTGTGCAGCGAAAGGCGGGCAATTTCCCTCCTTACCGGATCAAAGCCACTTAAGATTATGGCCTCCGGGGTATCGTCCACAATGATCTCTACGCCGGTTGCCGCCTCTAATGCACGGATATTGCGTCCTTCACGACCGATCACCCGCCCTTTGATTTCATCATTATCAATGGGAAATACGGAAACGGAATTTTCGATGGCCACTTCGGTTGCCGTGCGCTGAATGGTTTGCACCACCAGCTTTTTGGCTTCCATACCGGCCGACAGTTTTGCCTCTTCCATAATCTCCTTTATATAGGACTGTGCGTCGGCTTGTGCCTCGGATTTGAGTGTCTCGACCAACTGAAGCTTGGCTTCGCTGGCAGACATTCCACTGATGGATTCCAGTTGTTCCAGTTGAAGTTTGTAGGTTTTTTCAAGATCGGCCTTCTTTTTGTCAACCACTTCAAGTTGCGTGGTAAGGTTTTGCTTGATCAGGTTCACTTCATTCTGCTTTCGCTGGATCTCCTCCATCTTCTGGGAAAAGGTGCTTTCTTTTTGCTTCAGGCGGCTCTCCGCCTGGTTTATGGCCTGGCTTTTTTCGGAAACAAATTTTTCGTGCTCCGCTTTCAGTTGCAGAAATTTTTCCCGGGCCTGGAGAATTTTCTCCTTTTTGATGACTTCAGCATCTGAAACGGCTTCTTTCAAAATACGCTGGCTCTTACGAACGATGCCTTTGCGCATAATGGTGGCGGCAATCAGTATGCCTATCCCCAGCGAAACAGCCGCTATTACAATGATCGTTATGATATTATCCATTTTGTTTATACTTGATTTTATGTAGGTTATATAAAAAAACCCGCATATAATTCAAAGAGGTTTATAGAAACCCCAAAATACAGGATTAGGGGGTTGGAATTCCTCGAACGTCCACTGTCCCAGAGGGACTACCATTGGCGAACCAATGGTAGTGAGGCCTGTTCTAAAAACTCCAAAACTTACCCTAAAGTTTAATAATGTTGAGTTTCAAAAACGTACATTGAATTAATGCGGGTTATATCGAAATATTTTTCAAAGAACGTTAGCTTTTATCCAGCAGGCTTTCATCTAATAAACGGTCAATTCCTGTGAGTTGTTGTTTCAGGACTTCATGATTTTGAGCTATTGTTTCCAGTTTCAGGATTTCCACTGCAAACTGCAGGGTAACCATGGCCAGCAGATCCTGCTTGTCTCTGAAAGCAAAATTACTGGCATACTCCTTTATTCTCTCTTCAATGAGCTTTCCTGATTCACGAAACAATTGCTCTTCCTCCTCACTGCTTATACTCAGCCTGTAAGGCCGTTCTGCAATAATAACCGATATTAGTTGTTCCTTTTTCAAAGTTTATTGTAACTATCTGTTTAAAAGCGAATAACACTTTTCGATTTCCCGCAAAAGTTCATTAACCTTTTGCCTGGCATTCAACGAATCATCAGCATTCAGGGCTTTGGCAACTTGCACTTCTGCCAGCCGGTTTTCCAATTGTTTAATGAGGGTTTGCTCTTCACGGAGCCGGGCCTGCAATTCCAGTTTTTCAGTTTCCAAATGAAAAACCTTTTCTTTTAATTGCTTATTGCGAACCAGCAACTTTTTAACTTTGTTGCTTATCCCCTCGACAATCAGCGATAATTCGTCCATAATAATTTATGGCATTTTGTTCTGCCACAAATGTATAATTTTTCGGTTAATTTAAGAATAATTTTTGATATTAAAAAGCTTTTCAGACAACTTTTTACCCGGTAATAATTGTTTTTCGTGTTTTGTTTGCAATATTTAATCTTAAAATGTAACTTGTAAAAAGTTAGTTTCCTCCCCCTTTTTTTAATTTTAACCAGATGAAGGAAAACTTTATTGTTTACCTGTGGAAGAACCGCCTTTTGCACCCGGGTAAACTGCAGACCACAAAAGGAGAAAGGGTGGAAATTATCCATCCAGGCCAGGAAAACCATGATGCCGGCCCGGACTTTTTTGCGGCGAAGATCCGCATTGACGGTACCCTTTGGGTTGGAAACGTTGAAATCCATACCCTTTCGTCTAATTGGGAAAAGCACGGCCATCAGCACAACCCGGCTTACGACAATACCATTTTGCATGTGGTGTTTGAGCATGACCGGGAAACAGCGATCCCAACCCGGCAAATGATCCCCATCATGGAGGTCAAAAATTGTTTCGAAAAACATATTCTGGACAACTACCAGAACCTGCTCCTTTCCAAAACATGGGTACCCTGCCAAAACAACCTGGAAATGGTGGATAACTTTATCATTCAAAACTGGCTCAACCGCCTGCTGGTGGAAAGGCTGGAAAGAAAGACCGGAGAGATTTCCCATTTTCTGGAATATTTTTCCAATGACTGGGAAAGTACCTTTTATTACCTGCTGGCACGCAACTTTGGATTTAAAGTCAATGCCAGCCCGTTTGGTTTGCTGGCACAACATACGCCCTATAATCTGCTGGCTAAAAACAAAAACCAGCTAACCACCATTGAGGCCTTGCTTTTTGGGCAGGCAGGTCTTCTGGAAAAACCTTTTAAAGATGTTTACCCGAGAACCTTAAAGGATGAATACCGCTACCTTCAGAAAAAATATAAGTTGCAGCCCCTGAAAAAAGAACTGTGGAAGTTTTCAAGGCTCAGGCCGGTAAACTTTCCCACCCTGCGCATTGCGCAATTTGCCATGCTGGTGCATACTTCCGGAAGGCTTTTCCGGCGCATCATCCAGGCAGTTTCTCCGGCAGAGATCATCGAACTGTTTCAAATAAAGGCCTCCCCTTACTGGGGCAACCATTATGTTTTTGATAAGGCTTCTGCCGGCAAACCCAAGAATATTGGAAAAGATGCCCTTCGGAATATCATCATCAATACCATAGCCCCGGTAATGTTTGTTTACGGGAAGGAATCTGAGAAACCGCAGGTAAGCGAAAAGGCCCTGTCATTGCTGCAGGAGGTGCCTGCCGAAAACAATAACATCATCAGAAACTGGAAAACTCTTGGGGTAAAGCCTCAAAATGCAGCAGACAGCCAGGCCCTGCTGGAATTGAAAAAGTATTATTGCGTTCCCGGAAAATGCCTGAGTTGTGCCATCGGTCATGTTATCCTGAAAAACACCACCCATGCTCAGGAATGAATCTGAATGTCATGGGTTATTTTTATGGCTTTCTGCAGGGTAGCGGTTACCCCGCAATATTTTTCCTGGGAAAGGTTAACTGCTTTTTCCAGTTTGTCTTTGGGAAGATTTTTTCCTGTAAAATGATAAGTAATATGCATGGAAAGGAAGTCTTTTGGAAAATCGTCCCGCATTTCCCCTTCCACCTCAATATTAAAATCTGAAAGTTCGATGCGCATTTTTTTCAGCATCCCCACCACATCCATCCCGGTACAACCAGCCAGGGCAACCAGCATCAAAGGTTTGGGTCGGGGTCCGGATCCCTGCCCACCGTGATCCGGGCCGGCATCAATGTTGATTCTGAATTTGTCAATCTCTGCTTCAAAGCTCATCTGCTCCTGCCAGTTCAGTTTAATGGAAGTTTTCATAAAAATGTATTTTAAAATTTAATTTGAAGGAAACGAGATTGTTATCCTGGTACCCTCCCCATCGGACAAAACTTCCATTTGACCGTTTATCTGATCTTTAACAAGAATATCCGAAAGGGGCAACCCATTGGTTTGAAGTTTTTGTATATCGAATTTTTTTGGCAGGCCTTTCCCGTTGTCGGTAATCACCACCTCGCAGTAATCATCTAAATGCCGGTATTCAACCGAAAGCACTGCCGGGTTTGCCAGGGTGTGATTTTTCAGGTAATGGCTGGAAAAGCCATGATTTAATGCATTACTTAACAGTTCGTTCACAACAATGCCCAGGGGAATTGCATAATCGATATCCAGGAATACATCGGAAGGAAGCTGCAAATCGACCTTTACCTTGCCATGTCGTTTGTAAAAACGTACAAGATCATCTACCAGTTTCTTTAAAAACCCGGAAAAATCAACATCTGAATAGTTTATGGACAAATACATGCTCTCATGGATCATCAATATAGCCCTGACTCTTTGTGAAAGCTCCCGGAATTTGCGGGAGACCTTTGGGGTAAATGAATGGCCCTTATGGGTATCGATCAGGGATATGATCAGATTCATATTATTCTTAACCCTGTTGTGGATCTCATTGATAAGCACTTCTTTTTCAAAAATATCTGTTTTGATCTGCTCTTCTACCTGGAGGCGTTCCGTCATTTTTAACTGCAACTCCTTGTATGAAGCGGCAAGCTCTTCATTCCGCTCTTTAACCCTTGCATCCAGCACCTCACTGATGCTGCGCAGTTTTTTCTCTATTTGCTGACGAATGACGATCTCGTTGCGCAATTTAATGGCTTCGCGGTTATCCTGCCCGTATATCATTAACCCCCGGGTATCATTAAAAGAATCCTTAACCACAGCAAAAGACAAATTTGCAGGGATCATTTCTCCGTGAAAAGAGCGGAGGTTTATTTCTGCCGGCCCTGAAAACCCATTTTTATAAGCATAGGAAATGAAGTTTTCCAGGTCGGCATCCTCAGAAAAAAGCTCATTTATATTTCGGCCAATAATTCTGCTGGTTTTAACCCTGAGTAATAACTCGGTAAATGAGTTGGTTTTTAATAAGCGATTGTCCAGGTCACAGAAAAACAAAACCTGTTTGATCTCCCCTACTACTTTGTCAGCTGCCCGCGATGGGGTGAGGGTGAAAAATCTAAGCCGCAGGATGCCATATGCCAGACCACCAACCCATATAATTGAAAAAATATGGGCCATACGGGGTATTGCAGGCATATGAAGGGCAGGCAATACCAGGTCGCTGAAACTGGCTATGATCAGGAAAATCAGTAAAGGATAAAAAATGAGGTTAAATTGAACGATCTCCCTTTGCAAAACCAGGTTCCGGCGCCAGCTTATAAGGATAATAAAAGTTACAATAGAGGTCAGGCCCAGGTATATGTAATAAAAGATATTTAAAAAAGCTCCTGCATGGGTTACCAGGTAATAACTACCCTGGTGCAGGATCATTTCCCGTGAATCGCCCGTTTGAAAAATAAAAAAATACAACAATACCAGGCCATAAACAAAAAATATCCTGAACAACCAGTTTTTCAGTGTGTTGGTTTTGGGAATGTTCGTGAGTAAACTATTGAACCGGATAAGCAAGGCCGGGAAAAGGCACCAGCCAATGGATGCCACATTATGCCAGAGCCTGGCATTTTCCTCGTCGGTAGCNGAAAAGAAAAAAGCATTTCCAAAGGACCATATGCTAAAACACAAGGCAAGCAGAAANAACCAACGGTTTAGGGAAGAAGAGGGATTTTTAAAATACAAATACAATCCCAACTCAAGGTATAATACAAAAACCGCAATAGATAATATGGAAACCAGATCCATTTTTATTTTTTTTATCAGCCGGGTAAACCCATGCCCTTATCTTGAAAATTTCAGGATGACCAGGGTTCCAAAAGAGTTCCTGGTCATTATTTTTCCTTTCAAATGCTGTTTAACAAGTATTTCAATTAATTGCAAACCCGTTGATTGCGGATTACCCAGCCCCCCTTCCTTGGGCAAACCCACCCCGTTGTCGCTTACAATAAGCGTATAATCGTTTTGCTTCCTGTAAAATTCCACATTAATGGTGGAAAATGCCGGAAAAGAAGATTCGTTATTTTTTTCTTTTGGAAATGCATACTTCAACGAGTTGGTGATCAATTCAGTAAAAATGATCCCGCAGGGGATGGCCTGATCAATATCCAGGTATTCATCGGCAACATTCAAGCGAAAAATCACATTCTGTGAACCCCGGTAATTCCTGTAAATCTCTCCGGTGGCTTTTTTAAGGAAACTGCTGAAATTGATCCTGGACAGATTGGGCGAAGAATAAAAATCTTCATGAATGGCTGAGATGTTGCGTACCCTCTCGGCAATCTGCCGGAGCTTGTCCCTTGCCTGTTCGGTAATTTCCTTATGAGCGCTCAACATGTTGATCAGGGAAATGATCATCTGAATATTGTTTTTAACCCGGTGGTGAATTTCTTTGACCAGTTCAACCTTTTCTTCAAGATCGGCCTTGATCTGCTGTTCGGCTCTTCTTCTTTCAGTAATTTCGTTGCGCAACCGCTCATTGGCCCTGGAAAGTTCTTCCGTGCGTTTTTCCACGATGGTCTCGAGTTCCCGCCTGATAAGCGATAAAGTTTTTTCATTGCGCATGCGGTCAGCTACTTCTGCTTGTAGCTTCATTTTCTGGCGGTAATCCACTCCAATGAGTACCAGCCCGAGAAAATTGTTAAATGCATCATCAATGCGCACCAAAGACATTAACACCGGGATTATTTCCCCGTTTTTTGTGGTGAGATCCATCCTTATTTCCGGGGATTGGGAAGTATGCCGAACTTGCCGGATGTATTGCCGTATCCGGTCAAAATCACTGAACAGCTTCTCAGGATTCATCCTAAGCAGTTCATAGTTATTGTACCTCAGGTTTTCAAGGCAATAACGGTTGGCCGCATATATCTCCCCGTTCTGGTCTAAAAAGAAAATGTATTCCCGTATGCGGTTAATGATCAAATTAGACATGACCTCCCGGGAAAAAGTCATGGGCTGTAACATTACCAGGCAAAAAAACAAACCCACACCCAGTGGCAGGGAGTTAATGTGCGCCAATGAAGGTATGGTACTCTCTCCAAAATATGGCAGGACAAGGTTGGTGATGGTGCTGAAAAATACCATCAGGATAACCGATACCAGTAAAATGTCGGCCTGAAGTTTTACCCGGTTCTGATAAGCGGTTTGCTTCCATTTGTACAAAATATATAAACTGAGAATGCCTGAAAGCTGAACATAACCCACAAAAAGAAAAAACCACAAAGACCGGGTATTGACGGAAAAATACCAGACATCACCTTCCCGGTAAAATATTTTAATGGTCTCCGGATCCAGGTTATACCTTACAATGGACAAAAGAGAAGCCGGGATCAGGACAAAAAAAATAATGTTGAGAATGCCTTTGCTCTTTATATTGCCCATCAGGTAGAAAATACCAACGGCAAAAGCAGGAAAACTGGCCCATCCAAAGGAGGCTACCCTGTCAATAATATATATATTTGCCCTTGAATCACTTATCTGGATCAGGAAATAGCCGAGAGAAAAAATGGAAAATGCCAGGGAAAAGAAAATAAAAAGGGTTTTTACTATTGACCTGGGCAGGGCAAAAAAAACAAAAAAGGCCGCCTGAAAATAAAGTAAAAAAACAACGAATGACAAAAAGGCAAAAACATTCATTTTTCAGTATTTTGATAAGCCTGGCAACCCTGAGGCTTTGCCATATCAAATATCATATATTTTTTTGAGTTTAGGAAATAAAGATTGGCAAATGAATTTCAGGCAAAAAAAACTCCGGAAAGAAAATTTCCCGGAGTTTACAACAGGCCTTTACATCATTATTCAATGTCAGTTAAAAACCTTTCGGCTTCAATGGCCGCCATGCAACCTGTACCGGCAGCAGTTACTGCCTGCCGGTAAACATGATCCTGCACGTCACCCGCTGCAAAAACCCCATCCACATTGGTTTTGGTAGAGTCGGGTTTGGTTTTGATGTAGCCGTTTTCGTCCATATCAAGCTTTCCTTTAAATATGCCGGTGTTGGGCACATGCCCGATGGCTACAAAAAAACCCTGGATATCCAGCTTTTTCTCCTTTTTGGTTTTTACGTTCTCAAGGATCACCCCATTAACGGTTTTGTCTCCAACCACTTCCCTCGGAATGTGATCCCATACTATTTCTATGTTGGGAGCTTTCATCACGCGGTGCTGCATGGCTTTTGAAGCCCTGAGTTCATTGCGCCGGTGCACCAGGTACACTTTGTTGCACAGCTTGGATAAGTAAGAAGCCTCTTCACAGGCTGTATCTCCACCGCCAACGACCACCACATCCTGGCCTTTATAAAAAAAGCCATCGCAGGTAGCGCAAGCCGAAACACCAAAACCGTTATATTTTTTCTCCGACTCCAGACCAAGCCATCTTGCAGAAGCACCCGTGGCAATGATCAGCGTTTCCGCTTCCACTACGTTCTGCTCATCAATTTCAACCTTAAAAGGCCTTTTCGATAAATCCACCGCAGTGGCCAATCCCCAGCGAACATCCGTCCCAAAACGCTCGGCCTGCTTTTGAAAATCAACCATCATTTCCGGCCCCTTAATGCCTTCCGGATAACCGGGGTAGTTTTCCACATCTGTTGTGATGGTCAATTGTCCGCCAGGTTGAAGCCCCTGGTAAATAACCGGTTTTAAATCAGCTCTGGCAGCATAGATTGCAGCAGTATAGCCTGCCGGTCCACTGCCAAGGATCAAACATTTGATCTTTTCCTTTTTTTCACTCATTGGTATTGGGTATTTTTTTGTTGGGTTATTTTTTTGCAAAAATAACAAACTAAATTATATATATATAAAAATGTTTGTTAAAAAGCGCCACCTGCCTCTGCTGCCCAGAAACTTCCCGGGTTTATCTTGATAATAGTAAACTTACCTTCAGGGCATTGAAAAGGTAAGAATCATATCTTGTATCCGGGATCTCCACCCCATCCAGGGAGTTGAGTACGGTATAACGATATCCCAGCTCATAACCGATTTTTACCCGGTTTCCCACCAGCCCGGATATACCAATCCCAAAGGGTATTGCGGGTTGAATCTGACTGTAACTGGCTTCAACGGCTACGCTGGTTCCGGTCTGATCAAACAAATCAGGGTTGGTATAAAACAAGGAAATCCCTCCAAAGCCATAAATATCGAAAATGGTGGCCGAACGCATCGGGATAAAAAATTCCATTTTACCCGAAGCTTCAAAAACATCATTCTCAAATCGATGAAAGGCATGGTTTTCCAGCAGGCCTTCGGTATCCTCTCCTGAAAACCTTGCATAATCCAATCCTACATTTAATCCAAACCAGTTGTTAACCCGAAAACGGGCAAACAAGCCGGCTGCCAGGTCGATATTGCTGAACTGGTAATCGAGATTGTCGCCAAACCCCATAGATTTGGTACCGGTAAGATCCACAAAAGAGTGTGCAGTGCCCAGGCTAATGCCAATTTCCCTTGAACCAACCCCATAATATTCTTCCCGAAGGGACGGACCCAGGGGTTCGCGTCTTTGGCTGGTGGTTGGGGGAGAGCTGGAAGTGCTCACCCGCCGGCCCCTGTCATCACCGACTTCTCCGGGATCCACGCTCCGGCTGTCAGGCGTTGCATCCTTTTTTTTGGGCTCATTGGAATGGGGCTCAGAGCGGCTGGAAGCTGCAGAAGGTGAACGGCGCTCTCCAAAAAGCCACCGAAACAGGAAAAACCTGCGGCGATCTGCCTGCGATTGCAAACTGAAGCTTTGCTGACTGCTAACCGCCATGGTGCCGGAATGCATGGGGAGAAACAAGCTTTCTTTCAGGGAAAGTTCCGGGGGCTGGTTTTGTGTGGTCTGCTCTCCGGGTTCAGTTCCATACAAAAAAGTACAGCAGGAAAAAATGGCCAGAAATAATATCCTCTTCATAATTTATAAATTAAGGGGTCAATACATTTTGCTAAAAAACGGAAAATAAATTACCC
>SL_3KL_010_SEDDRAFT_10003205_pt1 | contig 14904 bp, 11 predicted proteins | sample SodLakKL_010_SED_2_FD_10381 | JGI IMG/M metagenome (IMG submission 10381)
GCGAATTGGTTTCCCCCCCAAGCGTCGCCTGCCCCTCTAATGCTTTGGGGGGGGGTGGGTGGCTAAGGCGCAAAGAAAGACGCAAAGGAACTTTTTTCCCAGAAAAATCCTCAGAAAACAACAATCCCTGCAATTAGAATAATTGCCGGCCACATCAAGGTAGCGGTTTCAACAGGCCATCCGCCAATTGCCTTCAACCAATTACCGCTTGGTCCACCACAGGGGAACGGAGATCACAGAGAGTGAAAATTGGAAGAATCTACAACCCCTGGATAAAGATTTACCGCCAACTAATTCGAGGTGGCGCTCTCAAAAAGGCATCGGCCATCAACCATCGGCCAATAACCGTCACCAGACTCACCAATTCACAACTGAAACAGGTCCACTACAGGGGAACAGAGATCACGGAGAGTGAAAACTGGAAGAATCTACAACCTCTGGATAAAGATTTACTGCCGACTAATTCGAGGTGGCGCTCTCAAAAAGCCATCGGCCATCAACCATCGGCCAATAACTATCACCAGACTCACCAATTCACAACTGAATAAAGATTCACTATTCACGACTGAAGCTCCTCTCCCTGCCAGCCATTTTCACTTAAGTAGCGGGCGAAGACGTGTTGAAAGCCGTGGGTGCAAATAATTCGCTCGGCTCCGGTTGCTTTTACTGCTTTCAACAATCCCGGCCAATCGGCGTGGTCGGAAAGCACAAAGCCCCTGTCCACTCCGCTTCTTCGTTTGGCGCCTCTCACTGCGGCCCAGCCCGATGCAATGGCTTTTTCGGCATTTTTGAAAACCTTTGACCAGTGTTCTGAAAAGCCCGATGGGGAGATGATGACCATGCTACCGGGGAAGTCGGTGGATTTGAGGTGGTTGGAAAGGGGCCGGGTTCTTTTGAGGGCGTGTCCGTCTCTCCTCACGGCATTGTTCATATCCTGTACCGCCTGGTGGCAGAAAATGGTACCCTGCACATCTTCGAGTCCCTTAATCAGCCGCTGGGCTTTTCCCAGTGAATAGGCTTGCAATACAGAGATTTTACCCTGGCTGCGGTTTTTCTCCCACCATACCTTTATATCACCCATTATTTCTTTTTGAGTGGGCCATCGATAAACGGGCAGTCCAAAAGTACATTCGGTGATAAAAGTGTGGCATTTCACCGGTTCGAATGGAGTGGATAGCCCATCGGATTCGGTTTTGTAATCCCCGGAATACACCCACACTTCGCCTTTTCGCTCCACCCTTATTTGAGCAGAACCCGGCACATGACCGGCCGGGTGGAATGAAAATTTCAGTCCATTGATAAAAAAGGGTTCGCCATAGGGGTAAGCGGTGAAATTTTCAGGGCCGATGCGCTTTTTAAAAACCTCGATTGAATCGGCCGGTATGATGTATTTGCCCATGCCGTATCTGCAGTGGTCTGCGTGCATGTGAGTTATGATTGCTTTGTCCACCTTGCCAGTAGGGTCCATCCATACGCCGGCCTCACTTACGTACAGTCCCTTTTTAGTCTTCCTTATCAAATCCTGCATGGTGGTAAAATCTGAGCCTGTCCTTTTGGGTGGCTGAAAAAATGGATTTCAACGGGTACTTTTAAACAGAAGAACTGCAGTTTAATCCTCTTTGTTCTTCTTTTTCTCGTCTTCCTTTTTCCCTATTTTCCCTTCTCGGAAATCGCGAAATTCGTCAAAGGCTGTTTTTTTCCAAAGAGGGACTCCGTCTTCGTAGGCTGCCCTACCGATAATATGGGCTGCGATGGGCGAGGTGATTAGCAGAAAGACAAAAATTGCGGAGGCCTTGAGTGCCACATCCACGTCATTGAAATAAATGGCAACACCCACCATGATACAGGCCACGCCCAATGTAGCCGCTTTGGTAATGGCCGATACCCTGATGTAAAAATCAGGTAGTCTGACCACTCCGATCGCTGAGATCAAAATAAACAATACCCCGATTATGATTACTGCTGCACTTGCTAATTCGATCATTTCTTTGGTTTGTGACTTTTCTTCATGTAATAGGCGAATGCTACAGCACCGAGAAACAATATCAACGACAGTATGATGGCTGCATCCAGGTATGAGGTAAGACCGGTAATCAGGGAGTAAATGGCGATCATGCCGATTGTAATAGTGCCGATAAGGTCAAATGCGATAACCCGGTCCGGCAGGGATGGTCCGATAATAATGCGGATAAACACCAATACGGCCGAAAAACTCAGGACGATCAGCGCGAACAACAAAACCATGTAATACCAACTCATCTTGTCACCTCCAGTAATCTTTTTTCAAAACCAGTTTTCAATTCTTCCTTTATCTTCTCAGCCGTCATTTTTTTAAAATAGATGGCGTGTACAAAGAGGTATTTTCTGTCTTCACTCAATTCGAGACTCAGGGTGCCCGGAGTCAGTGATATCATATTGGCCAGTATGGTTATTTCCAGGTCGGTCTTTGCATCCAGTGGCAGGGCAACTATGCAGGGACGCAGGAGCGTAGTGGGGGTAATCACATCATATGCCACCCGAATGTTTGCCATCACCAGTTCCTTGATAAAGTAAACGATCAAATTTATCAGGCGGGGTAATTTCCTGCCGTACTTTTTATTGACCAGATAGCTTACAGGCCATAGAATACTGAACATCACCCAGGTCCAAAAGAACAAATTGATGGCTGTGGCTCCCCAATTCATAAAGTTGAGAAACTGTAAGGCCAAAATGATGGCCAGGGCGATATGTGGTATTATCCAAATCATTGAGCTACTCCTAATACATTCACAATATAAATTTCAGGATTCAACAGTTGTTCAGCGGTCATTTCGGCAAAGTAAAAGATGGGTTCTGCCCAAATTGCCACCCCAACACTCATAACGGTAATGGCAACCACAGGAAGCAATACCTGACGGTTTATTCCTGCCCGCTCTTTTTTCAAGGTCTCCACCTCCAAATTTGTTTCATCCTCGGGTTTTTTCTTCCAAAAAACTTCGTTCCAAATCTTAGACATGGAGTAGAGTGTCAAAAAACCCGTGGCCAATGCGACCAGTACCAAAAAGTAAGCGTCACTCACCAGACCTGCCTTTACCAGTGCAAATTTTGCCCAAAAACCGCTTAGTGGCGGAAATCCTGCAAGAGAAAAGGCAGAGATTACAAAGAGTAAGGCCAAAAAGGGATAGGTGTGGTAAACACCACCCAGCTTTTTCAACTCATAACTCCCCTTTAGTCTGTTTACGATTCCGCTTATTAAAAACAGGTTGGTTTTCACAAAAACAATGTGAATGATAAAATACACTACACCTGTGATGGCCAGTTTGGTGCCAATTGCCAAACCCATGATCAAATAACCAATCTGGCTGATGATATGGACACTGAGTATTTTTCTGAATTCCATTTGGGCCGCCGCTCCGAGTACACCGATAAACATGGTGGTCGCTGCGGTGAATATCAGCAGATTGTCCAGGAAGAGGCTTTCGTGGGTAAAAATCAGGGTAAAAAACCGAATAAATGCGTAAACACCCACTTTGGTGAGCAGTGCTGCAAATATAGCTGTGATCGCCACTGGGGGAGTGTGATAGGAGGCCGGCAACCAACTAAAAAGCGGAAAAACTGCGGATTTAACCCCAAAGGCGATGAAGAAGAAAACCGCCGCAAGGGTAATGAGTCCTTCGTCGGGTACGCTGTTTATCCTCAGGGCAATGTCGGCCATATTTAGCGTGCCTGTCAATCCGTACAATACACCAATTCCGGCCAGGAAGAAAATGGAGGCCATGATGTTCAATGTCACATACTTTATAGCCCCTTCCAGTTGAGCCTTGGTATTTCCCAGTGCCATCAGTACAAATGAACTGATAAGCATGATCTCAAACCAAACGTAGAGGTTAAAGATATCCCCTGACAAAAACGCCCCACTGACACTGAACAATAGGAAACTCATCAGTGGGAAAAAGCCGAATCGCATACGTGCCCGGTCCATGTCCCCCAGCGAGTAAATGCCGACAGCAAGTCCCATTATCCCTGTGAGTAGCACCATAAAAGTGCTGAGATAGTCCGCCACCAGGCTGATTCCAAAGGGTGCGTCCCAACCTCCGGATTGCAGGGTGATAACCTCGTTTTCCAGAACAGAGCGCATCAGATTGATGGCCGCCAGCGTCATCGCAATGGTGCTGATGAGAAAGACGACCTTTTGCCGTTTCACATCCATCCAAAAGAAGAGACTGAAAATCCCCCCCAACAATGGAATCAATAATACCAGTAACAATTCATTCTCCATCAATCGTCAAGTCTGTCAGTCGTGTTTAAATCATCCAGATTGTCCGTGGCTACTATTCGGTATCCCACTTTTATCAAAACAATGGCAAATGCCTGTATTCCAAATCCGATCACTATGGCGGTCAATACGAGTGCCTGAGGCAGGGGGTCTGCGTAGGGTTCCACCAGTGCTTCAGCACCCTCGGGCACCAATGGAGGGGCCCCACGGGTAATGCGGCTGATGGTGAACAGCATCAAATTGGAGGCGTAGCCCAAAATGATAAGGCCGATAATCAGCTTTACAAAACTCTTGTGCAGCACCAGATAAACTCCTCCGGCGTACAATCCTCCTATCAGAAATGGCAGTACATCTTCCATGTCATTCCTCCCAAAGTGAAAAAATTATTTTCAAAACCGTTCCTCCTACAAGCAGATACACTCCTATGTCAAATAATATCGGCGTGCCAGGTTTACCCATGATCGGGACTTCTAGCTCCTCCAGCCAAAGACCCGTCTTATATGTCTCGCCGGCTATTACTGGTATCAATCCACTCACTACTGCGAGTAAAAGACCGAGTGCAATCAAAAATATGGGCTTCAGCTTAAATCGGCGCCTCGTTCTTTCCGCCCCGTAATTTATGGCGTAAAGGGCGAATCCGGTCGAGGCAACCAGGCCGGCTACAAATCCACCACCCGGAGCATTGTGCCCGCGAAACAGCAAGTAGAGCGAAAACAGAAAAAACAACGGGATCAATACTCGGATTCCGGCCGAAAGTATCACTGAGTTCATATCGCTTCCTCCTTATCGTTTTCTGTGGTAAATTTGATCAATCCGTATATTCCCACCGCAGCAATTCCCAATACCACGATCTCTCCCAAAGTATCCAGTGAACGGAAATCCACCAGGATTACATTCACTACATTTCGTCCCATGCCCAGCGGATAACTCGACTCCGCAAACCAGGCCTTGAGATGAGAATCGAGGGGATAGCTGGTGATGAGCATCACTATCCAGGTCATTATAGCACCAAAAAGGGCCGAAACCAGGAAATAACGGAATTTTATAAATCCCTCGTCAAATATAAGGTAGTGCGGCAGTTTCCACAATACGAGCACAAACAACACCACGGTGAGCGTCTCAATCAATATTTGCGTCATGGCCAAATCCGGAGCACCGAAAATGATGAATACAAAAGCCACTCCATATCCAACGACACCCAGCATGGCAATGGCGAGCAGTCTCGATTTTGCTACGACTGTGTAAAAACAGGCCACGATCATCAGTACACCAATTACTACATCGTACACCCTGAAGTCACTCCAAAGCACTTCAATATTAGGTATGCCAAAATCCTGGAGAACGATTAGTGCCAGCACACAAAAGGTGCCCACCATCATGGAAATGTAAACCCGCAGATAGCCGTTTTGAACCTTTTGCGTGACATTTTTTGCCAGTTCAGCAAGGCTGTCCATGGTCTGTTTGTAGGCGTAAGAGGGCTTGATTTTATCCGAAATTTCAATCATCGACATCAGCCGGGGATTGTAATACACAAAGGCAAAGGCGGCAATGCCGGCCACCAGTGTCGTCATACTCAAGATCAATTCTGTATTGATCCCGTGCCAAAGTTTCATATTCAGTGGTTCATTTCCGGGGAAAACCACCTGTGACGCCTGGTCCAAAAGCGGATTTATCAAACCGCTGAATACGCCCAGTAATATGGATAACACAGCGAGCACAGCCGGCCCTGCAAGCATGGTGATGGGTGCCTCGTGTGGCTTGATTTTTAGTTTGTTGCGCCTGCCGAAAAATACCATATACGAAAGCATTCCGGCCGCTGCCACGAATAACATTCCGGTGATGAAAAAGGCCGAGGTCGTCAGTGGGGAATTGACTACCATCCCGATGGTGGATTCATAAGAATATTCTTTGCTGATGAACCCAAAAAGCGGGGGAATACCCGCCATGGATAAACAGGCTACCACTGCCGCCGTGCCCGTTACCGGCATCTGTTTAAACAACCTGCCCAGTTTGCGGATATTTCTGCTGCCCGTCTCGTGATCCACTATGCCCGCAACCAGGAATAGACACCCCTTGTAAAGGGCGTGGGCCAGTATAAAAATCACGGCGGCTTTTATGGCAATGCCGGTTCCAATACCCAGCAGCATAACCAGTAAACCCAGTGCGCTGACCGTGGTGTAGGCCAAAATTTTCTTTAAATCAGTTTGCATGACGGCGATCATGGAGCCCAGGACCATGGTGATGCCTCCGAAAATAAGCAGCAATGCGTGCCATCCATCGGCTCCATTGAATACCGGACTCACTCGCGCCAGCAGATATACCCCGGCTTTTACCATGGTGGCAGAGTGAAGATAAGCACTAACCGGAGTGGGTGCAGCCATCGCTGAGGGCAACCAGAAGTGAAAGGGGAATTGGGCCGATTTTGTAAAACAACCAATGATGATGAGCAACATGGCTGCGGTGAAAAGTCCGCTCTCGGCCAGTTCATCTCCGCGTTGTACCAGTTCGGACATCTCCATACTACCTCCGCCGATCCCCAGCAAAATCAGACCCGCCAGTAAGGCAAGGCCGCCACCTGCCGTGATCAGCAAAGCTTCAAGGGCAGATTTTCGAGACTCCTTGTCCTCGTGGTGATAACCGATGAGAAAATAGGAGCTGAAACTGGTCAACTCCCAAAAGATNAAGAGGCTTATGATGTTGTCAGAAAGTACCAGGCCGAGCATGGACGCCATGAACAAAACCAGGGACATGAAAAATCGGTCGGTCTTTGGCATGCCTTTCATGTAGGTCCCTGCATAGGTCAATACCAGTGCACCTATCCCCGTGATGAGCAGTGCGAACAACATGCTCAACCCATCCAGGTGGAAGGACAGAGAAATGCCCATGGTAGGCACCCAATCCCAACTTGAGGAGACCACATCGCCACCCGACACACTCCCGAATTGGGTCATCAGCCATACAAAGGCTGCCGCCGGATACAGAGCGAGCACCATCCCGGTATTACCTTTGAAAATTCGGTATATCGCCGGGACGAAAAATGCCAATACTACTCCTGTAAGTACGATTGTTAACATATGGGCACAAAGAAACTAATTCTACCTGATATCCCGGGCTGTGGTAACAAGTTTTTTGTTCGATTCACCCGGTAATAGATTTTATACGAAATATCTAATGAATATTTTGATGCCGGGGTTTAATCCAAAGGCAGGTTTCGGGGGAATTAATGGTTTTTGAAAGGGGGGATTCGGGGCTAGCGGACAGGTTTTGAATAAATTTCCGTGTAGGGACGCAATGCCTTGCGTCCGCTACATGGTTCTAATCTGTTGCATAAGGCGTTTTTCAGAAAGTTGATAATGACCCACTCCCCAACCCTTTGGCGGATCAAGACAAAAAGTAATAGAGATTGGATTGAAATCGGTTACATTTTAAACAGGGAGAGATTATGATTAGAATGACACAAAAATTTTTATGGTCATTTCTTGAGATTGTCATAGGTATTTCAGCCGAAATAAAGTCCAATGCAGAATGAGGTAAATGGACCCGCAACCTTTTCTGATGGGTTTAAATTGGGCATTCTCGACAACAAAGAGAGATGGGCAGTCAAATTGATGTACTTTAACCCAGCTTTTTTTAACACTAAAGGGCATTACTCCTACTCGGACTTCTGGTTTTCCACTTCCAAAAAAGAGCGGAAGGCTACAAATTTATCTTTGTAACGATCAATATGGGATTTTTGGAGAGCAGGTGCGTGGTTGTTCATGTAGTCTTCCAGGGCCTTTTTGTTGTGGCAGTAATACTGGATGGCGTAAGTGGTTCCCTGCGGTTCCTCCTTTAGCAGTTTGCAGAATTTATAGCCGCTGAACAGCCCGGTTTCCATTACCTCCGGGATGTGGGTGTTTAGCATCCAATTTTTCCAATCGTCCCTGACATTGTCGTCGATATTGACGGTCACATTGTAGATAATCATGCTTCTTTTTTTTCCTGGGTTTTTAAATAATCAGGGGGTGTGGGTGTCTCGAAATTCGCGGAATCGCTCTCGCGCATGGTCCCTGAATCTGCTGTCCCTGTAATCCATGAAGAGTATTTCGTAGTACTCAGAGGCACGCGCCGGGTCGTCCAGGTCGTGTTCCCACATCATCCCGAGTCTGTGGAGGGCATGGTCCGCACGAATCCCGTCCGGGTGTTTGTCATATACCCTGTTGTAGTACGTTTTCGCCATTTCAAAATCCCCAAGTTCCCTGTAGGCCTCGCCTTTGGCGTAAAATACATGGCCTTCGAGTGTGTGCCCGGGGAATTCATCCAGCAGGTCGTTCAAAATCTCAAAAGCCTCGTCGTGGCGATTTTGGAAGAGGAGAAGTTCACTTTGTGCAAAGCGCTCCAGGGCCTGTGTGGTGGTGTCCAACCCGAGGTGGTCCATGATAAATACGGACAGGTCGATGGCGTCGTTTGCGATAAATCTGCTGGTAGCAGCTTTGAGGATGTCGAACTGAGATTGGGCCCATTCAAAATCTCCCATAAAGTAGCTCAGCCTCGCATCCCTGAATCGGGCCTGTTCGCCCAGTATTTCTTCCGGAAAATCTTTGTCCACCTGTGAGTAGAGCAAAGTGGCTTCCCACCGCTCGCCATTGATCAGGTAGTAATCACCCAAATCGAGTTTGGCCTGTGCTTCCAGATATTTGTTGAGGCCCGGCATCTCCACCAGTTCGTTGAGTATCTCGATGGCTTTGTCAATTTCATTGAGATGGAGTGCATAGAATCTGCCGAGTTCTGACATCAGCGGTGCCGTGCGGGTATTTCTGCCAAATTCTTCCAAAAAGTCCAGGTATTTTTCTTCCAGTTCGACCAGCATTTCCCTGGTGGCATCCGGGTTTTGGTTGATGCGCTTGCGCATGGCATTGAGTGCATTCTGTTTGGATGAGACGTAGTAGGGTGAATCTATTGCTTTGTTGTCTGTGATGTACCTGTAGGCTTCAATGGCGGTTTCGAGGTCGCCCTCGTTTTCCGCTGTTTGGCCCAGACGAAAAACCCGCTCGCCATTTTCTCCCAGTCGCCTGTCAAGGGCACGGTATTGAACGAGTGCAGATGCCAGGTCCCCGCGGTTAATAAAAACCCACGCCAGTAATTCTGCGAAGTGTTCATTTTCAGGGTGGTCCTGGATTTTTCCGTAGAGCTGAGCCTCTAACTCCATGAAGTCCTCCTCGGAGAAAAAGCGGTCAAAAATGGTTTGGAGATTGTCCCTTCTATTGGGCTGTTCCCGAAGATTGATCAGGTAGTATTTTACCATGTTCTCGCGCTGGCCGGTCCTTCGGTAGAGGTCTGCCAGGTTGTAGGCAAAAAGTGATTCATCGTCGAGCAGTTCTTCTCCTTTTTCGTAGGTGCGCAGCGCCATTTTATAATTGCCCATCCGTGTGAATCCATTGGCCTGCCTGATGATACTCCCCCTGTCTGCCGCCAGGTTCCTAATGGCCCTTTCGTATTCTCGCTCAGCGCGGTCATGCCGGCCTTCCTCTTCATATATTCGGCCGAGCGTCAGGTGTAGATGCGTCTCCCGGGAATACTTACCCATTCGTTCCTGAACGGCATTCTTTGCGTCATCAAGCCGGTCTAGCTCGATATAACACTCCATCAGCCGGTCAAAATAATGGGTGGAGCGGTCGTTTTCCCTCAAGAGTGATTCATAGACGGAGGCCGCTTTGTCAAATTCCCTGTTGTTGAAATACTGGTTGGCAAGTTGTGCCGATTGCCCAATGAGCGAGGCCGTACCCAGCATGAAGAATACTATCAATAATGTGCGCATGGTTTCTTTTTCTGTCGTGAAAAATAACGCCCGCATTGCCCAAAAGTTGTAATACACTCCATCCCATTTGAGTGGTTGTCACTCTTCAGGGGGTGGAAAGAAACTGGGCTTATATTTTGGGGAAGTCCACGATTAAAACAACTCACCAAATCACACAACGAGCTTTCCGCCAGTAACCTATAGGTTTCTCGCAAAGCCGCGAAGCCGCAAAGGAAGGCGCAAAGAAACCTTTTTTAACCAAAAAATCTCGGAAATCAACAATCCCTGCGTAAAGATATACTGCAGGCTACATCAAGGTTTCGCTCGAAAAGGCCATCGGCCATCAGCCATCAACCAATAACCCATGTGATCCACCACGGAGTCACAGAGAGCACGGAGATTGCACAGAGTGTTTTTCAAAAAAACAATGTAATGAGCTAAGATGCGCCAGAAGGAAATCCCTCCAAAATCTACAATCCCAAAAAATGAGTTACGTGACTGAATACACCGCACTTACGCATATAAAAAAACTCACAACTCAAAACGAGCCATTGACCATCAGCCATCAACCATCCGCCGCTCCGCTATCAGCCAATCCTCTCCACCCTAACCCTGGTCTTGCCCGCTTCGGCAATTTCCTGCTCTTCTCCGTCCACGTCCTCTTTGAAAGCAATTCGGTCTGCGAGTACTTCATTTTTTACATAGTCGCTGAAATCATTCATGGCACCGGCCAGGGTTTCGTTGTTTTCGATGTACACATTGATGCGGTCGATCACATTGAAATCGCTGTCCTTGCGCAAATTCTGGATGCGGTTTACCAGCTCCCTGGCGAGGCCCTCTTTTTTGAGTTCTTCGCTCAGGGTGGTGTCCAGCGCCACGGTGATGTCACCGTCCTGGGCGACCTGCCATCCCGGGATGTCCTCGGAGGTGATGAGCACATCTTCCCGGCTCAGGTCGTAGTTGTTTCCGTTCAGTTCCACCGTGACATTGCCTGTTTTTTCGAGTTCAGCGATCTGATTCGGTTTCCAGTTGGAGATCAACTGATTGGCGGCTTTCATGTCCTTTCCGAGGCGCCTTCCCAGGGTTTTAAAGTTGGGTTTTGCCTTTTTCTTCATGAGGCCAGAGGCATCGGTTACATATTCAATCTTTTTGACGTTTACCTCTGCTTTGATTAACTCGGACACGGCTTCCACCTCTTGCTTGAACTTTTCATCGACCACCGGAAGCAGGATGCGGTTGAGAGGCTGGCGCACCCTTATTTTTTCCTTTTTTCTGAGAGAAAAAACGAGTGAGGTAATGCGCTGAGCGTAGTCCATTTTGCGCTCCAATTCCTCATTGATTACCTCCCGGTTTACAGCGGGGAAATCGCAGAGGTGTATGGACTGATGGGTGTGAGAATCGTTGGCAGGGCTGATGTTTCTGTAGAGAAACTCCGCGAAAAAGGGTGCCACCGGGGCCATGAGTTTGGCCACTGTGACGAGACACTCCTCCAGCGTTTGGTAAGCAGCGAGCTTGTCTGTGGACATCTCACCTTTCCAGAACCGCCTTCTGCTCAGCCTCACGTACCAGTTGCTGAGGTGGTCCGAGACAAATTGCTGTATTTTTCTGGTCGCCAGGGTCGGCTCGTAGTCGGTGTAGTGTTTTTCCACCTCAACCGTGAGTGAGTGTAGCATGGACAAAACCCAGCGGTCCAGTTCCGGCCTCTCTGCAACCGGGACAGATTCATTTTTGCCGTCGTATTTATCCACATTGGCGTAGAGGGCAAAAAAGGAATAGGTATTGAAAAGGGTTCCGAAGAATTTTCGCTTGACTTCCTCCAGGCCGTTCAAATCGAATTTTAAATTTTCCCAGGGTTGGGAATTGGAGATCATGTACCACCGGGTGGGGTCGGCTCCGTATTTTGCGATGGTTTCAAAGGGCTCGATGGCATTGCCGAGACGCTTGGACATTTTACGGCCGTCTTTGTCCTGCACCAATCCGTTGGAAACCACATTTTTGTAAGCCACACTGTCAAAACACATGGCCGCTATGGCGTGAAGTGTAAAAAACCACCCTCTCGTTTGGTCAACCCCCTCAGCGATGAAATCAGCCGGGAAGTTTTTTTCAAAAATATCCTCATTTTCAAAAGGGTAGTGCCACTGTGCGTAGGGCATGGAACCGCTGTCAAACCAGACGTCGATCAGATCGGTCTCCCTCGTCATGGGATTGCCCCCGGGAGAAACAAGGGTGACATCGTCGATGTAGGGGCGATGCAGGTCCCCGGGTACGGACTGATCCAGCCCGAGTTTTTGATTGGCCTTATCAATTTCCGCTTTCAGTTGCTCGATGGAGCCGATGATCAGTTCTTCCTCTCCGTCTTCGGTGCGCCAGATCGGCAGGGGAATACCCCAGTATCTGGACCGGCTGAGGTTCCAGTCCTGGAGATTTTCCAGCCAGTTTCCAAAACGCTTGGTACCGGTGTGGGCGGGTTTCCAGTTGATGGTTTTATTGAGTTCCACCATTTTTTTACGCGCGGCTGTGGTTTTCACGAACCAACTGTCGAGCGGGTAGTAGAGAATGGGTTTATCCGTTCTCCAACAGTGCGGGTAGTTGTGGAGGTATTTTTGAGAGGAAAAGGCCTTGTTTTCCTTTTTCAACTTAATGACGATATCGACATTGACATCTTTGTAATCCGGATCGTCCTTGTAGTTTTTTACATACCTACCCGCAAATTCCCCCATTCTCTCGTCAAATTTCCCCTGCCTGTCCACCAGGGTAAGGTGTCCAACACCGTATTTGGCAGCTACCTGGCGGTCATCGGCTCCAAATGAAGGTGCGATGTGAACGATACCGGTACCGTCTTCTGTAGTCACAAAATCTCCCAGCAGCACCTTGAATGCATCTCCGCTTTCCGGCTGTGCATAGGGCAGTAACTGGTGGTAAGAGATCAATTCCAGTGATTTTCCATCGGTTTCCAGCACCACCTCGGCAGGTATTTTTTTGTCTCCCGGTTGGTAATCATCCAGGGACATTTCCAACTGCTCCGGTTTGAACCAGGCACTGAGAAGTTCTTTGGCCAGAATGACGTTAATCGGTTTGTGGGTGTAGCGGTTAAAAGTTCGGACCATGAGGTAGGTCAGTTTGGGTCCGGCAGCGAGTGCGGTATTGGAGGGCAGGGTCCAGGGTGTGGTCGTCCACGCCACAAAATAAACCGTTGCATCCCCTGCTTTTTCGTACAAAAACGCCGACCTTTCGTCCTTTTTCAGCTCGAATTGAGCCACGGCGGAGACATCGCTAACCTCTCTGTAGCAGCCGGGCTGATTGAGCTCGTGGGTACTGAGTCCGGTTCCGGCGGCAGGAGAGTAGGGCTGTATGCTGTAACCCTTGTACAGGAATCCATTGTCGTACAGTTTTTTCAGCAAGTGCCAGACGGATTCGATGTAGTCGTTTTCAAAGGTGATGTAGGGATTGTCCAGATTGACCCAGTAGCCCATTTTGCGGGTCAGGTCGTCCCAGAGGTCCTTGTAGCGCATTACCGTCTCCCGGCATTTTTTGTTGTAGTCATCCACGGAGATTTTTTTGCCAATATCCTCCTTGGTGATACCGAGTTCCTTTTCCACGCTCAGCTCGATGGGCAGACCGTGGGTGTCCCAGCCACCCTTGCGCTCCACCCTTTTTCCCTTCATGGTGTGAAACCTGCAGAACAGATCCTTCACAGTCCGAGCCATTACGTGGTGAATGCCCGGTTTGCCATTGGCTGAAGGCGGACCTTCAAAAAAGACGTAGGGGTTATTCGGGTCCCTCTGGTCTATACTCTTTTGAAAAATGCCCTCTTCCTCCCAAAACTTCAGGATTTCTGCATCCATGGCAGGCATATCCAATTGGCTGTACTCCTTAAACTTTCCGTCACTCATGCTAGCTGCTTGTGTTTTATATTCTACCTCGCAATGCGGGTTTCGTTTCAAGTTGGGCGCAAAAATACGAATAAGCTGAAAACTGGTAGATTTAGGGGGAATTGGTTTGGAGATTCTTGAAACCGGGATTAGTCCAGGGACTTTTGATCAGGAAAAATAAGTTTTCACTGCAATGAAGTCCGGCTGGATTTACAAGGTGCATGGCTGATCGGGGAATGGGAATAAAATTTCTGATGGAACAATAGAACAGCCCGGGGAAAACCCCGTTACCGTTTTTGAGGTTAAATTGAGGCGAAAAAAATATATGATCAATCTATTGATAGAGCGGGAAGAGGCATCGGCCCAGATTCAACTGACCTTTTACCTGCACAATGTTTCCACATACTCCTTCTCCTGTACCATGCATCTGGAAGGAGTGGAGGGAGATTTCAGGCTGCGCGAGCGGTTTTTGAAAAGCGGAGAACTGGCAAAAGTATTTGTGGTGCCGGCGCATTTTGTGAAGGACCACCTGAGGGTGAATTATTCCATCACCCGCTTTTCCACCATGGGTTTGGAAGGTTCTTCCAATGGAAAAATTAAAGTCAAAGCCCGCGATTTTTTGCGAAAAAAGGTGTTTATCGATGAATTGAATACCTCCTGCCTGAAGTATCCGCTCTGGGAAGAAAAGAAGGGAAAAGGCAGGGCCGGCAAACTGGACTACAAACCCAAATCTGACACAAGCCGTGATTCCCTTGAATTCGTAAATATTTATGACACCAAAGAGTTGGTGGAATTTGACACCACCATCGATCTCCACATTGAAAAACTGGTGGATGATCCGTCCAAAGTGGATGCCAATACCGCTTTTTTGATACAGATGAAGGCCTTCCAGCAATTTATGGATAAAGCCATTCGACTCGGTGTGGATAAGGTATATGTAATACACGGTTTGGGCAAGGGAAAATTGCGCAACAGAGTCAGGGGCTACGCCGAGGATTTGG
>SL_3KL_010_SEDDRAFT_10003206_pt1 | contig 14903 bp, 10 predicted proteins | sample SodLakKL_010_SED_2_FD_10381 | JGI IMG/M metagenome (IMG submission 10381)
GCCTTCTTCTTGGAAGCCTTCTTCTTGGAAGCCTTCTTCTTGGAAGCCTTCTTCGCAGCACCAACTGCTGCCGGGGCAGCAGGCGCCTCCGGTGTGGCTACGGCTGAACTTCCCGTATCCGGCGACTGCTGTTCAAGTCTTGTTTCTTCATTACTTTGCATGGATATGACCTCCCGAGGTCGTGAACAATGTCTAGTTACCGGCCGGGTCAACGGCCTTTGGCCTCACTTGCATGATAAATCCATTCAAGTAGCTGCCTTATTAAGAGTACGATAATTCGCCTCCCGATTAAAGTTTTCAACGCCGTATCATGAAACTTGGAAATCATCATGGTCAAATGACAAGAATTCCGCATTACGATCTGACCGCGGCATGAGATATTCACCTTCCCTGCATGATTGGATGAAATTCAAGACCCTGGTCATCCACTGTTGAACCCACGGACCCTGTTCAGATGAACACCAACCCGATCGACTCCAGCAGTCCAGACACAACGAAACGCTGCGGTCTTTTGCGAAGAGTAGCCATCATGATTTATGACGGCTTTCTGCTGCTTGCCCTGTGGATGCTGGCCGCAGCCATCATCATCATCCCACTGGACGCGGCCGTGGCTCCGGGAAACATCGCCTTTCAGCTATACCTGATCCTGGTTGCCTGGGCCTACCTTGCCATTTGCTGGCGCAAGGGGCAGACACTGGGCATGAGGGCCTGGCGTGTGCGATTGGTTTCTCATCGACCAGAGATCACCTGGGTGGCCACGATGATTCGCTTTGTCGTCTCCCTGGCCTCCCTGTTCTGCCTTGGGCTGGGTTTTCTATGGAGTTGGTTTCACCCACACAAGGCAACCTGGCATGACCTGGCATCGGGAACGTTCCTGGTGACCACACCAGGTCGCTCATCGAATTCTTTTCAACAAGATTCCGGCAAGCAGAATGATCAACAAGGCGGGGAATAGAGATGACAACCACATGGGAGCCGGCACAATCACTGCCACCCCCTGTGCCAGACGCACCGCAACGAAAAACAACAAACCCAGGGTGACGCCGGCAAAAAGATTCAATCCGTATCCACGCTGGCGGGCATGACGAAAGACGAAGGGCAGCCCGACCAGGACCATGGAAAGGACATAAACCGGAAACATCACCTTGCCCCAGAACGCCTGCTCGTAGGCCTCGACATCGAGATCGTTGCGACGCAGAAAGGCCTTCATTTCTCTCAAATCACCCAATGACAGCATGCGTGGGCGAGTGACCGATGCCGCAAACAGATCTGTGCTCAAACCCGAAATCAGACTCAACTGTTCATGATGAACCGCATCATCCCCCTCCATCAGGGAGCGGCTGATGACCTGAGACAGCAGCCAGCTATTGCCATCATGGCGAGCATGATCAGCCACCATGACACGATGTGGCCGCATGCCTTCGTCCATGAGGTAAATGACGACATCTCCAAACTCCAACTCGTCTTCGGATGTCCAGGCCGAATATCCCACCTGCACCACGAATTCCCCATCACGCAACCACATGACACCATGTCGTCCAAGATAGACCTGACCGGTGCGTGCCTGCTGGCGTTCGGCCTGCGCGCTGGTCTCCAGCCCCGGAATGACCTGATCGGCCAGCCATACCAGCACGGCCAGACAGATTCCGATTGCCAACAGCGCCCGTAGCGCCAGCTGGCGTCGATCAAAGCCGGCGGCACGCATCGCCACAAGCTCATTACCTGCAGCAAGTGCACCCATGCCCATCAGCGCACCGATCAGTGCGGCAAATGGAAACACATCATAGAGCCGCCGCGGCGTGGTCTGGAGCAGATACCAGATCATCTGCACCAGACCATAATCCCCCTCCATCACGCGCGCTTCGCGAAGCAACTCAACCAGCGTGTAGATTCCGACCAGCAATGCGGCGACTACAGCGGTGGCGATCACAACCCGCCCCATGACATAGCGCGTCAGTATGCCCGGCATTACCATCGTCGCCTCTGATGGAGCAGCAACAGCCCGGTAAACAGCACCAGCAACCCATGCACCGGCCAGAGCCCGGGACCGGACATCGATTCGCGTTGTTCCATCATGACCAGACCGGCATGGACGGCGTTGCTGTAGACGAGATAAATCGCCAATGCCAGCACCAGCGGACCGAAACGACCCTGCCGGGGCAAACGCTGGGCCAGCGGCAGCGCCAGCAGGCCCAGCATCATTGCGGCGATGACCGGCGCCAGTCGCCAGTGCCATTCGCGACGCTCCAGCGGCGAATCAGGTGGGCTCAGTTGCGGCAAGGTCCGAACCAGCTCTCCTTCCGCTCCACCACTGATCGCAGGCGCGGGAAGACGAATATCATTACGTGCAAAACGAATGCTGCGGACTCCGCTCTCGGCGGGATTGGCGCCATGACGCACCTGGAAGCCGTCAATCAGCGACAGATAGCGATTGTCATCGAATTCATCGATCCAGATTCTTCCTTCGGTGGCACTGAGCACTTCGGGAAACTCGGGGTCATTATGGCGTATGAATACATCGCGCAAGCGACCATCGGCACGATCGACCGAGCCAACGTAAATGGTCAAACGTCCCTGATCCAGACTCTCGAACTGACCCGGCTGCAACCCGGCCACCAGCGCGTGTCGAGCCGCATCAGCCAGCAGATCGGAACTGCGTTCGTTGGCCAGCGGTGAAAGCCAGCCCGAAACACCCAGCAACAAGAGAGCCCACAGCATGCTCAACAAGGTCACCGGCAGCAGGGCCCCCATGAAGCCGGCACCACTGGAGCGCATCACCACCAGTTCACTCTGCTCATTCAGACGACCCAGAGACAACAGCAGGCCGGTCAGCAGGGCCAGGGGGGCGACTAGCAACACGGCTTCTGGCATACGCAAGACCAGCATCAAGACAATGCTCCCGGCCGGCAACCTGCCCTGGGCTGCATCGCCAAACAACTCGGCCAGGAACAATGCCTGGATCACCCCGACGAGAACGACAAGGCTGAGCATACTGGCCACCAGCCCCTCGCGCAGCAAATAGCGTTGCAGGATCAACATGGATGTGCGCGGCGGTTACAATGGGCGGCTAGGATCGCGATAACCTCTTGTTGAACACCAAAGACAACGGAACAAGGACACCATCAGCATGCAGTTTACAACCACCCGTGAACAGGCGAGCAAGCTCGAATGTGATTGCCTGATCGTCGGACTGGTCCAGGACCAGCCCATGGACGAAAACCTCAAGGCCCTCGACGAAGCCACCGGCGGCCTGCTTGAGCGCTTGCAGACCGACAAAGAACTGCCGCTAAAAACCGGCAAGACCCTGATGCTGCATGCTCCCTCCGGCCTGGCTACCGCTCGACTGCTACTGGTTGGCATGGGCAAGGCCGAAAAACTCGACGGCATTGCTTACGTCAAGGCCGCCCAGTCCGCCGGCAAGGTGCTGCGCCAATCGGGCGCCAAAAATGCGCACTGCCTGCTGGCCGAGGTCCCGGTTTCTGATCGCAACCCGACCTGGAAAGTTCACCAGGCCGCCCTGGCCCTGGCCCATTCCGACTATATCTATTCCGCCACCAAGAAAGTTGCCGACGACGCAGCGCCGGCAACCGATACCGTGTCGTTTCCAGACGGGGACAATGTGGAGCAGGCGTTGGCGCGTTCCGAAGCCATCGCGGCCGGCATTCAGCGTTGTCGCGATCTCGGAGATGCTCCACCCAACATCTGCACGCCCATCTACCTGGCCGAAACTGCCGAGAAAATTGCCGCCGAGCATGCGGATTTGAGCGTCGAGATTCTCGAAGAGAACCAGATGAAGGAGATCGGCATGCACTCCTTGCTGGCGGTTGGACAGGGCAGCGCCAATCCGCCGCGCCTGATCCGCTTGAGCTGGAAGGGTGGCAAGGATGATGATGCCCCACTGGCGCTGGTCGGCAAGGGAGTGACCTTCGACACCGGCGGCATTTCCATCAAGCCGCGTGACCTGATGGAGCAGATGAAGTTCGACATGTGCGGCGCCGCTTCCGTGATCGGAGTACTCGAAGCGGTCGCGCGCCTGAAGCTTCCCATCAATGTCGAAGGCGTGGTGGCCGCGGTCGAGAACATGCCCGACGGCAAGGCTTATCGCCCCGGTGATGTCATCACCACCCTTTCCGGCAAGACCATCGAGGTTCACAACACGGATGCCGAGGGGCGCATGATCCTGGCCGACGCCATCTACTGGACCGGCCGGGAACTCAAGCCGGCCGCCATGGTGGACATCGCCACCCTGACCGGCGCCTGCGTGGTGGCCCTGGGCCACCATGCCAGCGGCATCATGACCCAGAATGATGATCTGGCCGGAGAACTGCTGGCCGCCGGCCTGGAAGCGGCCGATCGCGGTTGGCGATTGCCGTTGTGGGATGACTACCAGGAACAGATCGAAACCCCGTTTGCCGACATGAAAAACCTCGGTGGCATGCCGGCCGGTTCGATCACGGCCGCCTGTCTGCTGGCACGCTTTGCCGAGGGCCAGCGCTGGGCGCATATCGATATCGCCGGATCGGCCTGGCGCTGGGGCAAGCCCGAAAGCGCCACCGGGCGCCCGGTCGGCATGCTGGTGCAATGGCTGGAAGGCCACGCCGGCGACTGATTCACGCCACGATACAGGAGCCCCGATTCCCGTGCGTGTAGATTTCTACGAGATGTCCGGTCGCTTCACCGACCCCCTGTTCGTGGCCGGTGTTCTGATCGGCCGCGCCTGGCCGGAATGCAAACGGATCGCCGTGGTTGCCGAACGTGGCCAGCTTGCAGAACTCGATGAACGGCTGTGGTCCGAGCCCGAGGGACGCTTCCTTCCGCATGGCATCAATCAAGCCCAGGCGCCGATCCAGTTACTTGAAGATGCCCCCGACAGTGCCGAACTCCTGATCAATCTTGATGCACACGCGCCGTTGCCGGGCGGACAATTCGAACGCATACTCGAACTCGTTCCAGCCGATGAGTCCATCAAGGCCCGCTTGCGCGAGCGCTGGATGGCCTGGAAGGAACGTGGCGCGGAAGTACATCATCATGTGTTGAGATGAGGGTTCAGGGTTCAGGGTTCAGGGTTCAGGGAAGGCATGATCGAAGCCCGCCCTGAACCCTGAAACCTGAACCCTGAAACCTTCATGATCGGCCCGCTGGCCCAACAAGCTTGTAACGACAAACCGACATGGACAAGACTTACAACCCTCACCACATCGAACAACACTGGTATGACCAGTGGGACCAAGGTGGCTGTTTCAAGCCCAGCGGCCAGGGTGAGCCCTACTGCATTCTCCTGCCACCGCCCAATGTCACCGGCACGCTGCATATGGGACATGCCTTCCAGCACACCCTGATGGATGCGTTGATCCGCTATCAGCGCATGCGTGGACGCGATACCTTGTGGCAGGTCGGTGTCGACCATGCCGGGATCGCCACCGAAATGGTCGTCACCCGCCAGATCGAATCCGAGGGTGGCCGGCGCGACGAGTATTCACGCGAGGATTTCATTGATCGGGTGTGGCAATGGAAGGGCGAATCCGGGGCCACCATCACTTCGCAGATGCGCCGGCTGGGCGCCTCGGCTGACTGGTCGCGCGAGCGCTTTACCATGGATGCCGACTTGAGCGAGGCAGTCATGGAGACCTTCATCCGCCTGCACGATGAGGGACTGATCTACCGCGGGCCGCGCCTGGTCAACTGGGATCCGGTCCTGCAGACCGCGATTTCGGACCTGGAAGTCATCAATCATGATGAACAGGGCAAGCTGTGGTCGATCCGCTATCCGCGCACCGACGGCAAGGGGGATGTCGTGGTCGCCACCACCCGTCCGGAGACCCTGCTCGGGGATGTGTGCGTGGCCGTGCATCCCGACGATGATCGTTATCGCGACCTGGTCGGGCAGACCGTCGAACTGCCGCTGACCGGCCGCAGTATTCCGGTGATTGCCGATGACTATGTCGACCCCGAATTCGGCACCGGCTGCGTCAAGATCACCCCGGCCCATGATTTCAATGACTGGGAAGTCGGCCAGCGTCATGACTTCGAGCCGATCAACATCTTCACCCCGACCGCAACCCTCAATGACAACAGCCCGGCGGCCTATCGCGGTCTTGATCGTTTCGAGGCGCGTACACGCATCATCGAGGACCTCAAGGCCATGGGCCTGCTGGTCGAGGAAAAACCACACGCCATGGTCGTCCCGCGCGGCGACCGCTCGGGACAAATCATCGAGCCGTATCTGACCGACCAGTGGTTCGTGCGCATGGACAAGCTGGGTCGACTGGGCCTGGCCGCGGTCGAGTCCGGGCAGGTCGAGTTCGTGCCGGGCAACTGGATCAACACCTACCGACACTGGATGGAAAACCTTCAGGACTGGTGCATATCGCGCCAACTCTGGTGGGGCCATCGCATCCCGGCCTGGTACGACGAGCAGGGCAACATTTACGTCGGCCGCAATGAAGACGAGATCCGCAACAAGCATGGCCTGGGCAGCGATGTCACGCTGGTCCAGGACGAGGATGTCCTGGAAACCTGGTTCTCCTCGGCCCTGTGGGCGCATTCCACCCTGGGCTGGCCCGACCCGGACCGTATGGCCTCGGAAGGATTCGATCGCTACCTACCGACCTCGGTCCTGATCACCGGCTTCGACATCATCTTCTTCTGGGTTGCGCGCATGATCATGATGACCGGTCACTTCACCGGCAAGGTCCCGTTCGAACAGGTCTACATCACCGGCCTGATTCGCGACCGCGAGGGGCACAAGATGTCCAAGTCACGCGGCAACATTCTGGACCCGCTGGACCTGATCGACGGTATCGACCTGGACAGCCTGGTGAACAAACGCACCAGCGCCATGATGCAACCGCAACTGGCCGGCAAGATCGAGAAAGTCACTCGCGAGGAATTCCCCGATGGCATCCCGGCCTTTGGCGCCGATGCCCTGCGCTTTACCTTTGCCGCCCTGGCCGGCCATGGCCGCGACATCAAGTTCGACCTGGCGCGCTGCGAGGGCTACCGGAATTTCCTGAACAAGCTCTGGAACGCCGCGCGCTTTACCCTGATGAACGTGGGGGAGGAAGCACTGCCCGCCCCCCAGGCCAACGAACTCGATACCTTGTCACGCTGGATTCAGTCGCGCCTGGCAAGAACCATCAACGAGGTCGACACCCAACTGGCTGACTACCGATTCGATCTGGCCACCAAAGCCCTGTACGAGTTTGTCTGGAATGAGTTCTGTGACTGGTACCTGGAACTGTCCAAGCCGGCGCTGTTCGAGGAGAATGAAGCCCGTGATCCGGCAACCGCGCGCGCCACGCGGCATACGCTGGCCACGGTGCTCGAGACCACCTTGCGTCTACTCCATCCCTTTATTCCCTTCGTCACCGAGGAAATCTGGCAGAAGGTGCGTGTGCCGTCCGGGGTCGAGGGCGAAACCATCATGACCGTCCCCTGGCCCAAAGCCGGGCTGATCGATGAAGATGCCGAAGCCGATGCCGATTGGCTCAAGAGCGTCATCTCGGCGATTCGCTCGGCGCGCACCGAACTCAACCTGGCTCCCGGCAAGCCCATGCCGCTGCTCGTCCAGGAAGGCAGCGAACAAGACCATGAACGCCTGGCACGGTTCGAGGACCTGATCATGCGTCTGGCCCGGCTGGAACGGATCGAAAAAGTGGGGCCGGAGCGTGACAGCAGCGACTGCGCGACATCCCTGGCCGGCAATCTGCGCCTGCTCATCCCCCTGGCCGGCCTGATCGATATCAGCGAGGAACTGGCCCGCCTGGAAAAACAGCTTGATCGGGAGCAGAAGGGTCTGAGCAGTGTGGAGAAGAAACTGGCCAACGAGAAATTCGTCAACAATGCCCCGTCCGAAGTCGTCGACAAGGAACGCACGCGTCTGGGCGAACACCGTGCCAAGGTCAGCGAATTGACCTCCCAGATCAACAAGCTGAAAAAACTCTGAACGATCGATCGGCTCTGATGGAACCGGGATTCATCGTCCACTGAGCCAGTTCAGGCCGGCAAACACGGCCCGGCCGGGCTGGGGTGCGAAGCCGGCTTCGATGATGTCCTCATCCAGCAGGTTACTGCCTTCGATATAGACCTCGAAGTCACCGAATGTCCTGCCGGCGCGAAGTGCGATCAGGGTGGCGCGATGGGTCGATGCGCGGGTGACCCGGCGGGCATTGAAGGACACTTGCATGCCGGCGCCGGCGTTGACCAGGCCGGTGGCTTTCAAGCTCCGGCGAGGATAGTCCAGCGCGTACTTGATCTCCTGACCCCGGTCATCCAGTTGCGTGGTCAATGCCGTGTAAGAGGCGGTCAGGTACTCGATGGTGGCCAGCCGGCGCGGTTGCCAGCGCCACTCCAGCTCACCGCCGCGGGTGCGGTGGCCATCGAAGTTGTCCGCGACCCAGGTGACATCACCGATCTCGCGCGACCAGTCGATCAATCGGTCCGTTTGGCGTTCGAAGGCCGCCAGGGCCAGGCGATGGTCCGTTTCAATCAAGCGCACGCCAAGCTCATGAAACGTCGACCGTTCCGGCGCCAGCGCCGGGTTGCCGACATTACCGCCGGTCAACAGGAACAATTCGGTCCACGATGGCACACGTGTGCTGCGCGCCGACGAGGCAAAGCCACGCCATCGCGGTGAGAACCGGTACCCGAGACCCACCGATGGCAGCCATTCGCGGCCATGATCGCTGAAGTCGATGGCATTGAGACCGGCCTCGACACTGGCACGCTCGCCCAGAGGCTGGCGGTAAACCGACCACAGGCTGGACTCCGATCGACGATGATCGTCCAGGGCGCTGGAGGTGATCTGCTCGCGAATCAGGCCACCGCCGACGGCCAGCACGCCCGCACCGATGGCGCGCTGAGTACCGAGCTGGATGCCCGAAACCTGCGTGTCATGTTCGTTGATGAAGGCAGTATCACTCACCATGGTGCAAAACCAGTCTTCGTGGGCACGCCAGAACAGGCGCGGTGTGACCTCCCATCCCCCGATTTCGGTCCGGCCGGAGACGTAGGCCAGTCTTGATGCGGTTTCCTCGCGCTGGTCAGGAAAATCAGCCGTGTAGAACTTCCAGGCGCCGAATGCCTTGTCCTCGGCGCCCAGCCCCCAGGTCAACGAGCTATTTTCAAATTGGGTGTGTCCGGTATACATGAGCCGGCGGATGTCGCTGTCCGAGCGCGAATCCGGCAGGTGGCCGTCGCTGACCTGGCCGGCGGCCGACAGCAGATGACTGCCTTGCGTCGTTCCGGTACCGGCGTGGGCGCGGAGATCGCGGGTGGAGAAACTGCCGAAGCGCACACCGACACCGGCCTGGACCCCACTCGGTTCACGCGTGATGATGTTCACCAGGCCGCCGGTGGCGTTGCCCCCGTAGACCAATCCGCCGGGACCACGCACGATTTCGATGCGCTCGATCTGTTCCAGCGGCACCGGCACATTCAGATCATGGTGACCGGTCTGCGGATCTTTCAGGGGGATGCCATTGAGCAGCACCAGCGTCTGCTCGTACGCCGTTCCACGAATGCCGATATCAGCCTGCACGCCGGCAGAACCGCGTCGACGGACATCAACGCCGGCCACGCTGTCCAGCAATTCAGCCAGGGTGGCCGCCGGCGCCGCCTCGATCTCGACCCGAGAGATCACATCGACACTCTGCAGACTGTCGGAAAGTGCGGTTCCAAGCGGGCTGGCCGTCACCAGGATTGGATCGGGCAGACTCTGATCATCCTCGGCCCAGGCGGTTGGACGCATGAATACAGCGGTGGCCAGGCAGACGATGGCGAGCGGGTAAAGCTTCACTGATTTCAAGTCCCTGAATACCGAAAGCGAAGCAGTCTACCTCAAAAATATTTTTTTGGTTGACAATGATCAGTGAAACGCCTGGCGGTCCAAACCCCGCGTGGGACCTGACATCGGAATGAAGTTTCTGTCAATGTTAGGGTAGGAGTACAAAACCTATGCGCCTGAGGGCAGTACCAGGCCATGCTGTCATGACAACTCACCATGCCGAATTGACCGACACTCGGCGTCGAGCGTTGGACAAGTTACTGACCGGGTACCTTGAATGTCCGGTGAAGGAACAAGCCGACTACATTGCACGTTGTCGGCGACGCTGGCCGCGACTGTCCCGCTGGCTGGCAGAACTGATCGGACACTCGCAAACCGTCAGCCTTCTGGATCGCTCCTTTAACCACCTGGCAAGCGAGGCGCTGGCCAGCTCCAATGACCAGTCCGTACAGCCACTCGAAACAGGCCGCCGCCTGGGACCATGGCGTGTGACCGAACCAGTCGCTCAAGGTGGCATGGGTTCGGTCTATCTGGGTGAACGCGCCGACGGCGCTTTCGAACTGGATGTCGCCATCAAATTGCTGAAGCTGCGCGGCCGAGGATTGGGGCAGCATCTGCAGCGTGAGTGTCGCTACCTGGCCCGGCTCGACCATCCAGGCATCACCCGCCTGCTGGATGCCGGACTGGACCAGCAGGCCGGACCCTTCCTGGTCATGGAGTGGGTCGATGGTCAAAATCTCGGCGAGTGGATTCAGTCAACTCGTCCAAATAACCGTCGACGCCTGGATCTGTTCGAACAGATCGTCGAGGCCATCGGTCATGCTCATCAGCGCCTGATCGTGCATGGTGACATCAAACCCGACAATATCCGCATCAAGAACAATGGCCAGGCCAAGGTGATGGACTTCGGCGTTGCCCGCCTGTTGGATGCCGGGGATCAAAGTGATCGTGTACGCGCCATGACCCCGGCTTTCGCCGCACCAGAGCAACTGGCTGGAGAACCGGTCACCCCGCACAGCGACATCTGGTCGCTGGGCGCCCTGCTGCACTGGTTGCTGTGCGGGAAGACCTTGTCCAGACATTGTGAGGATCTCACTTCGGAACTGTCGTGCAAAGGAGTCGAACGATCGGTCGAATTGGCTGCCATGATCGGCAAGGCCAGCGCCACAACACCGGAATATCGATATCAGAGCTGCGCTGAACTGATTGATGAATTGCATCGCCTTCGTCAACACCATCCACTGCGGGCCATGCCGGACAGTCGCCGCTATCGAATGGTGCGTTTTGTTCGCCGCAACCCGGTTCTGGTCGGCGGGATCACAGCGACCATCATCGCTCTGAGTGCAGGATTGACTGCCACCACTTCGATGTACCTGGAAGCCGAACGTGCCTGGAGGGCTGCGGCTGCCGAGCAGGCGCAAGCCGATGCACGCGCGGCTGAACTTGAGCAGGTGGCAAGTTTCCAGGAACAGCAACTCGGGGAGATCGATCCCGAACAATTCGGAGCTGTCATTCGTCAGAATCTGCTGCGCCAACGCGAGGACATGAGTCCCCAGGATGATCATTCCAGCACCGTCGCCGCTTTGGAAAGGGCGCTGGCAGGCATTAACTTCACCGACGCGGCCCTGGAAAGCCTTGATCGGACCTTTCTTGATCAAACCCGAACAGCCATCAACGAGCAATTCGGAAACCAGCCGGAGATCAAGGCCCGGCTGCTGCAGTCTCTGGCTTCCACGCAAGTCGCTCTGGGCGACCATCAACAGGCTATGGATCCACAAACCACCGCCTTTGAAATCCGACGCACGGTTCTTGGAAAAAGTCACCCGGAAACCCTGCACTCTGCTCGTGAACTGGGCCGGCTGCACAAATTCCTGCAAGATTACGAGCAGGCGTTGAAACTGGTTGAAATGGCAATTGAGGGCCAAACCGAACATCTTGGAGCGACTCATCCGGACACCTTGCTGTCCAAACGCGACATGGCCGACATCAACAGCAAGCAGCAAAAATTCGACGAGGCCGAAGCTCTTCTTCGCAACACCCTGAACGGCCAACGGCAAGTGCTAGGCAATGACCATCCCGAGACCCTCATGACCATGAATATGCTGGGGCTGCTTTTTGTCGATCGTGGGCAACCCGCTGACGGGATTGAATACCTGGAAACCGCCCTGGAGAAACGCCGGAAAGTCCTTGGCGAACAACACCCGCACACCCTCATCTCATTGAACAACCTTGGCATCACCCATGCCGACCTGGGTGATTTCCAGACCGCCGAGGAAATCCATCGCCAGGTTTTTTACGCTCGCACCAAACAGCTTGGTAGTGATCATGGCAACACATTGCGCTCCTTGAGCAACCTTGGATTTGCAGTACAGCAGCAAGGTCGACTCGAGGAAGCCGAGTCACTGCATCGTCAGGCGCTGGAAGGCCGCATACGGGTCCTCGGTGAAGCCCACGCAGACAGCTGGACCTCCATGAATCACCTGGCCCTGACGTTGACCTCGATGGAACAGCATGGCGAAGCCCAGGCGCTGTTCGAACGAGCATTGGAGGTTGCATACGAACATTTCGGCCCAGGCCATCGCAGGACGCTGGCGACCGCTTCCAATCTGTCTACCTCCAAGCAGCGGAGCGGAGATCTGGAAGGGGCCGCTCGCCTCAGCGGGCAAAGTGCCCGTCAGGCCGTTGAACATCTAGGCCAGAAGGACTGGGTCACTGCAGCCATGCTCATGAACCACGCCCGTGTACTGAAAGCCGGAGGCGAGTACCGGGAATCGGCAAGCCAGGCCGAAGCTGCGCACGAGATTTTCGCCCGAACACTTGGCAAGGATCACCCGAGAACCATTGATTGCACCGAACTCCTGGTCCGAGTCCACAATCAATGGTTCAAAGCCACCAAAGATGAATCGCTTCGCCAACAAGCCAGACACTGGGAAGAGCGTGCCGAGCATTCGACGGATTGAGTACGATGACCGATGCCGACCAGACCCGAATCACGCAGTTGCTCGATCGACTCGGTGAACAACCCGGCGCCATGGCGCGACTTTCCGAACTGGTCTACCAGGACATCCATCGCCTGGCCCATTACCAACGCTTCGAAATGCGGGCTGGAGAAACACTGCGCACGACGGCCCTGGTTCATGAGGCCTTCCTCAAGATCTTCCGCGACGGTAGCGCCGATCCCGACATCGAGGACCGCCAGCACCTGATGCGCTTGATGGGGCGTGTCATTCGTCAGATCATTGTCGACCATGCCCGCCGCAAGCTGGCCGAAAAGCGTGGTGCCGGCGCCCAACACGAACCCATCGACGACCAATCCCTGATGGACACTTCCGAACGGGAGGCGGCTGGTGTACTGGATATGGAATCGGCCCTGGAACGACTGGAGCGCATCGATCCGGATCTGGCCGATACGGTCAGCGCCCGTTTCTTTGCCGGCTACACCGCCGACGAAATCGCTGAAATCAAGTCAACTTCAAGAAGAACGGTCTACCGTGACCTGCAAAGAGCCACTGCATGGTTGCGACTGGACATGGGCGGCTGACGATACGCACACTGGCGCGATCGGCCTTGCTGCCGAAAGCCACACTGCGGCTGAATGCGATCTACATCCCTGCCGGGTTCAGGAGTAGTAATGCTGATCGGCAATTGCAGCTATCATGCCCGCCTTTAATTCGGAAGTATTACCTGAACCATGTCCGTGACCGAAAAAATGCTGCTGGCGTTGGTCATCATACTGGCCGTGCCCTGGCTGATCTGGCGACTGGGTCGCACCGATCGCTGGGCGCCGCTGGTGGTGGTGCAGATTCTGACCGGCATTGCGCTCGGGCCGGGGCTGCTCGGGGCGGTTTTTCCGGAAATCCATCGTACCGTGTTCACTTCCGAGGTCACCCTGATGCTGGGCGGCATCGCTACCTGGGGGGTGATCCTTTTTGTCTGGATAGCCGGCCTGGAGCTGGATCTCCCACAGGCCTGGGCCAACCGGCGCGACAGTGTGGTCACCGCCTCGTTTGCACTGTTCACACCGATCGCATTCGGCGCCGTGGTCGGCATCGGGGTGCTAATACACAACCCCGCCTGGATGGGCGTCAACGCCCAGCCCTGGCAGTTCGTGGCCGGCATCGGCATGGCCTGTGCGGTCACCGCCCTGCCCATTCTGATTTTGTTGATGGAAAAGATCGACATCCTCAGAAAGCCGCTGGGCCAGCGGGTGCTGCGCTACGCCAGCCTGGACGACATCGCCATCTGGGGGGTGCTGGCGCTGATCCTGCTCGATTACGAGCGTATGGGCAAGCAGGCCACTTTCGTGGCCGGTTTCGTGGTGGCGGCGATGGCCATGCGCAAGGGACTGCCTCGACTGCCCGAACCCGACCGCTGGTTCATCGCCCTGATCTGGCTGGCGCTGTGCGCGCTGGCCTCGGACTGGGCCGGACTGCACTACATGGTTGGCGCTTTCCTGGCCGGCGCGGTGCTGGAAAACGAGTGGTTTGGCCAGGACAAGCTAGACCGCCTGCGCCATTACCTGCTGCTGATCATGATGCCGGTGTTCTTCCTTTCCACCGGGCTTCGAACCGAGTGGGACCTTGGGGGTATCGCGGTGCTGGTCATTGCCCTGGCCCTGCTGGTGGCGGCCGTGGCGGGCAAGCTGGCCGGAGTACACATGGCCGGCCGCATCCTCGGCTGGCCGCCGGGCCAGGCCCGGGTGGTCGGCTGGTTGCTCCAGACCAAGGCATTGATCATGATCATCTTTGCCAACATCCTGCTCGATCAGCACATCATCAGCGCCGAGATGTTCACCGCGTTGTTGTTGATGGCAGCCGCCAGCACCATGCTGACCATCCCGATGGTCAGCGACAGGCATGGCGAAGTTGCGACCCGGTTGAAAGGCTGATGGGTCATTCATCCGAGAAATCTCCGATCCGCTGACGGTCACGATTGACGCTGAGACGGAAAACATCCGGACGGGAGTAATGGCCGGTGGGGTCGAAGTTGTGACGGGCGCGGTGAACATCCCGGGTGTTGATCTCGGCAATCAGCAACCCTTCCGTGTCGGTCGGTTCGATCAGCCAGCGGCCGTCGGGGCCGGCCAGGCACGAGCCGCCGGCGGCCCAGGGCATGTCGG
>SL_3KL_010_SEDDRAFT_10003207_pt1 | contig 14901 bp, 9 predicted proteins | sample SodLakKL_010_SED_2_FD_10381 | JGI IMG/M metagenome (IMG submission 10381)
AAATCAATGAAATCTACAACTATGATACCGCCCATGTCGCGCAGTCGGAGCTGTCTTGCAACTTCCTGAGCCGCTATCATATTTACTGCAAGTGCATTTGCTTCCTGGTTATCACCTGATTTTGACCTGTTGCCGCTGTTTATGTCAATAACATGAAGCGCTTCTGTATGTTCAATAATAAGGTAGGCCCCGTTACGGCAGGATACTGTTTTGCCGAACAGTGACTTGATCTGTTTTTCAATACCGAAATGATCAAAAATGGGCGTCTTGCCGGAGTAATATTTTACAATTTTTTGTTTTTCGGGAGCAATGGTACTGACATATTGCTTTATCTCCCTTACAAGTATCTCGTCGTTTACATAAACGCTGTTGAAGTCTACATTGAGAAGGTCGCGCAGGATCGTTGATGTGCGGTCCATCTCCTGAAGTGCAAGCTTCGGGGCTGCACCGCCACTTATTTTGTCATAGATGGATTCCCATTTTTTGACAAGGTTTTTGAGTTCGGCATCCAGTTCGGCGACTCTTTTGCCTTCGGCGACAGTCCTGACAATAAGTCCGTAATTTCTGGGCTTGATACTCTGAAGAAGCCGTTTGAGCCTGTTCCTCTCTTCGGCCGATTCGATCTTTTGCGACACCGATACCTTATCAGAAAAAGGCATCAGAACCAGGTTCCTGCCGGCGATCGATATCTCAGAGCTTAACCGGGGCCCTTTGGTTGATATAGGTTCCTTGGCTATCTGCACCAGTACATTCTGACCGCTTGACAGCACTTTTGAGATTTTACCGTCCTTGGCTATATCATTCTCAGATTTGAATCTCTGAAGCACCGGGTTCTTGCTTTTCCGGTTTTGTAACTGGGCAATAAATTTATTAAGGGTCTGGAACTGGGGTCCCAGATCCAGGTAATGCAGAAATGCATCTTTTTCATATCCTACATCAACAAATGCAGCATTCAGCCCGGGCATTATTTTCTTAACCTTCCCCAGGTAGATATTGCCCACAGTAAACTGAACGTTGCTTTTCTGTTTGTTCAGCTCAACAAGCTGTTTGTTGTCAAGCAGTGCAATTGATATCTCAGAAGCATTAGCATCTATAACTAGTTCTTTGCTCACAGTTCCTCATTGATTATAGGAGGCAAAAGCGGAAACGTCAAAGTAACGGCAGCAGTATGAAATTGATACGTTACACTTATATTAATAAACCTAAAGAAAAAGATTTCTTTAGGTTTAGTTCTTACATATTTGCTGTCAGCTTAATAATAGCCTATTTCCTCTTTTTATGGCGGTTTTTCCTTAAACGCTTTTTACGTTTATGGGTAGCCATCTTATGTCTTTTTCTCTTTTTTCCGCTTGGCATTATTATTATTATTAGCCGGTCTTATTTCTTTACGTATGTCTTGACCTTGTTTACGAATGTCTTGGAAGGCTTAAAGGCCGGAATGAAATGTTCAGGTATGATAATGGTAGTGTTCTTGGAAATGTTTCTGGCTGTTTTCTTGGCCCTTTTCTTAACAATAAAGCTGCCGAATCCCCTCAGGTACACGTTCTTGTCCTTTGAGAGGGAGTCCTTTACAGTTTCCATAAAAGCTTCAACTGTTTTCTGAACAGTTATTTTTTCAATTCCAGTGTTTTTGGAAATCTCGTTAACAATATCTGCCTTTGTCATTTTTAAAATCTTTAGTTATCAATTAATTAGTGAATAGTTTTACTATCGGACTGCAAATATAAATTTATTTGCCAAATAAAAAAAACTATCATATGGTAAATTTGCCCTGACAGATGTAAATATAGCGATTTTTAATAAAAAATTGAGGTTTAGCCAAATAGTTGCACCCAGGGAAGGTCTGTTTTGTCATCTTTTTATATGTAAATTGCAATCGCCGGGTTCCATTCGAAAAGAGAAAAAAGGTGGGCCGGGATATTGTTTTATAAAGGATATTTTCTTAAATTTAATATAGTACTAACCAAAAAATATAATCTATTATGGTCAACAAAGTAGTATTAGTAGGAAATGCAGGACAGGATCCTGAAGTAAGACACCTTGAATCGGGTGTCGCTGTTGCAAATTTCAACCTTGCCACCAATGAGACCTACAAGGACAAAAACGGTGAAAAGGTTACACAGACGGAGTGGCACCGTATAGTCCTGTGGCGGGGACTTGCCGAAGTTGTCGAAAAATATGTGAAAAAGGGCGAGCTGCTTTACATCGAAGGCAGGTTGCGTACCCGCTCATGGGATGACAAGGATGGCAACAAAAGGTATACCACAGAGGTTTTTGCCGATGCAATGAAAATGCTTGGCAGGAAACCTGCAGCCCCGGGCGAAGATCAGGAGGAGGTTGTGTCACAGATCCAGGATGATGGTCCGGATACCGATGCTGGCGAACAGGACGATCTGCCGTTCTGACATCTGCACAGGCAGCTTACAATGACCGGACGACCGATCTCTTTCAGGTTGTGATCAGCTGTCTTCAGCAGAAGGAGACGGGGCAGCTTACAATGACCGCGTGCCTGTTCTCATTTCCGCCTGTTAAATTGCTGTTGTGATCCCGGGGGCTGAACGCTTCCGGGCATCCTTAATGCCTCTTATTGTTACCGGTTTGTTAATATCAGCAATTTATTTATTAACTTGCAGTGTCGGTCAGTGGAGCCCCCCCCCCTGCACCTTGCACGGATGCCGAAACTGGACAAACAAGTAAAACGATTGCTTAACTGCTTTGGAAGAGAGTGATTATTTTTTAGGGTTTTTCACCAATACAGAATTAGTTTTCCACCCTTTTACAGTCGGGATAGGCATAGGCCTTATCGGACTTGCCTTGCTGCTGATTGTTTCGGCCCTGATTTCCGGATCTGAGGTGGCTTTTTTTTCATTGTCACCCGCAGATCTGAACACCGTTGAGAAGGGGGAAACCAATTCCAGCCGTGTGGCAAGAATGCTCCTGAAGGACCAGGAGAGGTTGCTGGCTACCATTGTGGTATCAAACAATTTTGTAAATGTTGCCATTGTCATCCTCTCAACGATCATTGCCGAATCTCTAATGGACTTTTCAGCATCACCTGCTCTTGGCTTCTTCATTATGGTGGTGGTCATTACTTTCCTTCTTCTGCTGTTCGGCGAGATATTGCCTAAACTGTATGCCAATCACAGTCCCCTGAGGTTTGCACTCTTTATGGCCCACCCCCTGCTTCTGACCGGCAGTCTGCTCAAGCCACTAAGTATGATCCTTATAAGGTCGGGAGCTTTTTTCTACAGAAAGGTAACCAGCACCAGGGACAACCTGTCTATCGATGACCTTGGCCATGCGCTTGACCTTGCGGCACCTTCGCTGAAGGAGGATAAAAAGATACTCAGGGGTATAGTCGATTTCGGCAATAAGGCAGTTACCGAGATAATGAAGCCCCGGATAGATGTTGTAGCTGTTAACACATCGACAGTTATGAATAACCTCATCTCAATAATTATTGAATCGGGTTACTCCCGTATTCCGGTATATACAGGCACATTTGACGATGTGAAAGGGATCCTTTATGTTAAGGACCTTCTGCCTCACCACCAGAAGGGAGATTCCTTCAGGTGGCAGACCTTGATAAGGCCTCCGTATTTCGTGCCTGAAACAAAGAAAATAAATGACCTGCTGAAGGAGTTCCAGCTTCAGAAGATACATATGGCCGTAGTTGTTGATGAATACGGAGGCACCACCGGTATAGTCACCATGGAAGACATACTTGAGGAGATAGTGGGTGAGATCAGTGATGAATTTGATCTTGAGGAGCTCTATTTTTCAAAACTTGACGACGGCACCTATATATTCGAAGGGAAGACCCCGCTTAATGACTTCTATAAGATACTGAACCTCAATCCCGGAGTTTTTGATGATATTAGGGGGGATGCTGACACCCTGGCAGGGCTTATACTTGAATACGAAGGAGAGATTCCCGGCAAGAACAAGAAAATAGTGTACGGACAATTCGAGTTCAAGATAGAGTCTGCCGATAACCGGCGCATCAAACAGATCAGGGTCCGCCTTTCAGGTGAGGCAAAACCGGATGAAGAGGGTACGGAAAAGAGCAAGGAGTAGGCTATGAAACATCGGAAAACAATTATTGCAATCATATTGGCAGCGGGTTTGACGTTTGCTTCCTGCACCGGCGACTATTCACCCAGGCCAAGGGGCTATTTCAGGATAGATTTCCCCGAAAGGGAATATATAACCTATGAAGGGGACTGCCCTTTTGTATTCAGCTATCCTTCATTTGCTGAGATAAATGACGATGACGGCAGACTGGTGCATCCATGCTGGTTTAATATAGATTTTCCCGGCTACAGGGGGAGACTGCATATCAGTTACAGCGAAATTGACAATAACCTCGTTGATTACCTTGAGGATGCGCGGAAACTGGCATTCAGGCATACGGTCAAGGCTGATGCGATTGATGAGAGAATGTTCATAAACAGGGCTGATGATGTGTACGGCACACTGTATGATATCAAAGGGAATGCGGCTTCGGCAGTTCAGTTCTATCTGACCGATTCAGCCAGCCATTTCTTTCGTGGTGCATTGTATTTCAGCGTGCCACCCAACAGGGATTCACTCGATCCTGTTATCGATTATTTCATAGAAGATATAATATACCTGATGGAAAGTTTTGCCTGGAAGTAAATGATTTCTCATATTTGCCGTTTGCGGTACGCAAAAAGTCTTTGGTATGGGACTGGTAATGAAAAAATATGTGCAGGATGATACTCTTCTGGGCTTGTGGGAGATAGATGAGGATTTTTTCTCGCTTTACGACCGGCTGGATCTGAATGAGGGGGAGATAGATACGCTGAACAGCTTTAAAAGCTACGGCAGGAAGCTGGAGTGGCTGAGTGTCAGGGCTCTTCTGCTGGATATGGTAGGGCCGGGCATAAAGATATATTATAACGGCAACCGTAAACCTTTCCTTACCGACCCGGATTTCCATATCAGTATATCCCACTCCGGCCGGCTGACCTCCATAATCCTGAGCAGGACACGGCGTGTGGGTGTTGACCTTGAAAATGTTTCAGGAAAGATATCTTCACTTGCCGGCAAATTTCTCACTCCGGGTGAAGAGGAGTCGGTAAGCCGGAGGTACAGGCGGTACCATGTTTACATATACTGGTGTGCCAAGGAGACGCTCTACAAGATATGCGACAAGCAGAACATTAACTTCCGTGAGGATATCATTATTGATCCGTTCACTCCTGAAAAGTCGGGTACCTTAACGGGCCGGGTCCATACAGATGCGATAAGGGAGGATTTTGTGCTGCACTATTTCAAGTACCGTAAATATACCGTTGTTTGGTGTTGCAAGTAAACAATTTATGATATACCAGTCGATTCTTACCCTTTCGGGGAAAAAAAAGATCCTTGCACTGTTGGTTGATCCCGATGAGACAGGGGTTGACAGACTCACCGGACTGATGGAGATGGCTGCGTCCTCGGGCGTCTCCCTGGTGCTTGTCGGGGGAAGCCTTGTAAGCAATCCCGTTGATGCGGTCGTTGAAGCTATCAAGAGCATCTCAACAATACCGGTACTCCTTTTTCCGGGCAATCCCGGGCAGCTCAGCAGCAAGGCTGATGGAATATTGCTGCTTTCGCTCATATCGGGGAGAAACCCGGAGTTTCTTATCGGCAACCATGTTGTGGCTGCACGGTTTATCAGGAACAGCAGGCTCGAGGTAATACCAACGGGTTACATGCTCATTGAGAACGGTGCGCTGAGTTCAGTAGGCTATATGAGCAATACCACTCCTATACCCCGCAACAAACCTGATATTGCGGTATCCACGGCTATTGCCGGGGAGTTACTGGGACTTAAACTCATTTACATGGAGGGTGGAAGCGGGGCAAACGGCATCATTCCACCTGCCATGATTGAGGCGGTAAGAAAGAATATCAGCCTGCCCCTGGTGGTGGGTGGCGGCATTAGGGATGCAGATGATCTCCGGAAAGTTTATGATGCCGGTGCCGATATAGCAGTGGTTGGCAATTCAGTTGAGAGGGATCCTTCCAAACTTAAAGAGTTCGCGGCACTGCTGAGGTCCTGAACATGCGGATGTCCCGTGCAATTTGCACCTGCCCCTCACTGCCTGAACCAAAAACAGAAAACCACCCGCGGCAGGTGGCCTCATGAATAGGTCCTGTCACTCACTGCCTGAACCAAAAACAGAAAACCACCCTCAGGGGGTGGTTTTCTGTATTGGTCTTGTACGCGGATCTGTTACTGGCACTTCAGAACATGTTCCATCTGGTATCTGGCAGAAGCTTCGTAGTTGCCGAAAGCAGCATTGCTGTAAGCTTCGCATGCCTGTGTGGCGTTGCCCAGTCCTTCATATGCCTTGCCAAGTTCAAAATACATCTTGGCCTTTTCCTCCCGGCTGCCGGCAGACAATTCGATCGCCCTTTGTGCGCTGTTCACCGCGTCCTGGTACCTTCTCTGCTCATTGTATACCGATGATAGAAGAAAATGTGATTCGGGAAACTCCTGGTCATACGCGAGTGATGTGGTAAGAAATTCAAGGGCCTGGTCATAGTTGGCCTCTCCCTTGGCTCTGACTGCGCGTACGAGGAAGAAATCACGTGCGGTCGACTCGGCTGTCTGCAGAATCTGTCCGTCATCTGTCATCAGGGCCGTCTCAATGGCCATATCCATACTTTCTCTGAAGTTTGCCGCATCTTCCAGCCTCCTGTAAACAAGTCCCTTTCCAAGGTAGGATCTTGCATGCTGGGGATTGATGGCCAGTGCCATGTCAAACATGCTGAGCGCTTCATCATAGCTTTCCTGCCTGAACAGCGCATTCGCCTGCATCGCATAAAGCTGGTGAAGCACATTTTCAGAACGGGTCTTTGTGCCGGGATCGTTGTATTCGCCGGCCACTTCTATCGCCTCTTCAAATCCCGATATGGCGTCGGGTATGTTCCGTTCACGGTAATAACCCATTGCCAGATCGAAATAGAGACCCGGTATCTGTATCTCTGCCTGCTCTTTGACCTCTTCTCCCTCTGCGCCTAAAAGGCTGGCAATCTCATAGCTCTTTTTAAAACTTTCGATCGCTGCCCTCATGTCACTGTCAACAAGGTCAAGTCCGTTATTGTATGCATCTATGGCATCCTTCAGGGTTTGTCCGTTTGCCTGGAAACCGATAAAAAGGGACACCAGCGACAACAATAAAAGTTTTTTCATTAACCTGATCTTCATAAACTTTGAGTTTTGTTTTGTTCTGTTAAATTTTACAGGGTGCTAAAATAGTATTTTTTTTAAAAGGAACTATAAAATCCTTATCTGATTTGTCTATTAATTAATTAAACACAAAAACAGGCTTCTTTGTTTGAAACAGCAATTTCTTTGCCAAACTTGGATTAAAAAGCCTGTAAAATATATTTCTTTTTTTATGTGTGAGCGCAATCAGCTCAATATCATTTGCTTCGACAAACCTGTTCAGGTCGGTTACAATATCGTCACTTCTGATATTGTGGCATTCAATTGACATTACCTTTTCGTTCTCTATAAGTTTGTTCTTCATCTCAGCCATCTTTCCCTCTTTATCTTCTTTTGCCGGTCCTGTCTCGAAATGGACACAGAAAATATTCAGGCGGTAACCCGACATAATTGCAGAAAGGCTGCCAATGGCCTGGTAATCAGTATCGTCAAAATCGGTGGCATATAGCAGCCTGACATCTCCTTCCTCCCTGAGCTTTGCGTCCCTGGTCACCAGCAGTACCGGGATACCTGAAATGTCTATTACCCTTGCAGCGACCGATCCCAGTACCTCATTGGCCCGCTCACCGTGCCCTCTGGTCCCGATCACAATGAAATCAGGATCGTAAGTGCCGATTATGCTCTCAATCTCCTCACCGGGTTGTCCGGCAACCACTCCGGTCTCAACCTTAACCTCTTTGAGGTCCTTGATTTTTGCATATTTATTAAGTTTTTTGGCAAATTTTTTCATCTCCTTTTTTGAGTTTTCCTCAAGCTCACGAAAGATCTCGGCCATATTCGACTGGTATGTGAAAGCATCGGGAAATGCCATGGCATCGATCATGGGATTGAAAAATGCATGAAACAGTCTCAGCCCGGCGCCCGTGCGCGAAGCCAGGTGCATTGCAAAGTAGCATGCATTTAGCGAGTACCCGGAAAAGTCTACCGGCACCAGTATACGGTTGATCTTTTGTTTGACGTTATTGTTCATGGTTTACGGATTAAAGTTTTTTCCGGGCAGATTGGAATAAACCGGTCCCGGGGTATAAAACTGACAAACAGATGCCGAAATTGTCATATCACTGCTTAATTCCGGTAACAGGGTCAAGATAAATAAAAGATGAATCAATGTCAATACCACAGGGATTTTGTAATTTTAAGATGTGAAATTTTGTGTTAAACCAACACAAAGCAATAAAACCAGAACCGGATGGAAGACAATAAGGTCAGGGGCGATAGCAACATCAACAAGTTGCTTGAAGAGAGGAGAGAAAGGCTGAAGGAACTTGCGTGCATCAACCAGACAACAGCAATTCTCAAGCAAGGTAAGCCTGTAGAAGAGACACTCCACCAGGTTGCCCTCATACTTCCTGCTGCATGGCAATATCCTGAGTACACTGTTGTCCGGATTGTTTTTGAAGGTAAGGAGTACCGGAGTCCCCGCTTCCGTGTAACGCAATGGCTGCAATCACAAAGCTTCAATGCACTGGACGGAAATGAGGGCATAATTGAGATATGCTATACAAGGGAGTTTTCCGAAATGGACGAAGGTCCGTTCCTGGAAGAAGAACGTCATCTTATCGATAATATAGCCAGTTTGCTGGCCGGTTACATAAACAGCTACAAAGCGAAGACATTGCTTTTCCGTGCTAAAAGAAAAGAGCGACAGGAAAAAAAACAGGCTGAAGAGAAGGAGAGGATAAGCAGCAGCCGGCAGCTTCTGCAACGTTTCCTTAACAAGCATAATGCGGAGCGCGACCTGTTCCATGACCTTATGCCGTTTAAGGTTAAGGAGATACTTCTGGTTTCCACCCTGTACGATGCATATAGCATAGAGAAGGAAGGACGTTTTTCCGACCATATGCTCGGACAGTACCACCAGCTCAACCTCACCTCCCTGCCAAGGGTGACAGGTGTCTCAAAGCTTGAGGAGGCGCTTGATGAACTCCGCAACAAGCATTATGATATGGTGATCGTAATGATGGGAATAGACAAAGAGACACCGCTAATGCTCAGCAGAAAGCTGAAAGAGGAGTTCTCATATATCCCCGTATTTTTTCTCCTGAACAATAACAGGGATATTGAGATATTTGAGGAATCACCCGGCAGGTATGGTTTTGTGAACCGTGTGTTTGTATGGAACGGCGATTCGAAAATGTTCTTCGCTATGGTGAAACTGCTGGAGGACCAGGTTAATGTAGAGAATGATACCGCAATGGGATTTACCAAGGTGATCCTTCTTGTCGAGGATTCACCAAAATATTACTCCCGTTACCTGCCAATGATTTATTCGATCGTGCTTGAACAGACCCGGCACCTGATCGAAGATGTAAACACCGACGAGCTCTACAAGGTGCTGAAGCTGAGGGGGCGGCCCAAAATACTTCTTGCATCTACCTGGGAGGAGGCGATGGACATATTTAACCGTTACAGGGAATATGTACTTTGCGTAATATCCGATGCCCGGATCCCCCGGAAGGGGAAGATCGACCCCATGGCAGGTGTCGAACTGATAAAATATGTAAAGAGCCAGATTGAAAACCTCCCATCCATGCTGCAATCGGCTGATCCCGAGTATCAGAAAATGGCACATGAGCTGAAGGTCAGTTTTATAAACAAGAACTCAGAAACACTTTTACAGGACCTGAAGAGCTTTATTACCTATTTCCTGGGATTTGGGCACTTTGTGTACCGTGACAATGAGGGACGGCAGATCGCCGTGGCGAAGTCAATGCGGGAGTTTGAAAGCTACCTGAAGACGGTACCCGAAGAGTCCCTTGTCTACCATGCTGTTAAGAACCATTTTTCGCTATGGCTGATGGCAAGGGGAGAGGTTAAAATCGCCCGTATCATCAATCCGCTTAAAATTAGTGATTTCAGCAGTCCGGCAGCGATGCGGGAGTTTCTTGTCAACATTATCTCCAAGCACCGCAATGAGCAGGATATGGGGAAGATTGTCAATTTCGAGGAGTCGGCCATTCTGGATGAATCGAATATTGTCTCCTTTGCTGCCGGATCTCTGGGGGGAAAGGGACGGGGACTGGCATTTGTAAATTCTCTGATATACAGTTTAAAGTTCTCGGAACTTATTGAGGGAATCAATGTACGTACTCCCATTACCGGTATAATTGGCACCGAGGAGTTTGATATTTTTCTGGAGATCAATAAACTGTATGATGTAATATATAAAGAGGAGAGTTATGACAGGATAAGAAAACTGTTTCTTGAGGGAAATCTCAGCTACAACCTTGAAAAGAAGCTGAGGATATTCATGAAACTGGTAAAACGTCCAATTGCAATCAGGTCTTCCAGCCTTTTCGAGGATTCACTTATGCAACCATTTTCCGGGGTTTTCGGAACGTGGCTTCTTCCGAACAATCATCCCAGTTTTGATGTAAGGCTTCAGCAGGCTATGGATGGCATCAAGCTGGTATACGCATCCATATTCTCAGACGATTCCAAAAGATATTTTAAATCTATCAATAACCGGATTGAAGAGGAGAAGATGGCTATTGTTTTGCAGGAGGTTGTCGGCAACAGGTCTGGCGACTGCTATTATCCCCATATCAGCGGTACGGCACAGTCCCATAACTATTATCCGGTAGCACATATGAGACCTGATGAAGGCTTCTCTGTTATCGCAGTCGGTCTGGGACATTATGTTGTAAGGGGTGAGCAGGCATGGAGGTTTTCTCCGGTATATCCCAACCTGGAGATCACCTCGTCCAGGGACCAGTATAAAAATTCCCAGTTGCAGTTTTATGCCGTGAACATGGCCAGGCCGGAGGTAAACCTTCTGGAGGGGGAGGATGCGGGACTGATAAGGCTTGATATCTCAGAGGCTGAAAAACACGGCAACCTTAAGCACTGTGCCTCTGTCTATGATGCAGACGGCGACAGGATAGTGCCCGGTATTGAAACTGCCGGCCCGAGGGTAATCAATTTTTCCAATATCCTGAAATATGATTATATACCTCTTGCAAAAACTATAAACGTTACCCTTGATGTTGTAAGAGAAGCGCTCGGATGCCCGGTTGAAATAGAGTTTGCAGTTGATATGAACAGAGATGAAAAGGGCCTGCCGTCGTTCTACCTGCTGCAGATCAAGCCGCTCTTCGGCAGGAGGAGCGATTATGCCATTGACAGGGAAACGGTTGACAAAAGGAAAGTAATACTCAGTTCGGGGAAAAGCATGGGTAATGGCAAGATTGATAATATACAGGATATCGTATCTGTTAAAAGAGATAAATTCGATAAACTTAAAACCAGGGAGATGGCTGCAGAGATTGAAAAGATAAACTCAGCCATGATCAAAGAAGGGCGGAAATACGTACTTACAGGACCCGGCCGCTGGGGAACCAGGGACCGCTTCATAGGGATTCCCGTGACATGGCCGCAGATATCAAATGCTGCAGTGATAGTTGAAATGAGCCTGGAAGGTTTTCCGCTCGATGCCTCACTCGGATCTCATTTTTTCCATAACCTCACTTCAATGAATGTAGGCTATTTTTCAGTAAATCATACAGACACTGATGATTTTTTCAGAGAGGAGATGCTTGATGAAGGTGAAAACATTGACGAAACTGAATTTTTCAGGCATGTGAGATTCCCGGAGCCGTTACATGTGCTTATGGACGGAAGAAAGGGGATCGCACTGATAATAAAACCATGATCAATATGATTAAACAGGTAAGAGACATAGCTGATCCCGGCAAGTATGAGTTCCATCACACCTCGTTCAGCAACCTTATGCAGATACGTATACAGAACGTCCTTCTCATTTGCAGTAACTACGATGCATTCATGCTTGAGGAAGACGGCCGGATAGATGAGCAGATATTCAATGAGTATGTTTCACTTAACCTGAGTACCCCGCCAAGGTTCCTTAAGGCAAGCGGCGGGTCTGATGCATTCAGTATCCTTGAGGAGGAAAAGATTGATCTTATAGTTTCCATGTTCAGTATCGGAGGGGAATCGGACATCTTCCAGCTTGCCAAACAGATTAAATCAGAACATCCGGGCATACCGATCGTGGTGCTGACATATTTTTCCCGTGAGGTATCAATGAAACTGGCGAATGAGGATCTATCTGCTATCGACTATGTATTCTGCTGGCTCGGTAATGCCGATCTGCTTCTGGCCATCATCAAGCTGATAGAGGATAAGATGAATGCTGAAAATGACGTTGACACGGGTGGGGTCCAGACGATATTGCTGGTAGAGAACTCAATCCGTTATACATCCAGCTACCTGCCAAATCTATACAAGATAATTCTGAAGCAGTCGCGCGATTTTGCAAGGGAAGCACTCAATGCACACCAGAAGAACCTCCGGATGAGAGGAAGGCCCAAGATACTTCTGGCCGCAAATTACGAGGAGGCAATTGAAATTTACGGAAAATACAAGAACAACCTTCTCGGGGTCATATCAGACATTTCTTATAACCGTGAAGGCAAACGCGACCCGCAGGCCGGAATCCGGCTTGCCCGCAAGGTTAAATCGGATGATCCCCACATGCCGGTCCTTCTTCAGTCGTCCGACATGGAAAACCATGCTCAGGCAGAGGAACTGAAAGCAGGTTTCATACACAAGTACTCCAAGACCCTCTCAATTGAACTGAGGAACTTTGTCATCAGGCAGTTCTCTTTCGGTGAGTTTGTTTTCAGGGACCCCGATACCCAGGAGGAGGTCTGCCGGGCAGCCGATCTGCAGGCACTGCAGCAGGCAATACTTACTATACCCGAAAAGGTCCTCTATTTCCATTCAAGCAATAATCATTTTTCCAAATGGCTGAATGCCAGGGCGCTGTTTCCCATTGCGCGGATGTTTAAACATCTGAAGGTTGAGGATTTCGGGAATATCGAGGAGGTCAGGAAATATATCCATACAGCCATATCAAGCTTCCGGTCCAGCAAGGGTCGCGGGGTTATTGCCAAGTTTGACAAAAACAGCTTTGATGAATACCTGATGTTCTCGCGCATAGGTGAAGGGTCTATTGGTGGTAAGGCGCGGGGACTGGCATTTATTAATTCGATACTTAACGAGCATGGTCTTTTTACCAAATTCCCGGGGGCTATTGTAACCATACCCCGTACAGTGGTTCTGAGCACTGATATTTTTGATGAGTTCATGGAGACCAATGACCTCTACAGATTTGCAATATCAGGTGCTTCGGATGAAGATATCCTGCAGCGGTTTGTCGATGCAAGTCTCCCGGGACGCCTGCACCAGGATCTGTATGCCTTTATCTCGGTGGTGCGCAACCCGGTTGCGATCCGTTCGTCCAGTAAGCTTGAGGATAGCCACTACCAGCCGTTTGCGGGGATCTATTCAACATATATGATACCCAGGGTGGAAGACAGCACCAGGATGATAGGTATGCTGACCGATGCGATCAAGTCTGTTTATGCATCGGTCTATTTCAAAAGCAGCAGGGCTTATATGACCGCTACCGCCAATGTTATAGATGAGGAGAAGATGGGGATAATACTTCAGGAGGTATGCGGGACCAGGAACGGGAACAGGTTCTATCCGACTATTTCAGGTGTTGCCCGTTCGATCAATTTCTATCCCATCGCGCCCGAGAAGCCTGAGGACGGCATAGCAAGCATTGCCTATGGCCTTGGCAAGCTTATAGTAGACGGAGGCATTTCGCTGAGGTTTTCTCCGAAATATCCAAAAAAGATACTGCAGCTCTCCTCTCCCGACCAGGCGCTAAGGGAAACCCAGAAGAAATTCTACTCCCTTGATCTGAATGTTGACAGTTTCAGACCTTCTACTGATGATGGCGTTAACATACTGAAACTTGGCATAAAGGATGCCGAAAATGATCCTTCTTTCAGGTTCGCAGCCTCAACATATGATTATGAGTACAATATGCTCAGGGAGGGTATGGGCCAGCAGGGCAAAAAGGTGGTGACATTTGCCAATGTTCTTACGCACAACACATTTCTTCTGGCTGAAATATTGCAGGAGCTTCTTGATTCCGGGCAGCGTGAAATGAATAATCCTATCGAGATAGAATTTGCGGTCGATCTGGACACACCAAAGGATGAGCCCGGGATTTTCTACTTTCTCCAGATAAGACCGATCGTACACGGAGAGCAAAAGGTGGATGTCAATTTTGACAGGATTGACAAAAACAATACGATTGTTTACTCGGAATCGGCCCTTGGCTACGGAACGATTACCAATATATCCGATTTCGTATATGTTAAGCCTGATAAGTTCAACCCATCTGAGAACAAGGAGATTGCCCTGGAGATTGAAAGGATAAATGAACGGTTTGTTAAAGAAGGGCGAAACTATGTGCTTACCGGGCCGGGACGGTGGGGATCGAGTGATCCCTGGCTGGGGATACCGATAAAATGGCCCCAGATATCTATGGCCAGGGTGATCATTGAATCGGGCCTGGAGAACTACCATATTGATCCGAGCCAGGGGACTCATTTTTTCCAGAATTTAACCTCATTCAGGGTAGGTTATTTTACCATAAACCCATATTTCAGGGAAGGGTTATATGACGTGGATTTCCTGGATGAACAGCCGGCATATTATGAGGACAGACATGTGCGTCATGTGAGGTTCGGGTTTCCTTTCAAGATACAGATCGACGGCCGTCACAACCGGGGGGTTATTTTCAAGCCGCAACCGTTAAAAGAGGGAGATCAGGATATGTC
>SL_3KL_010_SEDDRAFT_10003209_pt1 | contig 14896 bp, 12 predicted proteins | sample SodLakKL_010_SED_2_FD_10381 | JGI IMG/M metagenome (IMG submission 10381)
TCGGCGAAATCGGCCTCGATCTGCCATTCCCAGCGCTCGCGCATGATGCCCAGCGCACCCAGGCGAACACGACGCAGAATGACGCCATACTCAGGAAAATCGTGCCCCTGACGGGCCACATCCTTGATTCCACTTCCGAAATCCTGATAAGCGGCATCCAACTGAACACGACCTCTCATGCGAAAGCGGTTGGCGCCATCGGCCGACTCCACGGCAAAACGGCCTACCTGAACAGTCGCCTCGTCATCGTCCAGTGGTGCGGTCGGCTCGTAGCCCAGCTCGCTGCCGATCAGCTTGACCTTTTTCTCCTCTTTTTCCTGCCGAGCTTCGCTACGAATGAGCTCGGCCTCCTCGGCAGTGAGAATGCCTTTCTCGATAAGCAACTCCATCAGCCGGTCGGTTTCCGATGCCATTGCAAATGACCCCATGAACACAAAGGCCAGTGCAAATAGCAGTTTGCTTGACTTTTTCAACATCGCTGCTCTCCTTGAATCAAAAATGGAGTATTTCAGGCATATCACCTGATTTCTTCGTGCGTCGCTGAGGTTCGGTCAGCCAATGACGCAAACGCAGCTTGATCATGCTTCTTCAGCGCCGGAAGCGGCTTGATTACAGTCAATTTTTTGTTAAAAAAACATCAGGATTCTGAATCTGGTGGGATGGGTGCAGGGATCAAAGCGCGAAAACTACACGGTCGGCTGGTGATCCGGGACCAGGACCTCGACTTCCAACTGGACAGCCAGCGGGACGACAACTTCCTGTTCGAAGACGTTCTGGACAAAGAACAGGGCCACGTAACACATGGCAGCCGCGATCAGCGGAGTGATGACCCAGCCCAGCGCGATTCTGCCGATGATGTTCCAATTGATGTTCCGGTGGCTCTTGATCAGAGCGACGCCGATGATGGCTCCGATGATGGCCTGGGAACTCGACAGCGGAACCAGTGGCAACGTGGGCAATCCGAGCGACATCAATACTCGCTCCAGACCCTGCGAGGCAAAGACGAAAAGCACCAGTGATTTGGCCAGCACGACGATCAGCGCCAGGATCGGGGTGAGCCTGAAAATATCGTTGCCGACGGTCGTCATGACGCGATGCGAGTAGGCGAAGATCCCAACCCCGATGGCGGCCGAGCCGAGCAGGAAAAGCTGCTGAGTTCCGGAGAACGGAAACAGACCACCGATTTCCATGTCATCGAAGGGGTTGGCGAAAACAAACATCCCCATGACGTTGGCGATGTTGTTCGCCCCAAGGCTGTATGCGCCGAAAGCGCCGACCACGATCAGGCCGGTACGCGTCCATGCATCCAGTTTTAGCATGTGAATTCGGGCGGTTCCCAGAAATCGCCTGGCCAGCAAGTAAAGACCGATCGCGAACAGGCCCGCCAGGATTGGTGAAAAAACCCAGGTCCCGACAATCTCGGCGAGTTTGGTGTAGTCGATCGGTGAGCCGGTAAAGAAATTCCAGCCAAGAATGGCGCCGACCACGGCTTGCGAGGTTGAAACCGGTAGCTTGCTGCGAGTCATCAAGGCCACACTCAACCCCGCCGTGAACGCGACGGTAAAGGACCCCGCCAGGGCGTTGACGGCACCGAGCTGGCCCAGCGTTTCGGTGGTGCCACCACCACTGAATACGGCGCCAAGAATGACGAAAATGGTGGCAATCAATGCGGCCGTATGAAATCGGACCATGCGTGAACCCACGGCCGTGCCGAATATGTTGGCCGCATCGTTCGCGCCCAGCGAGATACCGAGAAACAGGCCGCTGGCTAGGTAGAACCACTCCATGGTGGACTAAATGTAGCGTTTGATGGTGGCAATCGACAGACGGTCGCAGAGGTCTTCGGCATCCTCTGCGATGTTTTCGATGCTTACGGCAAAGTAGCGCAAATGCATCTTGTGGCTCAGGCGTAATTCACGCCCGAAGACATCACGCTTGTACTTTTCAGAAACTCGGTTGGTCTCCTCGCGCAGGAAATTGACCTGCTTGATATGGTCACGCACGGCAGCCAGGTCGCGAAAATAGGCCCGAATGGCCTTGATCATGTACTCCGAGCACTTGATGGCGTTCCTGGCCAGCTCGTATTTGAGCCGGTTGAGGTCATCTAGAGTCTCCGGCCCCTCAACGGAAAACTCCAGCAAGGTGTCGGTGATCTGGTTGAGTACGGCATCGGCATGTTCGAGAATACCGAGCACGTCGCCCCGATATTCGGGAATCAGGGTCTTGGTGTAAAGACTGGTTTCGATGTTGCGGCGCAGATGATCGGCATTTTCCTCGACCTGACGCAGCTCGGCCAGACGATCCTCGAACTCCTCGTTGCGATTTTCCAGATAGAACCTGACTCCCTTCTTGAACAAAAGACCTCCCTCAACAACATGGTCAAGAAACTCGTCGATTTCCGCTTCGATTTTCCTGTGTTTGCTGAACAGCTCAACCATGGCGCTCCTTCCGGTTCAATTGCGTGATACTGGCTGTTACTCAGTAGCCTTTTCTGACCAGCTCTTGAAGGGCTTTTGCATCAGCATGGAGTTGTAATAACGGGCCTGCCCGGTCACTTCGACACCCAGCCAATCGGGACGCTCGAACGACTCGTCTTCCGACTCCAGTTCAAGCTCAGCCAGAACGAGCCCATCATTGTCGCCATGAAACTCATCAACTTCGAACACCTTATCGGCGAACTGGACCAAGTGACGGGTCTTGTCGATCATTCCGGGTTCACACAACGCCATCAGTTCCCGGGCCTCGGCGACTGGAATTTCCTTTTCCCATTCATAACGACTGGCGCCCGAATCGCTGCCAATACCCTTGATGGTCAGGAATCCCTTGTCTCCCTTGATCCTGACCCGGACCGTACGCTCGGGCACAGAAGACAGATAGCCCTGTACGATGCGTGAACTGCGATTTGCGTGCGGCTTGAAATCCCCATTGACCAGAAACTTGCGTTCAATTTCCTGAGACATGCAATCACTCCTTGTCAAGGCCTGAAATCAATTGGCCAGTGGCTTGTCGATCATTCCAATGACACGCTTGATCGCCTGCAGATAATTGATATTCTCGACACCGTCAAGACCGATGTCATCCAGTGTCTTTTGAATATCATCCACTTCCGTGGACTCAGAATTGATGGTTGCGACACGGGCTCCATTGATGAGCACATATCCATATTCACAAATGGTGTCGTTGACCATATAGCCAAAGCGCTTCTTGTGAACCCTGGCGGACTGCAGCTTCGGGTGCATTCGAATCATTTCCAGAAACTCCGTCAGTGAAAAGACTTCCTGATCAGTCAGAGCGACTTCAACCTGAAAGGCCGGGATGACTTGCTCAATCAACAACGACCGCTGGATGGGAAACTCTGCCTTCATCAATGGATCCCATTGTTCCAGGCCTTGCTGGATATCCACAAGAGTCTTGATGTCCATCTTTCCGTCACGTATCTTGGTATTGTTGACATCGTTAACGTGCGAAAGGATGTAGATTTCATCTGAATGGCGCTCCCAGACTGCTTCCGGCACCGGAACCGACAGTCGCGCCATTCTATGGTGGGCCGCATCAAATTCCTGGCCGAAGCTTCGGAACTCGTATCTTGGCTTGGACTGTTGACCGACTTCTAGAGAACTCATGTTGATACCTCTTCGTACTGTGTGAATCTGATCAGAACAAACCGAATACGCCATTGGGTGTAATCCCGAGAAACCGGAACCAGGTCTCGCCGAGCACCAGAATCGAAACCCATCCGAGGGTCATCATGATCAGACCGTACTTGATTGCATTGGTCAATGTGTACATGTCCGTTTCATAGAGCAGTGCCGCCGGCTTGGAGTTGAACGGCAGCACGTAGACATGCTCGATCAGAAAGGCGACCGGCAAGGCCAGGCTGATGACCGGATACCCGAAATGTTCGGCAGTGCCGATGGCAATAGGCACGAAAATCATCGTGCGCATGGTCTTGGACTGTGACAGCAGCGCGGAATAGGCCATGACTGCAGTCAAGATGACGTAAAGCACCCAGAACGGGGTGTCCTGATCCAGCCCGATACCGGTAAAAAATGCGTCCACGCCCAGGTTGGGCAGACCCGTCTGGGCGAAGCCGGCCCCCAGGCAATAGGCGCCGGCGGAGAACAACATCAGGTGCCAGGGGATATCGACATCGTTCCACTCGACAATGCCGATGCGCGGCATCAGGGCAACAATACCACCGATGAAAGCCACGGCGGTGGCGCTTACACCATGAAGGCGGTCTGTCGCCCAGAAGGCCAATATGGTCAGAAAAATGGCGGCGGATCGGATCTCGTCCCAACGCACTGGCCCCAAAGCTTCATACTCCTCGCGCAGCCGTTCCATGCCACCGGCAATCTGTGGAAGCTTCTCCTTTTCCTCCAGGGGAAAGACCAGCTTCATGCCGAGGATGTAACCCACCAGCATAAGCCCGATCATCGTCGGAAGCATGGCGATCATCCAGTCGGCGAAAAAGACACCGCCGGTAATGGCGCCGGTGATCAGCGCAGCAGCCAGCAGATTGGCGCCCGAACCGGTCACGAAAGCGCCTGCGCCCAGGTTGATATTGAGCAACTGCTGCAACACGATGTTGCGGCCAAAGTTGGTCTTGTCCGGACCCGGCTTGGCGCCATAAATGGCGGCGATGACCATGAAGATCGGCAGCATGATGGCCGCCTTGGCCGTGGTTGCAGAGATAAAGGCCGACAACACCACATTGATGAAAATGAAACTCAGGAAAACCTTGGACGCACTGTTACCGAACTTGAGGATGAACCAAAGCGTGAACCGCTTGGCCAGGCCGGTCTTGACCAACATGGATGCCAGAATGAACGACATGATGTTCAGCCACATGATCGGGTGGCCAAGTTGGGCATAGGCCTCACGTTCGGTCAGAACGCCGGTCATGACCAGGGAAATGATCACGATCAGTGAGGTCAGATAGTTTGGGATGGACTGAGTCGTCCATAGAATCATGCCGACCAGAAAGATTCCCAGCATGAAACTGTTGCGACGAGTCATCTCATCGCGACCAACCAATTCGAATACTTCCATGGCCCGGTCGGGCAGGACCTCGGCGTTCAGCGCGACAAGAAATTCGGGGGTCCAGACGAACCCGAACAGCACGAATGCGGCGATCGCCAATGGTATGCCGGCACGAGCCATCCATAGCTCGGTAATCGACTTTTCCCGCTTGGGCAGTCGATCGATCCGATAGTTGGCCATATCCAGGGGATCACCGTTGCCGCCGATCCGGCTGGAGGAGCTTTCATTCACGTTGACTGAACCCCTCACACAACACGGCCATGCATTGGCCGCCATAGCGATTGATCATCCGAAATCCGAGCTTACAAAGTCCTGCCGAAAGCAGCTTGACTCACGTCAAAAAGGCGGATATTTCGCCAACGCGAGCCTGATCATTGAGAGTTACTCGAAGCCAACCGACGCCTCAAACTTCAAAGCATGCATCAGATCGGGATCGCCGAACAGCCAGGGTCGGCGTCGGGATACGGTCCATTCGAAATGAAACTGTCATATTCGACTGCTATTTTGCCTCTATGGTGCATTGTCTTTCTTCAGCGCCGTCTGATTCTCGACCGATGTTTTTCCGGGCACTCCTTCTGGTGAGCCTGGCAGGCCTGTTTTGGCCGCAAGTCCTGGCGGGCGATACAGGAGCACATCCCGACCTCCCGGAGATCGACGGATTTCCCTCGCAGCCACTGCGTCTGGTTGTCTACACCAGCCCGGGCGGGTTGATCGACGTCACCGCGCGGCGTTTCGCTCGCCTGGCGCAGGAACATGCCGACCATCCGGTGGCGGTCATCAACCGTCCGGGCGGTGGCGGAATCGTGGCCTTCGATGAAGTGCTGAGCGAACCGGCCGACGGACATCGTTTCCTGGCCGTGACCCGATCGAATATTTCGCGAATGGTCGCCAGCGGGCGCGAGGACCTCATCGATCGAATTCGCTGGCAGGCCTACATCATGGACAATGCCCATGTCCTGATCACCAATGCCGAGGCAGGCCCGCGCGATTACGCCGAACTGGTCGAGACGCGTCACAACGGCAATAACCACCAGTTATGGCTGGGCGTGGACATCGGCGGGGTCAAGCATGTCTCCGGGGTCAAGATGGCCGACAAGGCCGGCATCAACATGCACTGGATTCCCTACGGCAGCGGTGGCGAGGCAGTTGCCGCCCTGCTTGGCAATCTGGGCACGGCCTACCTGGGCAATCCGCGTGATGCCCTGGCATCGGACAAGCTGCGCGTGGTCGCCGTGGCCGCCCAATCGCGCCTGCCCGATTTCCCCGAGGCCCCGACCTTTGCCGAGCTCGGGGTGGACGGCCTGGAGGACGAACTGATCTGGCGTGGTTTCGCGCTGCCACGTGATGTGTCCGAAGACATTGCCCAGTGGTACGACGCCTTGATCAAGCGGGTCATCAACGATCCGCGCTGGTTGTCGGCCTGGGATGGCGAAGCGGTCACCCTGCGCCATCACGGCAGGGAACGTTTCACCGAGATTGTCGAGGCCGATCGCGATGAATTCCGCGCCTACCTGGAACCGCTCGGCATGCTGCCCACAAATGACGAGGCAGACGGCTTGCTTCAGGCGCTGACCCGCGGCCCGGGACTCAACGGAGTGGTGTCGATTGCCGGCCTGTTATTGATTGGGCTGGCCGTTACCCTGCCGCGCACCCGCTGGCGCGTCCGGCACAGCGAATTGTTGCTGCTCTCAGCCATCGCCGTTGGCAGTCTGCTGCTGTGGCTGATCAGCCTGTTGCTGCCGCCGGCCAACCCGGTCGACCCGATTGGTTCAGGCGGTATTCCCAGGCTCTGGTTACTGTTGTTGCTGCCGCTGGCCATCTGGCAGATATCGCGCTGTCTGCGCGAACCCGCTCCAACCATGTACCAGGCGCACACACGCACACTGCTGGGGGCACTGGGACTGTTCGTTGCCTACCTGCTGCTGGTGCCCGTTCTGGGTTATCTCCTGGCATCAGCGCTGTACCTGCCGGCCCTGATCTGGGTGCTGGGTTATCGCCGCATACCCGTCATCGCCATTCTGGTCGTTGCCTGGCTGCTGGTGTCCGAATTTATTTTCCAGCGGCTGCTGCAGGTCGATCTGCCCGCCGGGCTGCTGTTCTGATCATGCTCGAATCGCTGGTCGGGGGGCTGGGCACCATGCTGGCACTGGCGCCGCTGCTGGCGGTGGTCAGCGGCATCATGCTGGGCATTCTGATCGGCGCCATGCCGGGACTGTCACCGTCCATGGGGGTGGCGCTGATGGTGCCATTCACTTACGGCATGTCGCCCACCATTGCCCTGATTCTGCTGGTAGGCATTTACATCGGCTCAAGTTATGGCGGTTCGATCACCGGCATCATGGTCAATGCACCGGGAACACCTTCTGCGGTGGTCACTGCCATCGACGGCTATGCGCTGACCCGCCAGGGCAAACCGGCCACCGCGCTGGGCACCTCTATCATTGCATCGTCGGTCGGCGGCATGTTCGGTACACTTATCCTGATTGCCTTTTCGGTACCACTGGCGGCCGCGGCCGTGCGTTTTCACCCCTCCGAGTACTTTGCCTTTGCAGTGTTCGGACTGGCCACCGTGGCCACACTGGCCGGCGACAAGTGGCTCAAGGCCTTGATCGCCATGCTCATCGGCCTGGTGATCGCCACCGTCGGCACCGACCCCATCTCCGGCGCCGAACGATTTACTTTCGATCTGGCCGAACTGTCCGACGGGTTCATGCTGATCCCGGCCCTGATCGGCATGTTCGCGCTCAGTGAAGTCTTCCGCGGCATCGAAACCGGGGACTTTGCCGTCAAGTCCAGTGGCGGCATCGTCGACCGCTGGCCACGCTTTGCCCATTACTGGAAGCTCAAGTGGGTGACGCTGCGCTCCAGCGCCATCGGCACGCTGATCGGGGTTTTTCCGGGCGCGGGGGCGACCATCGGTTCGTTCATCAGTTACGGCCTGGCCAAGCGCTTCAGCCGCAACGCCGACCAGTTCGGCAAGGGCAGCCCGGAGGGCGTCACCGCCTCGGAAGCGGCCGACTCCGGATCGGTCGGCGGCGCGATGGTGCCGTTGCTGGCCCTGGGCATCCCCGGCAGCGCCACCACTGCGGTGCTGATCGGGGCCATGATGATTCATGATCTCACTCCGGGCCCGCAGCTGTTCCTGTCCAGCCCGGAAATGATCTATGCCATTTTCGGCGCCATGCTGATCGCCCAGTTCGTGCTGCTGGGCGTGGGGCTGGCCGGCGGCCGGTTGTGGGTCAAGGTCGCCAACATCCCCAAGCAGCTGCTCTACGCGCTCATCACGATGCTGGCGCTGATCGGCGCGTTTGCCGTGCGCAACTCATTGTTCGACGTGTTCGCCTGCCTGGGCTTCGGTCTGCTCGGCTGGATGCTGCGCCGCCATGACTATCCGCTGGCGCCGGTCATCCTGGGGCTGGTACTGGGCATGATTGCTGAAACCAGCTTCCGACGCGCCATCATGATGGATGGAGCCGTGGTGTTCTTCACCCGCCCGCTGACCGCCATCATGCTGACACTGGCCCTGTTGTCATTCATCGTGCCCTTGATCGGACATCTTCGCGCCGGGCGGTCACGCGAATAAGGCACTGCGGAATTATTCTTCTAATCCTTGTCCGGTTCGGATTTCAGATCACGTAGCAGGTTGATGCCCTTGCGGCGCTGCTCCCTGATTAACTGCAACTTCTTGCGCAATTGGTCCTGTTTGTCCGGATCGTCCTCATCTTCCAATTTCCCGGTCAGTTCCGCTTGCTGTTTGCGCATCTTCTTGAGGATCTTGCGCAGCTTGTCGCGCTTCTCGACTTGCTCGCGATAATCGCTGGACATGAATTTCTTCAGCTTGCTGCGTAGTGATTCGCTCATGACGGATCGACCTTTTCCTGCGTTTGCGAATCAGCCTGGGTCAGGATGGCGCGCAGCTCCTCCGGCGCCAGGCTGAGTTGTTCCTGCAATTCCATATCGAGGCCCTCCAGCGAGCCAAATGTAACCCGAGCCATGGCGATCAGGTTGCGAGAAATACGATAGGCATAGGCGCTGTCATTCATCAGCGAGGTGGCCTGCTCGGCACTGATGAGCTGGTCACGGATCAATTGATCGAAATGTCCGCTGGCCACGATGTCAGCCTGTTCGGCCATCGCTGAAAGTTCGGCGAGCTCCACTTCGAGATCTTCTTCTTCACTGGTGGACAATTCGTGTAGCTGGTTGAGCAGCCAACCCAGGTTGGCCCTGATCTGCAAATATTCCTTTCTCAGGGCGGCATTCTTCGAGCGAAGGTTGCGAACCATGTTCTTTTTCAGATGCTTGGTGTCCTTGAAAGCCTCGACCAGGCTCTGGCTGGCCATTCGCAGTGAAACCAGTTGCTGGGCGCGCTTGCCCTTGACGGGAATGCGGGCGAGAAAGTCGACGATCAATCCATGCAGGGGCTTGACCTTTTCAAGGTAGAGCGCGTCCATGTCATGGTCATGAACTCGCGGGGGCTTCTGCAGCAGGGTTTCAGGGTCTTCGGCTTGCCTCAGTTGGGCGGGCTCATAGTTGAGTGCGGTGGCCATGACGCCGGATGCGCGATTGAACAGGCGCAGCAACTCCTTGCGCGCGGCCTCCAGGGCTGAACCGGGGGTGCCCAACAGATTGGCATGAATGTAGCGAGGCCGGCTGACGGGCATCGGCTTGCTGCGAAAGATTCGTTCAAGGGTCAACACCATGACCGGAATCAGCGGGACCATGAGGAGAATGCCGGCCAGGTTGAACAGCGTATGAAACACAGCCAGCCGGAGCACGTGGTTGTCCTCGCTAATTCCGAACAAATTGGCCAGATTTTCAACGGCAAGCATGAACGGAACAATGAAGACCAGCGCCACGATGGCGGTGCCGAGATTGAAGAGCAGGTGAGCGCCGGCCAGCCTCCGCCCCTCCACATTGGCCGTGATCGCGGCCAGTCCGGTCGATACGGCCGTGCCGATGTTGGCGCCGATTGAAATGGCCAGGGCATTTTCGTAGCTGAGTTGACCGGCCGCCAGGGCGGTAATGGTCAGGATCAGCGTGGCATGACTGGACTGCATGATCACGGTGGCGAAGATACCGATGACGGTATACAAGGCCAGTCCCGAGATCCCGGTCAAGGCGTACTCGGTCAGATCGAAGGCCTGTTGAACGGTCTCGAAACCGTCCTTCATCCACTGAATGCCGAGAAACAGGAACCCGATGCCGGCCAGTGCCCAGCCAATCGACTTCAGCGTGGCATGGCGCGTCAGGATCAGNACCACGCCGAAGGTCAGCATGGGTAGCGCGCCACGACCGATATTGAAATGCAACGCCGGGCCGGCCATCAGCCAGGCGCCGGTGGTGGTGCCGAGGTTGGCTCCGAAAATGACCCCCAGCCCTTGATAGAGACCCAACAGGCCGGAACTGAGAAACGAGATTGTCAGCAGAGACACCAGGGTGCTGGACTGGGTCAGTGCGGTGGCCCCGGCGCCGAAGGCCAGGCCTTTCCACAATCGATCAGTGGAGCGGCTGAGCAGGGTTTCCAGGGTGCCGCCGGTCAACCCCCTGAGACCCTGTTCCAGGGCCATCATGCCAAAAAGAAATACCGCCACGCCGGCGGCGATCTCGGCCGTGGTCGGACTGGCCCAGAAGGCCCAGCCCAGCAGTAACAAGACGCCGACCAGCGGCAGATTTCGGGACATGGCCTCCTGTCTCGGAGATCGATTGCCTGACCCGGATCATGCCACAAATCCTTCAGCGCCAATCCGGAAAATGGAATCCGAGTAGGGTTGTACCAGACTACGAATTCACTCCCACGTCCGGTCAGAAAACGCTCATGCAATCCGCTGTCCGGGCGCTGGCACGGATCTGGCGGCAATTTGACGTGGCCGTGACGTGGCCTGCGCTCAAGGCATTGGGCAGACTGGACTCTCCCATTCGCAAGGAGAGCATACTATGATGAATGACATGAGCATAAACGCCGATCAGGTTCGCAGCCTGCGCGAAGCGCGCGGCTGGTCGCAGGAACAACTGGCTGAAGTCGCGGGCTTGAGCCTGCGCACCATTCAGCGCGTCGAGACCGAAGGTCGCGGCTCGCGCGAGACCAAGCTCAGTCTGGCGGCGGCTTTTGATGTGCCGCTGGGACGACTCTGCGCCAGTGGCTCGGCTACCGCCATGCCGCACGGCGAAGGCCAGGGGGTGTGGGTGAGCCTGATATTCGTCGGCACAATTATTCTGGTCGTCGGCCTCTTCGCCGGCCTGAATCCGATCCTGCTTGCGACCGGCACCGCTCTATTGATCAGCGCATTGACCTTGTACGGGCTGGGCGAACTCAATGGAATGCGTCGGGCCGCCGGTTTGAAACGCCTGATCGCTGCCCCTGTGGCTGAGAGCGGTCTGGCTGTGCTGGTAACCGGCATCGCGGTCGTTGTCCTGGGCTATGCGGTCAGCGATCGGCTGTGGTGGATGCCGGGCGGCGTGCTCATATTGTTCGGCCTGATATTTATGCTCTGGCCGTTGATCATGCGCCGGCTGGTCGGAGGCAAGGCCACCGATCCTGAAACGCCTTCTCAATAGGGCCGCATGACCCACCAGGGTTCCAGTAGACCTGCCTGCAACCAAATCGCGCTGTGCCCGCACGGCAAAAAGGGGCTGCTGACCGCTGCGATCCGGTCATCATCGCCCATCGCCAGAGGCGCCATCAGCGCCAACGGCTAGGGCGGGGAAGCGGGCGTCCTGTCGACGTCTGAAATCGTGGGTGCCGGCTGATGGCTGGCGCCGTCGTCGTTCGATCAGGTATCTCGGCTTTACGTGCTTCTGATTCTGCTAATATGCTGATATTCCAAAATGCTTGCTGATCGAATCCACACCATACTTAGGCCAACCATTCTGAATCCACTACACGAAGGGAGCTACTCGTCATGAGAAAGATGTTGATCGTATTATCCATCCTGTGGCTGTCGACGGCCGCCCTGGCCGCGCCGATCACTTATCAAGGCCAGCTTCGGGATGGATCGGGGCCTTATGACGGCACGGCCAATATGGCGTTTCGGCTTTATAACAGCCCGACCGGCGGCAGCATGGTGGGTTCGTTAGTCAGTCTGTCGAATGTTCAGGTCAACAACGGTCTGTTCCAGGTCGAGCTGGACTTTGGCGGCGGCGCCTTCGATGGCAGTCAACGCTGGCTGCAGGTGACGGTGGATGGCACAGTACTGCATCCGCGCCAGCCAGTCACAGCCGCGCCCATGGCGCACTTCGCACTCGAGGCTCCGCCCGGTGATTCGCTCTGGAATCAGAGTGGCGACAATATCAGCTATACGGCTGGTTACGTCGGCATAGGCGCCATGAACTCGAATTTTCCGCTCATGGTGCAAGGTACCGATCAAGATGGCTCATCTGCGCTGGTCGTGCACCGCATGAGTGAAAATGACTTCAATTCGGTTCTAAACCTAGTTGCGCACCCACGAACAGGTGGAACGGCGACGGGTAATCGAAATTTAATGAGGTTTAACCATTCCGCTGCTGGGGTGGCAAATATCGGAACGATTGTGACTGGCACCGATCCCGCTGTGCTCGCGGATTTCACTATCCTGCTGCGTCGTCCGGAGCCGCCTCACTCCAGCGCCGAACGATTGCGCGTCCGGTCCGACGGCGCTGTGATTGTTAATAGCGGACCTCTAGTGGTTGGCGGAAATACCCTTATCGGTGGCTGGAGCCAGGATGATCGCTTGGGAGTGGGTACCGACAATCCCTGGAATACGCTGCATGTCGTGGCCAATGAAGGCCAGGGGCCATTCAGATTCGCCCAGCATACGGCTGACAATATCGTGCTGCGGGGGCACTCGAATCGCGGTGTCAGTGTGGGCGCTGCCTACAGCACGGCCCAAGTGCCTAGCAGTGGGTTACGCGTGTCTGGTCAGGTTCGTATAGACAGTTTCGGCAGTACAACAGCGAACACCGTGTGCAGAACCCCCGATGGCACCATCGCCAACTGCACCTCTAGCGAGCGCTACAAGCGGGACATCAAACCGTTGGGTCTGGCCGTCGGCCGCCTGAAAGAGCTGCAACCGGTTCAGTACCGCTGGCGTGACCGTGATGAAGGTGACATTGGCCTGATTGCCGAAGAGGTGGCCGAGCTTTTCCCCGAGCTGGTGTATCACAATGAAGAGGGTCAGATCGAAGGCATCGTGCAAAGCCGACTGATGGCGGTCGTCATTGCGGCTTATCAGCAGTTCGAGCAGCAAACGCTGCAGAGCATTGCGCATCTGACTGAAGAAAATGCCGAACTGCGGGACCGCCACGACCGGCAACTGGCCGAATTGTGGTCCGAGAACGCCAAACTGCGCGAACAGATTGCAGCCAACAGCCAACTTGCTAAACGCAACGCCGAACTGGAAGAGCGCCTGGCTCGGCTTGAGGCCGTGCTGATCGATGGCAATCGACTGGCGGAAAACTAGACCATGGCGATTCGCAACCACACAAGGCTTGTCCAACTCGCTGCCGGCGTGCTGCTTCTGGCAGCCGCTGCCAACACTTTTGGCCAAGACTGCGACCAGGATTACTGCATCGACTGGTACAACATCAGTTCAGGTGGCGTGATCCTGGCCGATGACGGCAATAGCCCGCCCCAATGGCAGATTTCCGGGACGATCGGTCAATGGAACGCCACCGAAGCCCGCGAACTGTCCGGCGGGCAGTGGCGTTTGACCGGCGGCTTCTGGGGCATGACTCTTGAAGAGTTGGCCGACCTGCTGTTCCGGGACCGGTTCGAGGACGAATAAGCCGGTCCGCCTTCAATTGAAACGAAATACCGGTCAGCGTCTCCACGAGTAATCCAGACTCAGCACTCGCGGCAGGCCACAGTCGGCAGAATCAGCAGCCAGAGTTCAGCCCGAGAAGTGTCAGCCCTCCAACACCGCGTGCGCCGCGGCCAGGCGCGCGATGGGCACGCGCGGGGCCGAGCAAGACACGTAGTCCAGCCCGATCTGGTGGCAGAAGCGGATCGAGGCCGGATGCCCGCCATGCTCGCCGCAGATGCCGACGTGCAGGTCCGGGCGAACCGAACGGCCCCACTCCACCGCCAGCGCCATCAGCCGGCCCGCGCCCTTGACGTCGAGAACCTCGAAGGGGTTGTCCTGCAGAATGCCGCGCTCGTTGTACATGGGCAGGAACTTGTTTTCGGCATCCTCACGCGAGAACGAGAACACGGCCTGGGTCAGGTCATTGGTGCCGAAAGAAAAGAACTCGGCAACATCGGCAACGCTCTCGGCGCGCAGGCAGGCGCGCACCACCTCGATCATCGAGCCGAAGCGGCAGGGCAGCCGGACGCCGTGCTCGGACTCGACCTCGGCGCGGACCTCTTCGAGTTGTTTGCGCACCAGCTTGATTTCCTGCACCGTGCAGACCTGCGGCACCATGATCTCGGGATCAATGTCCAACCCCTCCTGCTGGCACTCCAGCGCCGCTTCCAGCACGGCGCGAATCTGCATGCGGTAGATCTCGGGGAAGGTGATGCCCAAACGCACGCCGCGGTGACCGAGCATGGGATTGACTTCGCGCAGCGAACGCACCTTGCCGAGGATCAGCTCCTTGCGCGCAATCAGCGCATCCAGACGCCGCGTGTTGCCAACCTCGCTCAGACCCGCCGGCATCTCCACGCCGGCCTCGTCGCGCACGGCATCGGCCATCACTTCAAGCCCGCGCACGGCGCCGCGCAGGTCAGTCAGGCGCGCGATCTCGTCTTCGAGCTGGCGCTCATCGGGCAGGAACTCGTGGATTGGCGGGTCGAGCAGGCGGATGGTCACCGGCCGCGGCGCCATGGCGCGCAACAGGCCGGCGAAGTCGGCGCGCTGGATCGGCAGCAAGCGATCCAGCG
>SL_3KL_010_SEDDRAFT_10003210_pt1 | contig 14896 bp, 13 predicted proteins | sample SodLakKL_010_SED_2_FD_10381 | JGI IMG/M metagenome (IMG submission 10381)
AAACTTCTCGAAGGCAAAGCGTGGAATCTTGGTGACAACGTAATCGATGGTCGGTTCGAATGAGGCCGGAGTGGCCCCGCCGGTAATCTCGTTCTGCAACTCGTCAAGAGTGAAACCCACTGCCAGCTTGGCCGCCACCTTGGCAATCGGAAAACCGGTCGCCTTGGAGGCCAATGCCGAGGAGCGCGAAACCCGCGGATTCATCTCGATGACCACGATTCGACCGTTGTCCGGGTTGACCGCGAACTGCACGTTGGAGCCACCGGTTTCGACGCCGATCTTTCTCAGCACCGCGATGGCGGCGTTGCGCAGTTCCTGGTATTCCTTGTCGGTCAGGGTCTGGGCCGGCGCAACGGTGATGGAATCACCGGTATGCACGCCCATGGGATCGAGGTTTTCTATCGAGCAGATGATGATGCAGTTGTCAGCCGAATCGCGCACCACTTCAAGCTCGAACTCCTTCCAGCCCAGCAATGATTCGTCGAGCAATACTTCGTTGGTCGGCGACAGGTCCAGGCCATGCTCGACGATTTCGACGAACTCCTCACGGTTATAGGCAATGCCGCCGCCTGAACCGCCCATAGTGAATGAGGGTCGAATGATGACCGGAAAACCGATGCGCTTCTGAATTTCAATGGCTTCCTCAAGGGTATGAGCAATATCGGCCTCGGGGGATTCCAGACCGATTTCGCGCATGGCCTTGCGAAACTCCTCACGGTCCTCGGCCATGTCAATCGCCTCTCTCGAGGCCCCGATCATCTCGACGCCGAACTCCTTGAGCACACCCTCTCGCACCAGGTCCAGGGCGCAGTTGAGCGCGGTCTGTCCACCCATGGTGGGCAACAGCGCGTCCGGGCGTTCCTTTTCGATGATGTCGCGAACCACATCCCAGCGAATCGGCTCGATATAAACCACATCGGCGATCTCCGGGTCGGTCATGATGGTGGCCGGATTGGAGTTGACCAGGATGACCTTGTAACCCTCTTCACGCAGCGCCTTGACTGCCTGCACGCCGGAGTAGTCGAATTCACAGGCCTGACCGATCACGATCGGTCCTGCACCGATGATGAGGATGGTTTTTATGTCTGTGCGTTTGGGCATGGTTCTGTGGTTCAGGATTCAGGGGTCAGGATTCAGGGAGTGGGCGCTTGACCCTTCGATCATTTCCACGAAGCGCGCAAACAGCGGCCTGAGATCATGCGGACCGGGGCTGGCCTCGGGGTGGCCCTGGAAACCCATGGCCGGCTTGCCTTCGATGCGAATGCCCTGCAGGGTGCCGTCGAACAGTGAGCGATGGGTCGGCATGACATGAGCCGGAAGGCTGTCCTCGTCAACAGCGAAGCCGTGATTCTGACTGGTGATCAATACCTGCCCGGTATCCAGATCCTTGACCGGATGATTGGCCCCGTGGTGGCCGAATTTCATTTTCATGGTTCTGGCGCCAGCGGCCAGCGCCAGCAGTTGATGACCGAGGCAGATACCGAAAACCGGGATATTTCGCTCAAGCAGTTCGCGAATGGCGTCAATGGCGTATCCGCAGGGTTCGGGATCACCAGGTCCATTGGACAACATCACGCCATCGGGCTTCAGCTCCATGACCTTGTCCAGCGGCCATTTGGCCGGCACCACGGTCAACCGGCAGCCGGCGTCAACCAGCAGTCTCAGAATATTGCGCTTGACACCGAAGTCATAGCAAACCACGTGGCAGACGGCGCGGGTCGCCCGGAACTCTCCCCGGTCAAGCTGAAAAGTCCCCTCCTCCCAGGGCTGCGGTTCACTGATGCAGACCTGGCTGGCCAGGTCGCGGCCCGTCATGGGCTCACACTCGCGCGCCATTGCTATCGCCTGGTCCGGGTCAACCTCATCACCGACCAGAATGCAGCCATTCTGGGCGCCGTTTTCACGCAGGTGGATGGTCAAAGTGCGGGTATCCAGACCGGAAATTCCGCTGATCTGATGGTGAAGGAGATAATCGTGCAACGACATTTCACTACGCCACGAACTGGTGCGACGCGGATACTGGCGAATGATCAGCCCCTTGCAGTGGACTCGAAAGGATTCTGCATCGGCCTGATTGACCCCGGTATTACCCACATGGGAGGTAGTCAGTGTCACCAGTTGACCGGCATAACTGGGGTCTGTGAGAATTTCCTGGTAGCCAGTCATCGCCGTATTGAACACGACCTCGCCGACACTGGCGCCTGGCGCGCCAAGCCCATGACCGGAAAACGTCGTACCGTCTTCCAGCGCCAATATTGCCTGCATTCGGGACAACTTTCTGACCTCCAGGTATACGAAAAGGGCCGGGATCTTTACATCCGCGGCCCACTCGTTCGAGCCGACCCACCTGGTCGACCCTCAATCGATTCAATTGTACCCAAGCCGCCGCCTTTCGACCAGCCGGTTACGTTGAAACAACCCTCAAGTGGCCGCTGGCTCCGGCTCCGGTGCGGCAGAAAAACCCGGCGGCACATCCTCGGCCGGTTGCAAGGTTGCGGCGCTATGGCCTTGGGCAAGCAAGTAATCCAGCCACTTCAGCAAAGCCCGGTTCAACCGCCAGTTGCGCACCACCAGCCCATGCAAGGGCAATTCCGGCCCGGCCAGGCGATGGATGCCTTGCTCCGGACTGAACGCAGTCGCCTCGGCCATGCGAGCATCGTGGTAGACACGAATATGAGCATTGGGGTTGTGCTGCTGTTGGTTGCCAATAACGTAAGTCAGGCGCAGAAAGGTCGTGTAGTCATGCTGTTCCATGACTTGCAGGTAAAGATCCGGACCGTCGGCAATGCGAGATACCAGACAATCGCTGCGACCCAGACCCTCGGGCAGCAGGACATTCAGCGCCCGGAACACCGAGCTGTGCAATTCCGGCAGCCGACGGGCCAGAACCCGGGGCGGCGGATGCAGATTGCGAGCAGTGGTCAGCATGGATGAAATTCGGCTCGTGATTGTGGATGGTTCTTCTTTTTCAAGGATGTCAGGGATTACTGACACGGGCACAACCGGTTGGTTCCGGAACCTCGCCACCCGATAGTCTGGGCATATTCTCGTCCGGTTGCAAGCCCCGGCGCTCAGAATAATTCGCGTTGCAGCCCCAGTTCAAGCAGAATCCGACTGGCCAGCTCCTCAACCGACGAATCCGTGGTCGACAGATTCGGCACTTTCTCCGAGCGCATCAGCGCTTCGGCGGCCTCGGTTTCGTAACGGCACTGCTTGAGCGAGGCATAACGGCTGCCGGGTCGCCGATTCTCGCGAATCTGGGAAAGACGCTCGGGATCAATGGTCAAGCCGAACAGCTTGCCACGGTGCTGGCGAAGAAAGGCCGGCAGTCGGGGTTGCTCGAGGTCCTCTTCGGTCAGCGGGTAATTGGCTGCCTTGATCCCGTAGTGCAGCGCCATGTAGAGGCAGGTCGGGGTCTTGCCACAGCGCGACACACCGATCAGGATGACGTCGGCGTCATCAAGCTTCTTGCTGATGCCATCGTCGTGAGCCAGCGCGTAGTTGGTGGCCTCCATGCGATCCTCGTAGGTGTGAGAATTGCCCATGCCATGGGCCTGTCCGACCTGCGGGGAACGCTTTACCCCAAGGACCTCTTCGAGGGGCTCCATGAAGGTCGCGAACATGTCAAAGACATGCCCGTCACACTCGACCAGTTCCTGACCGATCTCGCTGTTGACAATGGTGCTGAAGACCAGCGGCTCATTGGCATCGGCCTCGGCTGCACGATTGATCAGGGCAACCGCGTCGCGGACTTTCTCCCGAGTATCGACGAACGGCAAGCGGATCTGACGAAAATCCACTTCTCCGAATTGGGTCAACAGACTGTGACCGAAGGTTTCCGCGGTAATGGCCGTGCCGTCGGAGACAAAGAATACGGTTCTGCGCATAGGATTGATCGTTCGGGTCCGGTGGCGGTTACAATAACGTTCTTTCCATACCAATGAAAGACAGGCCCCGCGGTGACTGAGTATATTCTCTGGCTCGAAGAGCTCGGCATGGCCGACCTGGAAGAGGTTGGCGGCAAGAATTCATCGCTGGGAGAGATGATCTCCCAGCTCAGCGATGCCGGGGTCAGCGTTCCCGGCGGTTTTGCCACCACGGCAACGGCATTTCGCGAGTTTCTGGAGCAGTCCGGACTGGCTGAGCGCATTCAGACCGCGCTGGCCAGCCTGGATGCTGACGACACTCGCAAGCTGGCCGAGACCGGCAGCCAGATTCGGCAGTGGATCATGGAAACGCCGCTCCAGGAACCACTGGAGTCGGCCATCCGCGAAGCCTGGGAAACCATGCAGTCTCGCTACGGCGAGAGCCTGGCTGTTGCGGTGCGCTCCTCGGCCACCGCCGAGGATTTGCCGGATGCTTCCTTTGCCGGCCAACAGGAAACCTTTTTGAATGTGCTGGGCATCGATGCGGTACTGGAGAAAATCCACGCCGTATTCGCCAGCCTGTATAACGATCGGGCCATTGCCTACCGTGTCCATCACGGATTCGAACACCATGAGGTGGCCCTGTCGGCCGGCGTCCAGTTGATGGTGCGTGCCGGCGAGGGCACCGCCGGGGTGATGTTCACCCTGGACACCGAGTCCGGTTACCGCAATGTGGTGTTCATCACATCCAGCTATGGACTGGGCGAAAGTGTTGTCCAGGGGGCAGTCAACCCGGATGAGTTCTACCTGTTCAAACCCAACCTGCGTGATGGCAAGCCGGCCGTGCTGCGCCGCACCCTGGGCAGCAAGGCCTCGAGAATGGTGTTTGCCGAGGATGGTGGCGTGACCACGGAAGATACACCGGAGGAATTGCGCCAGAAATTCTCCATCGACGATGCCGATGCCACTGCCCTGGCCGAGATGGCGCTGACCATCGAGGACCACTACGGTCGCCCCATGGACATCGAATGGGGCAAGGATGGCCAGACCGGCAAGCTGTACATCCTCCAGGCCCGCCCGGAAACGGTCAAGAGTCGATCCGGACAAGCGATGGAGAGATTTCGGCTCGAGCAGACCGGTGAAGCGCTTTCGGAAGGTCGCGCCATCGGTCAGCGCATTGGCCAGGGCAAGGCCCGGGTCATTGAAAGCCTTGAACAGATGCACGACATCAATGCCGGTGACGTGCTGGTCACCGACATGACCGACCCCGACTGGGAGCCGATCATGAAACGGGCCTCGGCGATCGTCACCAACCGCGGTGGCCGGACCTGTCATGCCGCCATCATTGCCCGCGAGCTGGGAATTCCGGCCGTGGTCGGTTGCGGCGATGCCACCGATCGCATTCCGGACAGTGAGGATGTAACGGTTTCATGCGCCGAAGGCGATACTGGAGTGATCTACAAGGGCAAACTGGAGTTCAGTGTGGCCGAGGACACCATGGACGACATGCCCGAAGCGCCGTTGAAGATCATGATGAATGTCGCCAATGCCGATCGAGCCTTCGATTTTGCACAAATCCCCAACCACGGCATTGGTTTGGCGCGCCTTGAGTTCATCATCAATCGCATGATCGGCATTCACCCGAGAGCACTGCTCGAGTACGAAAGCCAAAGCGATGATGTACGCGTGGAGATCGACCGTCGCATCGCCGGCTATGCCGACCCGGTCAACTTCTACATCGACAAGCTGGCCGAGGGCATTGCCACCATTGCCGCTCCGTTTGGTCCGCATCCAGTGATCGTGCGCCTGTCGGACTTCAAGTCCAACGAATATGCCAATCTGATTGGCGGCGAGCAGTACGAACCCGATGAGGAAAACCCCATGATCGGCTGGCGCGGTGCCTCACGCTATGTCGACGACAAATTCAAGCCCGCCTTCGAGCTGGAGTGCCGAGCGCTCAAGAAAGTTCGCGAAGAGATGGGACTGGACCATGTCTGGTGCATGATCCCGTTCGTGCGAACGGTCGACGAAGCGCGTGAAGTGGTCGCCGTACTGGAAGAGTTCGGCCTCAGGCGCGGTGAGAACGGCCTGAAACTGATCATGATGTGCGAACTGCCGGGCAATGCCCTTCTGGCCAATGAGTTCCTGGAGCATTTCGATGGCTTTTCCATCGGCTCCAATGACATGACACAGCTCACCCTTGGCCTGGACCGCGACTCGGCGCTGGTCGCCCATCGCTTTGATGAGCGCGATGGTGCCGTCAAGGCATTGCTGGCAATGGCCATCAGGACCTGTCGTGAACAGGGCAAGTACATCGGCATCTGTGGCCAGGGGCCGTCGGACTACCCTGATCTGGCCGAGTGGCTGATGGATCAGGGCATCGAAAGCATGTCGCTCAATCCGGATACTGTAGTCGACACCTGGCGACGTCTGGCTGAGGAGAAAGCGTCGAACTGATTGATCGACCATGCCTTGGGCCGCAACGAACATGTGCTGTCCGGGGCGCGCAATAGCGTGGCGCAGGCTATGGATCAATCTTTTTTTCGGGTGAAAAGGTCTCGCCAGCCAGCCGGCCCATGAACTGGCGGTAATACCTGAGCTCGTCAATGGAATCCCTGATATCCTCGAGCGCTTGATGTTTGGATTCCTTGGTCAAGCCCTCGGCAACATCGGGCGCCCAGCGCCGGGCCAGTTCCTTGATCGTGCTGACGTCGAGATTGCGATAGTGAAAAAACGCCTCCAGCTGCGGCATCAAACGCGCCATGAAGCGACGATCCTGACAGATCGAATTGCCACACATGGGCGAGGCGCCGGCCGGCACATGGTCAGCGAGAAACTCCAGGGTCAGGCGCTCGGCTTCTCCCAGGTCAATGCGACTGGCCAGGCAGCGCGCCACAAGGCCCGATTCGGTGTGAGTCCGGGTATTCCATTCATCCATCGCATCAATCAACTCAGCCGCCGTGGCAATGGCGATATCGGGTCCCTCGGCCAACTCGTTGAGCTGGCTGTCCGTGACCACGGTGGCGATTTCAATGATGGTATCGGTGGCCGGGTCCAGGCCGGTCATCTCCAGGTCAATCCAGACCAGGTTGTTCTCGTTCATGCTGCCGCCGGAATATCGTTGCCAAAGCAGCGACTATACCAGCGCATCGCCCACTGATGTCCGGCCCGGCACTGGTCATCAAGGCCCATTCCAACCGTGGCGTCGCACGCGCGGATGACGGCCGGCTGGTCGCCTTTCATTTTCCTCGCAGCCTGAATCGACCCTTGCCGGGGGATCGGGTGGAACTGAGCGATGACGCTGTGTTGACTCACATCCATGATCGCCGCAATGCCTTTGGGCGCGGTGACCGCCACGGGCGCTTCCGACCACTGGCGACCAATCTGGATCGCCTGGTCGTGGTCATTGCACCACAACCCCAGCCCAGCCACGACCTGCTCCATCGCTACCTGGTCGCTGCCGACATTCAGGGACTGGAGGCCATCATCGTAATCAACAAAATTGATCTGGACCTGCCCGACCAGCCACCCTTCAGCGAACTTGAGGCGCTCGAGTCGATGGGTTATCCAGTCTTTCGAGTGCGCTGTCGGCCTGAAGTGGAACTGGCTGGGCTTCCCGACGCCATCAACCAGGGGACCAGTCTTCTGGCCGGACAGTCCGGGGTTGGGAAATCTTCACTGCTCAACGCCCTGATCCCCGACCTTGATCTGCAGACCGGGGAATTGTCCAGGGTCACCGGCAAGGGCACCCACACGACAACAGCCGCCACCCTTCATCATCTGCCAGGCGGTAGCTGGCTGGTCGACACGCCGGGTGTCTGGGAATACGGGCTCTGGTCCATGCCGGCCGAGCAACTGGCTACCGGCTTTCCCGAGTTTGCCGAACCGGCGTCGCGATGCCGCTTCCGCAATTGCCGCCATGATCGCGAACCCGGCTGCGCGGTCCGAGAAGCGGCCGAAGCCGGGCATCTGCCCGACTTCCGCTACCAGGCCTGGCTACGCCTGCTGGCCGAGCAACAACGCCTCAGCCAACTCTGATCCCCGAATCCTGATCCCTGAATCCTGCCCCCTGAGCTCTGTTCCCGTCACCAGGGCAGATCCTCACCGTTGGCATGACGAAAGCTGCCGGTGCGATCCATGTTCAGCTCATTGATGCGCTCGATCAGGCCGGCAGCGGCTTCATCCGGGTCGATATGTCCGGTGTTCCCGGTCATGCCGGTTCGTACATAGCCGGGATGAAGCAGGCCTACGGCGATACCTCGCTCCTTGAGATCATGGGCCAGTGAGACGCCGGCGATGTTGACCGCAGCCTTGGACATCCGGTAGGCATATTGGCCACCCGAGGTGTTATCGCTGATCGAACCCATGCGCGAGGTAATGATGATGACCTTTGCGCCCTCATTGAGATGATTGCGCAGCGCACTGGTCACACGGATGGGGGCCAGCGAGTTGACTTCGAACTGGGCGCGCCAGTGATCGATTTCGTCCTCGATGCCGGCCAGCGACGATGATTTCAGCAGGCCGGCGTTGTTGATCAGCAGATCGAGTCGTGTGCCACGAAGACGCTCGGCCAGACCTGCCAAGCCTTCACGGGAAGTCACATCCACCCCGGCTTCGACCTCGACCTCCAGCGCCGTGAGTTCCGGTGAGTCGTTTCGACACGCCGCGATGACGCGATAGCCTCGCGATTTCAGCTGGCGAGCCAGTTCGAATCCGATCCCCCGGTTGGCTCCGGTAATCAGCGCAGTTTTCATGTTGATTTCCTCGTGATGATTCGTTGTATGACGTGCTAACCGTGGTATGACATGCTAACCGCAGTGGCGTGATTCAAGTCTTTATGCCTGCGCCTGAGCTTTCCAAACCACTTCCGAATATTCCGGGTTCCCGGATATCCGAGCTGGAAGCTCTTCTGGACTACTCCGAAGGCTGATTCGATGGATGGTCCAATTCCATGCGGTGGCGGCATCGTTCTAGCTCCATCATCAACCAACTCCCACTCGTCGCCCAGCCCCTAAACATCCAGCCTACTCTACTCCTTCCGCACATGCCCAAGGATCTACAGCCCAGCGATATCAAGTTGAGATGAAAGTGATTGGTGGATTCGGATACTCCCACTTTCCGCTATACTAGGCGAAGTGTGTGCAGATTGTGACCCACTTGACTGATACCAAAAGGAAAACGCCATGGTCAGACCGTTTATCTCGATGCTGATTACAGGGGTGATTTTCATCGGCCTGACGATTCCAACCGCCAGCGCTGATGTGCTGTTGATCGAAAAGGTCCGCGAGCGCATGGCGCGCGATCTTCCCGATAACGGACTGCACATGGAGGAAGTCGAAAGACGTTACGGCATTCCCGCCGAGCGTCGAGCTCCGGTCGGCGACCCTCCGATCACCCGCTGGGTCTACGATGATTACAGCGTGTATTTCGAGTATCAGCTTGTCATCGACAGCGTTCTCCACCCTGATGCGGTGATCCGGGAAGCCAATCGCCAACAAAACTGAGATCAGCCATGGCGCGTACCGACTTCCGTCTGCCGGCCGAGTGGGAACGTCAAAGCGCTACCCTGCTCGCCTGGCCACATGATCAGAAGCACTGGGGTAATCGACTCCTGGAAGTGCAAGAGGAATATCATGGCCTGACCCAGACCATTCTCGCCCGCCAGGCAGTGGTGATGCTGGTACCGCCCGGGGGGCAGAAAGTCACCAAGCTGGCCGACCACCCGGCGCTGCACTGCATCGAACTGCCATACAACGACACCTGGTGTCGTGACTATGGGCCGATCACGCTGGTTCATGTCGGCGAGCGTCTGGCACTGGATTTTTACTTCGATGGCTGGGGTGGGAAATATCCCGCGGATCAGGACAACCGGGTCAATACCCTGCTGGCGCGCCATGAGTTGTTCAATCGCCTGAAATTCCGGCAATACCTTTTCGAACTCGAGGGCGGCGCGATCGAACCCGATGGCAGGGGGCGGTTGCTGGTCAATTGGCATTGCCTGCATACCCGCCATCCCCATCTGAGCCGCAGAGAAATCAGTCACGAACTGCACACCTTGCTCAATATCGACGAAGTGATCGGGATCGACATCAAACCGATGACCGGCGATGACACCGACGGCCATATCGATACGATTGCCCGGTTCATCAACCCCGAAACCATCGTCTGGCAGTCTCAGGCAGACTCTCAGCGCAACGAAATGCTGCAATCCCAGCTCGAAACACTGCGCACGGCCGATGGGAAGCCCTATGAATTGATTGCATTGCCCGTTCCACGCGGCATCGACGAAACCCTGCCGGCCAGTTACGCCAATTTCGCATTCATCAACAACGCCTGCCTGGTTCCCGCCTACGGCGCCGATAACGATGACCAGGCCCTGCAGATTCTGGCAAAAGCACTGCCGGACCGGGAACTTGAAGCGGTCCCGGCCCGGGCCATGATCAGTCAGTTCGGCGGCCCGCACTGTGCCACCATGAACATTCCAGCCGCACTGGGATGAGTCGAGTCGTGCGCGTCGGCGTCGTTCAGCACGCCATGGAACAGGACCCGGACGCCAATCGCCAGGCCACGCTGGACGGCATTGCCCGGGCCGCGGCCGACGATGCAGACCTGGTGATCCTGCCCGAGTTGCATGCCAGCGAGTATTTCTGCAAGTATCAGGATCCGGGTCTTTTCGCACTGGCCGAACCTCTGGAAGGCCCGACACGTCATGCCCTGTCTGATGCCGCCCGACATCATGGGCTGGTGGTGGTGGGCAGCATTTTCGAGCATCGTGCCCCGGGACTGGCGCACAACACCGCCCTGGTGCTGGACGCCGATGGCAGCCTGGCCGGCATCTATCGAAAAATGCACATTCCCGATGATCCCGGTTACAACGAAAAATTCTATTTCACCCCGGGGGATACGGGTTTCGAACCGATCGACACATCGCTGGGACGCCTGGGCGTGCTGGTCTGCTGGGACCAGTGGTATCCGGAAGCGGCAAGACTGATGGCCCTGGCCGGCGCCGAAATGCTGATTTACCCCACGGCGATCGGCAAGGATCCGAATGATGACGAGGATGAACAGCTGCGCCAGCTCGATGCCTGGCGCACCATACAGCGCGCACACGCTGTGGCCAACTCGCTTCCCGTGATCGCCTGCAACCGGGTCGGCTTCGAGCCTGACCGGTCCGGCGCCGGTCTGGAAGCCGAATTCTGGGGCCACAGCCTCCTCGTCGGCCCGCAGGGTGAAATCATCGACGAAGCCGGCAGCGAAGCCGAGGTACTGGTCGCCGACATCGACCTCGATCGCAGCGAACAGGTCCGCCGCATCTGGCCCTACCTGCGCGACCGCCGCATCGACGCCTACGGTGACCTGCTCAAGCGCTGGCGCGACTGACCTCATTGGTTTGAGGTCAAAACCTTCAAACGCAAAGACGCGAAGAATAGAAAAACCTTAATTTACCTTTGCGTCTTCGCGTTTACAGGTTTTTTTGTTTTTTCAAAGAGCCTTGCAACCCAGTGAGCGGACTTTTTCCAGCCATTTCTTGCGGCCGGTATCGCGCTTGGCCGCAGCCAGGCCGACGTAACAGTGGCGGACCGGAGCGATGCCGCAGAATTTCAGGATATTGCGCTTGAAATACCGGTAGCCATGGCCGCGATAGACATGACGGAAGAAAAAGCCCGGCATGCCCATGGTCATGATCACGCGTGCCGACTTGCCCTTGAGGCGCCGTCCACCCAGGCCGTTGGTGGCCTTGGGGTCGAATGCGAAACCGGGCCTCAGGACCTGTTCCAGAAACGCCTTCAGCAACGCCGGCATGGTACCCAGCCAGATCGGGAAGACGAACACCAGGTGCTCGGCGGCCAGGATGGCCTGCTGGGCCTGTTCGATGGATTCCGGCGCCGGTTCCCTGATCCACTGCTGCTCGTTGCGGATAAAGGGAATCTCCAGTTCGGCCAGGCGCAGCAACTCCACCTCGTGACCCGCCGCACGAGCACCTTCCGAATAAGCGTCGGCCAACGCCTGGCAATAGCGCGACGGCGCCGGATCTGGGTGAGCCTGGATGATCAGTATGCGCCTGGTCATGAAAATACTCCATGAGAGATCCGAAAGCTGCCCCGATTCGGAAGCAGAGCTGATGGATTATCATATCGAGTTTGCCATGATCCGATCTGAAATCGCCAAGGAAAACTGCCGGATGGACTCATCACCCCTGACCGCCCTGTCTCCCCTGGATGGCCGCTACAGCAATCGCCTTCAGAGCCTGGCCGAATTGTGCTCCGAGGCCGGTCTGATCCGCCAGCGCGTGCGGGTCGAAGCGGCCTGGCTGAAGGCGCTGGCCGCCCATACGGACTTCACTGCCCTGCCACCCCTCGGCCCGGAGGATGTCCGGTTTCTGGACGCACTGGTCGAGGAGTTTGATGCCGCTGATGCAGCCGAAGTCAAGGCGATCGAGAAAACCACCAATCACGACGTCAAGGCCGTCGAATACTGGCTCAAGGACAAGCTGGGTTGTCGCAATTCACTGCAGGCCAGCCTGGAAATGGTCCATTTCGCCTGTACCTCGGAAGACATCAATAACCTGTCCTGGGCCCTGATCATCCAGTCCGCGATCGAGAATGAACTGGACCCCTTGCTGGCAGGGCTGGACCGCAAGCTCACGACCATGGCGGTCGAAACCGCCGGCCTGCCGATGCTCTCGCGCACCCATGGTCAAACCGCCTCGCCGACCACCCTGGGCAAGGAGCTGGCCAACGTGGTGTTTCGCCTGCGCCGTCAGCGCCGGCTGCTCAACCAGGTCGAAATCACCGGTAAGATCAACGGTGCAGTCGGCAATTTCAATGCTCACCAGATCGCCTGCCCGGGCCTGGACTGGCCGGAACTGGCCCGGACCATGGTCGAGGACCTGGGGCTGGTCTGGAATCCCTACACCACCCAGATCGAACCGCATGACATGATTGCCGAGGTCGCCCACGCCCTGGTGCGAATCAACACCATCCTGCTGGACTTCGCCCGGGATGCCTGGGGCTATGTCTCGCTGGGCTATTTCCGCCAGAAGCTTATCGAGGGTGAGGTCGGATCGTCGACCATGCCGCACAAGGTCAATCCGATCGATTTTGAAAACGGCGAAGGCAACCTCGGACTGGCCAATGCCCTGCTCGAACACCTGGCCGCCAAGCTGCCGATCTCGCGCTGGCAAAGGGATCTGACAGACTCTACCGTGCAGCGCAGCCTGGGCAGCGCTTTCGGCTACTGTTCACTGGGCTGGCAATCCATCGGCCGGGGCCTGGAACGGATTGCCCCGGATGCCGAGCGTCTGGCCGCCGACCTGGACCAGGCATGGGAAGTGCTGGCCGAGGCCGTGCAAACTGTCATGCGCCTGCACAATGTGCCGGAACCCTATGAAAAACTGAAGAAACTGACCCGTGGTCAGGGTATCGATGCCGACAGCCTCAAGACTTTCATCGAATCCCTGGAAATCCCCGAATCCGACCGACAACGGTTGCTGAATCTGACACCGGCCGACTACACCGGCAATGCCGAGATCATGGCCAGGGCCATCGTCCGTTACATATGATTCCGGTCGCAAGACTGGATCCATTCGATCTCGATGTCTTCCTGTCGGAGTATTGGCAGCAGCAGCCCTGTCTGATCGGCAACTGGCTGCGGCCGGATCCACTGTCGCTTGATCAACTGCTCGGCCTGGCCGATGCACATGCTCTGCCCAGCCGCCTGGTCACCGGCAACCAGGCGGCCGAAAACTGGACGCTGACCCACGGCCCGCTGGATGAAGCACCAGACGCACCGTGTGACTGGACCATTCTGGTTCAGGAAGTCGACAAGGCCAGTCGCGAAGTGGCCGACATCCTCAAGCACTTCGACTTCCTGCCCGACTGGATGATCGACGATGTCATGATCAGCCAGGCGGTCGATGGAGGATCGGTCGGCGCGCATGTCGATGCCTATGATGTATTCCTGGTGCAGGCGGCCGGACGTCGGCGCTGGCAATTGGCCGAGCACTTCGATGATCAGACCGATGAACGCTTCGAACTGGCCTTGCTGAAACACTGGCAACCCGAGGTCGAACTGATGGTCGAGACCGGCGAAGTCCTGTATCTGCCGCCCGGAATTGCCCACCATGGCATCGCCGATGGAGACTGCCAGACCTGGTCGGTGGGCATGCGCACACCCTCCGGTCCGGAGTTGATGTTCTATCTGGCCGAAAGACAAGCCGAATCTTCGGAAAATGCCAGGCGACTTGGCCTGCGGCGACCTGATCGTGATCTGCCCTCCCGAATTCATGCCGAGGCCCTTGACAACATCCGCCGGCTACTTGGAGAGTGCCTGCAACTCAATGATCGCCAATTGGCCGATCTGGCCGGTCGTTTTCTGACCTCCTGGCGCACGTGGCCGATGGATGAGGCGCCCGCTACGCTGGATCAGATCATGAAATTACTGGCCGATGGACAACCCCTGGCCCTCTCTCCCGCTACCCGACTGGGCGTGACCGAAGATGGCGATGAAACCGTCCTCTATGTCAATGGCGAGCGGATCGGGTGTCCGTCCGCCATGGCCGGTCAGTTGGCTCGAACCCGAACACTGACCCCGGACTGGCTCGACCATCCGAACGCCATCGAACAGCTTCTGGAAGCCGACGCGATTGCGTCAATTACATGACATCCATCAACAGGGGCAAGTTATAATCACTGGTTGTTCAGCGCAAGGCCGATTCCGGGGCTTCAAGTCATGAGCGATTACCTCCAGCAGCAGTATCGGGCATCCCACTTGTCCGGGGCCAACGCCGCCTACGTGGAGGAGCTTTACGAACTGTGGCTGGATGATCCCGAAACGGTTCCGGCTCACTGGGGCGAGATTTTTTCCGAGATTGCCGACGGCGTCAGTGATGACAGCCGGCACCTGGCCGTGCAGGAGTATTTCCGTGCGTTGGGCGCCAATGGCCAGGCAACCACCATCATGGCCGAGGATTTCAAACAGGCCGGCGTGTTGCGCATGATCAATGCTTACCGGGTGCGCGGTCATCAGCG
>SL_3KL_010_SEDDRAFT_10003211_pt1 | contig 14890 bp, 14 predicted proteins | sample SodLakKL_010_SED_2_FD_10381 | JGI IMG/M metagenome (IMG submission 10381)
GGGCAGGAGTGATTACCATGCCATTGAGATTATGGCCTGTCCCGGTGGATGTGTGGGTGGTGGCGGACAGCCGCTGCACCATGGCAACCCGGCAATTATCAAGGCCCGTCAGAAGGCCATCTACCGGGAAGATGCCGGAAAACCCATCCGCAAATCCCATGAAAATCCGGCCATCATCAAACTGTATGAGGATTTTCTCGGCAAGCCCATGAGTGAAAAGGCACACCACCTGCTGCACACACATTATTTTGACAAAAAACAAAAAGATGTGTTGCTTGACTAAGTTTTGCAGTAAGTAATTGAGAGGTGTAATCAAAAAAACAGAACAATAATGACATCCATTAAATTAAAACTTAAAGAAAGCGAAGTGCAACAACTCAGAGAAGTTGCCAAATCGTTCAATAATGCGCCCGGGGAACTGATCAACGTGCTGCACAGGGCACAGGAGATCTTTGGCTACCTGCCGGCAGAGGTGCAGGAGGTTGTGGCTCAAGAGTTGAATGTATCGGTGGCCAAGGTCTATGGTGTGGTTACCTTTTATTCGTTCTTTACCATGCTGCCCCGGGGGCGCTACCCCATTTCCGTCTGCACCGGAACGGCCTGTTATGTGCGTGGTGCCGAAAAGGTCCTGGACGAGTTCAAGCGTATTTTAAAGGTCCCCGTAGGAGAGACCACCGCTGATGGAAAATTTTCCATCACCTGCCTGCGTTGTGTAGGTGCCTGTGGACTAGCCCCCGTGGTGATGGTGGGAGATAAAACCTATGGCCGGGTGACCACCGACGGAGTGAAGGATATTCTGAAGGAGTATGAGGAGGCGGAATAATTGCATAAATTGCAAAAATTTACTTTGTTGGAAATGAAAACTGTGTTATCTTTGCAGCGCTTTTGAAAAGGAGCAACGTTCTTATAAAAGCCGGTCCGGTAGTTCAGTTTGGTTAGAATACGTGCCTGTCACGCACGGGGTCGCGGGTTCGAGTCCCGTCCGGACCGCAAAATATGCAATTAAGCCTCTGATTTTCGGGGGCTTTTTTGTTTTCATACACTAAAAAACAATCATTTGGTTTTGTTTGAGGGGTATTTCATTGTGAAAAGAAACCTTCCGGGAATTTTATTAAAAAAACGCCCTGCATGCTTTTTTGTAAAATCCCAGGTCCATGCCGTTTGACCGCATCAACTCATCATCCCGGATAATGTCTTTTGCCGGGCCAACAGCCATGATTGAGCCTTTGTTGAGGATGGCTACCCGGTCGCAACAGGAAAGCAAAGGCAGGAATAATTGTGACACGATAACCAGGGTTGCCTGTAACCCATTGATTAGCTTTAACAATTGTGCCATCATGGATGGATCAAGGCTTGAAAACGGTTCATCAAAAGCAATAACTTCAGGGTTTGTTGCAATAACAGTGGCAAGTGCAACGCGCTTGCGTTCGCCCATCGATAAATGGTGTGACACCGATTTCTCAAAACCGGTCAAACTCATTGCTTCAAGTGCATTGCGCACCCTTTTAGCCACTTCTTCGCGGCTGTAGCCAAAATTGAGCGGACCAAAAGCAACATCATCTTCAACAGTAGGGCTGAAAAGCTGATCGTCGGGATTCTGAAATACCAGCCCCACCTTCCTCCGGATATCAGCAAGCGACCTATTTTCAACAAGGGTGTCGCCAATCTTTACCATACCGCTTCCGGCCAATATACCATTTAAATGCAAAAGCAATGTCGATTTGCCCGTACCCATTGGACCGATAAGCCCTAATTTTTCACCGGGTTTTACCTCGAGGTTGAGGTTATTAAGTACAGGTTTTCCGGGGGTGTAGGAAAAACTGAGGTTCTTTATTTGTATGGCTTCCGGCATGTATTTATTACATTAAAAGTTCAACCTTAATTTCCCGGATTATAGGGAATAAGTGCCGGTTTATATGTTTTCTGCCCGGCCTTTGTTGCGTTTCTTATGCCCCTGGTTCAATAAACACGCGTATCGACAAAAATACCAGTACGATCAAAACAGAGATCAATATGTCGTTTCTCTTAAGTTCCAGTTCTTTCATATCCTTGAAATCGCCGGTAAATCCCCTGGATAGCATGGAATCATAAATTGTTTTTGAACGTTCCCAGCTTCGCAAAAAGATCATGGCCATTTGATTGCTGTATACCTTTATTCTGTTCATTTTTAGCTTTCCCGGACTTCGACTGTCCCTTGCACGTGTGGTTTTTAACGATTCATCCGCCAGAATAAAAACATAGCGGTACATAAGTGCCGAAATGATGCCAATCAGCCTGGGCATCCTGAGTTTGCGCAACCCATGTAGCAAAGCATGAAATTTTTCGGTTGAGATAAGCCATATCAGCAGGATGATCGACATGCCGGCTTTTAAAAATATCGATAAGCCGATATTGATCGCTTCAGCTTGGGGGTTCACAAACTTGTATTCTCCGGCCAACATAAGCGATGCCGGGTAGAAAAGTGCTGCCATTATTATGAACGGGCTAACGAAAAAAAGTCGTTTTAAGACAAAACCAGGGGGTATGCGGCTCAGTAAGATCAGTGTCAAAATAACCGCTCCATAAAAAACAAAAGGATAAATATTTCCCGGCGTTTCAGATACCATGGCAACAATACCCAGAAACACCATGATCAGTTTAACCCGGGGATCGAGCTTATGCATGAGCGAATTAAGCTCACTGTATTTGTCGATAAATGAGTGTTTCAATTTGATTGCTTGTTAAGTTTTAACCATCTTTTTGGCTTTTATCCCATACATGATGCCTGTCAGGCCAAAAATTAGTGCCAGCCCGAATATGATCTTATATACAACAGGGATCGCATCAAGGGTCATTTGTTTTGGCTCAGGATCGCCGGCAATGATTATTTCTTTCTGTGTGAAAAATTCGCTGGAAATGCTTATGGTCATCATGTCGTAATGTCCCATGCCGTCATCAACACTTACTTTCCAGGTGCCAGCTTCATTGGGCAAAAAGGTAAAATAACCCTGTTTGTCAGTGTTCCCCGTTTGATATAGGGTTTCATTGCCGGGTGCAAAAATTTTAACGCTGGCATCAACGAGTGGCGCAGTCCTGGAGAAAGCCGCCTGTACAATGACTGCGGGAGGCTCCTGATTGACCGTAAAACGAATGGCGTGGGCCATTGTATCCATAGAGAATATTAACATCAATAATGCGCAGGAAAAAATTGCTCTGGTCATTTCTTTGATTTTTTGGTTTTATGAAAGTATGTCTGATTTTATATTTCTAAAAAACCGTACAACAAAAAAAGCCATGCCTCCTTCAATGGTTGCAACGATCAGGTAAACAGAGAATAAAAAGATGATCCCTTTGCCGTAGCCTGAGAGCTGAAATTCAAAGGTCATCAACAAAACCGGTATTATGATGCCTGCAAATCCCCCAGCCATTGCCCTCACATACTCAGGTATTCGTTGCTGCTTCCATATAATCCAGGCAACATATGCCCCGGCACCCATGTTCAGTGAATTAATGCCAACCGACAATAGCCCGCCGTGTTGAAAAATCAACGATTGAAACAACAATACTGTGAAGATCACGGGAAATGCACGTTTGCCCAATATGATGCCGGCAATGCCGATGAGTCCGGGATGAATGGAAGTGCCGGCAAACGGGATGTGGATGAGTGAAGCCACAAACAATGCTGCTCCGGTAATGCCCATCCTGGGGATTTCTTCCATCGGGGTATTTTTACCGGTCAGGTAAATAATCGCAACGGAAGCCACATTGGCAGCCATGCAAATGTTCGTATCAATGATCCCGTCAGCAATATGCATTGTGTTGGGGAATTTTTGTAAAATTTGTTACATCCTGAAAATACAGCCGCCCCACCATGTGGTTTTGTTTAACGCATTGTGTTAATATTTTAAATGATCGTGTTATTCTGTTCTTAAAATTTTTTATTCAATATCTGTCATGACAAACTTGCCGTGCTTGATGCCTTTGGTGCCGATAATCATATCTGCCAGCTCCGTTAGCTTTTGCGCATTCCCTTTTACGGCGATGGTTTCGAGGCACAGATCATGTTCGAGATGGACGTGTTGTGTTGACAGGACCAGTTCATGGTAATCGTGCTGTACATTCATCAACTTGTTGTTGAGCTCGCGCTTGTGATGGTCATAAACAATGACGATGGCACCGGCCACAATTTTGTTTTTGTTGATTTTTTCCTCTACAAGCGTATCTTTAATAAGATACCTGATTGCCTGTGAACGGTTTGGAAATTTACTTTTTTTCACCAGCTGGTCAAGTCTGGCCAGTATGTCTTCTTCGAGGGAAACCCCAAAACGCTTTACCTGCATGTGTCACCAATTTTTATAATGGTGTTACAAACATAATGATATTTTTGAATTTCAGGGGTTTTCTATTGGCTTTTTTCGATCTGCAGTTCATGGTATTTAACCGGGATTATATTCTTACCCGTGCACTCAGGATGTGATATTCCTGGTGATGATGATACATCAGGAAATTGTGTGGTTGATTGTTAATGGACCCATAAGTCAGGCGGTGCATTGCAATATACCGGGAATGGCTGACTGGTGTTTATTGATCAAGGATGCAACGAACGCTCAATGCAAATGAACGCCGGGCGCCCATCACCTGGTTGGTGTTAACACTTTCAATATTCATTAACAAGGCATTGTGGTCCCATGCCGTTGAACTCCAATAAAAACCAAAGTGATCTTCATTCCCGGGGTTTTCTGTGTTGAACCGACCCCCGGCCAGGGGAATTCTCAGGTTGCTTCCGAAAGCCCCATGATGGTCATCTGAGGACCAGCTTTCGTTTTCAGCTTCCCATTCGCCGATTGCAGGCACCCTCCATCCCGGTGGGCATGGGTCATTGGAAGCTCCGTCACCCTGCCAGAGGTTGTCATTTTGTGGTTGACGCCAATCCCAGGGGAAACCTTCCCAGGTAGGAGGTATAATATAGCGATCATGTCCCGGCACATCGTATTTGCTCAGGATGTTTGTTGTATCGCTTTGTCTGTCCTGGTGACCGTCATCTAGTCGCCCCCATTGGAAAAGGTCACCGTAACCTTCGGAATCATCGGGGGCCAGCGCCACCCTGTTTGCCCCCAAATTTCGATCTAGCCAGCAGGTCCCATTTGCCCCGTTAACCGTTCCGTAGCTTACCAATTCATTGCGGTAAACAAAGATCACTTCGCTGCCACATACAAAGGCATTCTCTGGAAGCGTGCTAAATGACAACTCATTGCCGTAGGAGGTGCCATGATCGTTGGTGGCATAAGCCCGGATAAAATATGTTGTCCCGGGTTCAAGACCTGTAAGTTCACTGATAAACTCACCCAATCCTTCCCCTTCATGGCTCAAACCCTCGTTGGAATCTACAGTGGGCAGTTCGAAAGTGGCCCAAACGACACCCCGATGTAAAACCGGGCTATGGCCTTCTTCAGTAATAACACCTCCAGATATGGCAGAACTTTCAGTGATATGAATTATTTCTGAGGTGGTCACCTCCGGCAAAGGGGCATAGGGCTCAAGGGTGGTAAAACTTTGAACGTTTCCGTAAGCAGTGCCTTTCCCACTTGATGCAAATGCCCTGACGTAGTAGGTTGTTTCCGGTGACAAGTCACGCAGGTTTCCTGTAAAAATGCCTGTTCCATTACCACATAGGGTAACTCCTTCGTGGTTGTCAAGGGCAAGATTGTCGGTTGTAGCCCAAACAATTCCCCGTGTGGTGATTCCCGCACCCCAGTCATTGCTGATAAAGCCTCCGCTGACGGCTGAAGTATCGGTTATTGCTTGGACCTCCAGGGTGGACAACTCAGGTAGTTTGTCTTGCGCAAACTCATCTTCCGGTTTTTCGCAACCACCAAACACCAGGAAAATCCCGGCAAAAAGAATTGCTACAATCAAAAAATGTTTGTGTTTATTCATGTGCAAACACTTTTGTGTTATTCCGCTTGTTGTTATTGAACCAATACGTATCCAATCACTTTAACGCTGCAATGTCAGAGAGATTATCAAAATGTAAGAATTTCCCGGTACAGCTCTCCTTTAAATCTCCCAAAAAAGCTTCCTGTATGTAACTTAACCAGCAATGCACCACAGTTTAAGACAGCCGATACGGAAGCCTCCGACAAATTGCCGCAAAGCAGTCCGCTTCCCAATATGCCCGGATTGCACAGGATGGTTTTCTGCCGGATTGTTTCCAGGATCAACTCCACACACAGGGTTTTTTTTATCCCGCCTTTGGCCACTTTTTCCCTGATATGCGCATTGATCCGTGTTTTCTCCGATAAGGTATGAAAACCATACCATAAAAAACACCGGTGGCCTGACTGGGCGGCTTTTATAAAAAGGTCGATATAATCGTAGCCTTCGGGTCCGGGCCGGTCGACATAATAGGGATCAAAATGAATGAAGCAATTGTGGCCAATATCCTGGAGCAGTTCCGGTAAGCCTGTCAGTGAATCCTGGTGGAATGTTTTGATCTTCTCATGCAATTCGATCTTGCCGGCAAATGCACGAATGTTTTCCAGGGGAGGCTTTTCAATGTCGAAAAAAACAAAGTGGCCGGTTATGTTTTTCAAAATAGTCATGGCCAAGCCTGGCGAACCAATATATTGCCTGTCCGTTGCAGCCCTTGATTCAATTTTGTGGTAGATGGAGTTTTGTAATCCGGGCATGCCGGGTGCTTTTTCCAGAAAATACCCTATCCCGAACGCCTGCTCCGGATTGTGGTCAAGGGGATAAATTGCGCTGGCCGAATTGGTTTCAATATATGTTCGCGGTTTTTCTGTTGAAATCACTTCGCACAAGGCGAGGTGTTTCCAGACATCTGCCTGATTTCCAAAGTGTGTGTAAGGCATGGCCGGTTCATAAGAATATCTGCAAATATAGGCAGATTTCCCGGTTGTAAATAAGACCTTAATGCCAGAAAATATGGGTAATACACACCCGGTTTAGAATAATTGTGGCATTTGACTCACTTCAACTTATTTATCACCCCTTGCATGATTTGTTCGACTTCGCCTGCAAGTGTTGTCAAATGCTCATTATTTGAGTGTTTCATGATTGACATAGGATCCATGACCGCTATTTCCACCGAACCATGACCATGTTCCTGTACAATTACATTGCATGGCAGCAAAATGCCGACTTTGTCTTCGGCCGAAAATGCCTTGTATGCAAAATGGGGATTGCATGCACCCAGTATTTTATATTTTCTGAAGTCTTTATTTAGTTTCTGTTTGAAGGTGTTTTGTACATCAATTTCTGTCAAAATTCCGAACCCTTCTTCCTTTAGTGCATCGGTAACCTCCTGGATGGCTTGGTCAAAATCTTTGTCTTTAAATATTTTATTGAAGTAATAATTCATGGTGTATCATTTAAATCATACAATTCATACCATTTCCTAACCCGGGCACATTGTCTCATGACATATAAAAAAAACCGGCAGGTCCTGTAAAGAAAGGACGCTGCCGGTCACCATCACTCATCACCCGTTTTCTGAGCAATTATTTTAGTGCCTGTGCGTATCTGCGTTCCACTTCTTTCCAGTTGACTACTTTCCAGAAGTTGCCCAGGTACTCAGGACGGCGATTTTGATACTTCAGGTAATAGGCGTGCTCCCATACGTCCACCCCAAGGATGGGAGTGCCTTGTTTTTCAGCTACATCCATAAGAGGGTTATCCTGGTTGGGTGTGCTGGTTACATGCAACTCGCCTTGATTATCGACAATAAGCCATGCCCAGCCACTGCCAAAACGGGTGGCTCCGGCACGGTTGAACTCTTCCTGGAAGTCTTCGTATGAGGTGAAACGTTTTTCAATGGCGGTAAGCAAATCACCCGAAGGTTTGCCCCCTCCATTGGGCCCCATGACTTTCCAGAAAAGATCATGGTTCCAGTGCCCGCCTCCGTTATTGCGCACTGCCATCGGATACTGGCTCATGTTTTTAAAGATGTCTTCGAGCGACATGTTTTCCATTTCGGTGCCCTGTATGGCGTTGTTCAGGTTGTTTACATAGGCCTGATGATGCTTGCCATGATGAATTTCCATGGTGCGTTCATCGATGTAAGGTTCCAATGCATTGTGAGCATAAGGTAAATCGGGCAAAACGTGCTTTGCTTGTTGTGTCATAACAATTTCTCCTTTTTGTTTATTGTTTGATTCTGTTTTTTCTGCGTATGACTGGAAGCTGTTGAAAGCCAGCACAGCCAGAACAATCATCATCGAACGTTTAAGCGTATTCATGGTTGAGTTTTTTTGGGTTTGAGCTTATATTTATTTGGTCTTTTTCTAAATAACAATATGAAATCTGTTTTGTTCAATTGCTGGCTCTTGGCTTTTGGCTTTTGGCTTTTGGCTTTTGGCTTTTGGCTTTTGGCTTTTGGCCAATAGCTAACAGCCAATAGCTAACAGCCGTTTATCACAATGATTTTGCAATCCCCGGCTCATTTACATACACATAATGTGATATCTTTTCCCATGTTGATTTATCAATAAGATAAGACTGCATGACCTGGTCCGCAGAAACGAAAGGTCCGTGTTGTGCTCTCAGGGTGAGGATGGCATTGGCTATATTGCGGTCGATATAGGGGTGACGTACCAGATCTCCAAATTCAGCCTTGTTGAGGTTCATTTTCCGGACGCCATCCCCGTCAACCGTTACATGGGTTCTGATCTGCTCAAAGCGTGTGCTGTCAATACCAAATACCTCCAGGAGTTGTGTGGTGCAATAGTACCCTCCCAGCAGCTCCCTGTAACGAACGATCCGGCTGCTAAACACCTGACCGATGCCCCTTATTTTTTGCAATTCTGTGGTATCGGCCAGGTTGATATTTATGACAAGGGGGCCTGTGGTGGCAACAGGCTCTTTTGTGAAAATTTCTTCCCCTTCATTGGCCAGACTGCTTCTCGAGGTTTTTGTAATGTGATTATGCGTTTTGCTACCGGATATTTCGTTGCCGGATGACTTGAGCGGACGTGCAGGAAGCAGTATATAGTCTTCCAGGGCCTGATATGTTTCATCGTCCATCAAATAAATTCTTTGAAGGTCTTCTTTAACCCGGAAACTGCCCCCTGCCGCAAGGTAGTTTCCGATAGTCCTTGCCAGGTATCCGGGAACACCCATGTTTTCCCAATCCTTTTGCGATATGGTATTGGGGTCGAACAGAACCGGTTTCAACTGAAGGGGTTCTGAAGGCGGACTTTTTTTAAAGCTTTCGGCAAGTGTCCCATTGCGATCATGCTGTTTGGAGGTTTCATGCAGCCAGGCCAGGTGCTCCTCGAAGGCCTTGAGTTCCCTGAATAAAACTTCTTCATCAAACCCCCTTCGATGCATCCTGGCTTCAACCAGTTGTCCGGCAACTGGAATGATTATGATCAATGAAATCAATGCAAGGATGCCCTTCCGTTGCCGGCTGCTAAAATAAAACCAGTCTTTAATCGGGTTAAAATACATACAGGAGCCATAAAAATGTATCTAAAAATACATATTAAATGCATTAAGCTGAAAAGAGTATTGGTTTGTTTTGGTCTGCGGTAAAAAATGATGCCTGATGTTGATTTTTGGCCATTATTTTATATTTTTGGCCTTTCTTGTGCAGGGAATACTGTTATGTGCCCTCACGTAAACTGAAACAACAACATATCCAAACGTATGTCTGTGGGAAGTGAAGGCCGTGAAGGCTTTACCAGTCGTTTTGGGATTATTTGCGCGGCAGCGGGATCAGCAATCGGACTGGGTAATATCTGGCGTTTTCCTTATATCGTTGGCGACAGTGGGGGAGGCGCTTTTTTATTAATCTATCTTGGGTTCATCATACTGCTGGGTATTCCGGTAATGCTTTCTGAGTTAATCATTGGTCGCAGGGGCCAGCGAAATGCCCTTGGATCGTTCAAACGTCTTGCCCCGGGAAAATCGTGGTACCTGGTCGGGGTGATGGGCATTGTAGCTGCCTTTATGATTCTTGCTTTTTACAGCACCATTGCCGGCTGGACGCTGGAATATGTGATAAAATCGCTTGGAAATGCTTTTTCAGGCAAGGATTCGGGCGACATAAGCGCCATGTTCACATCATTTCACTCCCAGGCCTTCAGGCCCTTGTTATGGCAGCTGGTTTTTATGGCGATGACCGCATGGATCATTCTATCGGGAGTACAAAAGGGCATTGAAAAATATGCCAAAATCCTGATGCCTTTTCTTGTGTTACTGCTCATTATCATGGCCATTCGTTCCATCACGCTTCCGGGTGCCGGTGCGGGATTGCGTTTTCTGTTTCAGCCAGATTTTTCGGTGGTCAATTCCAGTGTATTGCTGGCTGCTTTGGGTCAGGCTTTCTTTTCACTGAGTATCGGCATGGGTGCGTTGATCACATATGGATCATACATAAAAAAACAAAATAACCTGGGAAACATCTCTGTAGAGGTCTCCCTGGCAGACACCCTGATCGCCATCCTGGCTGGTGTGGCAATTTTTCCGGCTGTTTTTGCCTTTGGCCTTGATCCTTCAGAAGGTCCCGGGTTGATATACACGGTATTGCCAAACATTTTTCAGCAGATGCCCGGCGGGTATTTTTTCAGCATCATCTTTTTTGTTTTGCTGGCCATAGCTGCCCTGACCTCATCCATCAGTATTCTTGAGGTTGTGGTGGCATACATGACGGAGGAATTGAAAATGACCCGCAAAAAAGCAACCATCATGGCTGCCACCGCTGCTTTTTTTGTGGGCATATTTTGCACATTGTCGTTTGGTGTCCTCAGCGGGACAAGTATCGGAGGGCTGACCATTTTTGGCGTGCTTGATTTTACAGCATCCAACCTTCTGTTGCCTTTGGGTGGTTTGTTGATCGTGGTTTTTGTCGGATGGTATATGAAACGTACAGATGTAAGGGACGAAATGTCCAACAGTGGCTTGCTCAAAATCCGCTTGTTTAACGCCCTGATCTTTATCTTAAGGTTTATTGCGCCAGTGGCCATCGCCATTGTGCTTTTCGATAGTTTAGGAATCATTTAAAACAATTAGTCTATGTCAGAATTAGAGGAACAAGCCGCTGCCGGAACCGGAGAGGCAATCAACTCACTGGGATCTGCATTTCTGGATGGATTGAATCATGTCATTTCATTGTATAATGAATATGTGGGTGGTTATTTGCTGCTGTTGCTGCTGGTCCCTGCAGGTGTTTATTTTGCCTTTAAGTTCAGGTTCCTGCATATTCGAAAGTTTTGGCATTCGTTTGCGATATTGGCAGGCCGTTACACCAAAAAGGGGGAGTCGGGCGATGTAAACCATTTTAAGGCCCTGACCACTGCCTTGTCGGCAACTGTTGGTACAGGGAATATTGTTGGAGTTGCTCTGGCCATTTACTGGGGAGGCCCCGGGGCTATTTTCTGGATGTGGGTCACCGGTTTTTTTGGCATGATGCTGAAAATGGTTGAATGCACCCTGGGGTTAAAATACCGGAAATTCAATCCTGATGGCACCGTCTCAGGCGGACCGATGTATTATATTGAATACGGCCTTAAAGATAAACTGGGCAGGCATGCCAAAACCCTGGCTCTTATATTTGCGGCAGCCGCCGTGCTGTGTTCCATGGGAACAGGCAATATGGCGCAAAGCAACTCCATGACGGATATTCTGAATTCGACATATAACATTCCGCATTGGATCAGCGGGTTGTTGATTACCGGTCTTGTCCTGCTGATTATAGTGGGCGGGTTAAAGCGGATTGCAGAGGTTACCTCACGACTTGTGCCATTTATGGCGGTAGTCTATTTTCTTGCTGCCTTGCTCGTCGTTATCCTGAACATTGAGAACCTGATTCCCTCAATTGCACTGATTGTCCGGGATGCTTTTACGGGTACGGCTGCAGCCGGTGGGTTTGCCGGGTCGGTGTTTATCCTTACTTTGACCATGGGAGTGCGACGTGGCCTGTTTTCAAACGAAGCCGGACAGGGTTCCGCCGCCATGGCCCATGCCGCTGCAAAGACGAGGTATCCAATGCGCGAAGGGCTGGTTGCCAGTCTTGAACCTTTTATTGACACCTTGTTTATCTGCACCCTCACTGCCATTGTGATTGTCATGACCGGGGCCTGGTCGCATGAAAATGCAGAAGCAGGCGTATCGTTAACCGTCCTTGCTTTCGAACTTGGCCTGGGTAAGATAAATCTTGGTTTTCTGGCATCCCACATCATTGCGGTTGGTTTGATGCTGTTTGCTTTTTCAACCATCATCTCCTGGTCTTACTATGGGTCCCGGGCGGCACAATACATGTTTGGATTCAAGGCCATCAAGAAGTACTATTACGTATATGCCGTGTTTGTTTTTCTCGGGTCGATCTGGGGACTTGAACTGGTTTGGAATTTCGTGGATATGGTGATCACTTTTATGACCATTCCGAACCTCATTGCCATATTGCTCCTGGCACCGGTAATGAAACAGGAAATTGTGAACTATTTCAATATGCCTGATTACAGGCAAAGAAGTTAACGCAGCTCTGCATACGGCCATTCTGTTGACCAGACAGGGTAAAGGTGACAATATAAGGTCAAAATTATAGTTACCTTTACAAATCATAATGTGAGGCCTGTGTCTAGATACAGAATCATTTTACTTTGGTTGTTAATATATCCCGCCTGTATCCTGGCCCAGGATGAGTTCAGGGTCCGGGATGAATCCTATGACCAGCCTGAACATACGGATCAGGAAGGGCGAACCCCCATTGACTGGCAGGCCGGAACCATCGAATTTGACCGGCGGATAGGGGATGATGTGCGTCGACTGCTCGATGACGTAGTATTTATCCATGACGACACACGGATGTTTTGCGACAGTGCGTATCTGTATTCTGAAGCAAACACCTTGCGTGCCTTCTCTAATATCATTATAGAGGTCAGCGATACGGTGACCATATACGGTGATCAATTGTTTTATGATGGCAACAGGCGCTGGGCTGAGCTTACCGGCAATGTGCGCATGGTCGACCCCCAGATGACATTGTATACACACTACCTGGAATACGATCTGAATGCAAATACGGCAAACTATCTTGACGGTGGCCGTATTGTGGATGCCGAGAATGAACTGATCAGCCGCTGGGGCTTTTATTACGCTGATAATAAAGAATTCTTTTTCAGAGATGATGTGGTATTGATCAATCCCGAGTACATTATGGAAACCGATACTATGATGTACAATACTGCCACCGAAATTGCTTATTTCTTTGGGCCCACCACCATCGTCAGTGATGAGAATACGATTTTTTGCAGAAACGGATGGTACGATACCCGCAATGATATTGCCCGTTTTAGCCGGGATGCATTTTTTACCAACCAGGAGCAATCCATGACAGGTGATTCTGTGTTTTATGACAGAAACACAGGGTATGGTCGGGCTGTGAATAACGTACTGATTCGCGACAGCATTGAAAATGTGGTCATCACAGGTCATTTTGCCGAACACTTTGAAGAACAGGGGTTGTCGGTGGTTACCCGCGATGCCATGCTTACCATGATTGCCGACAACGACAGCCTGTTCTTGCACGCTGACACGCTTAAATCGTTGTATCATAAGGAAACCGATGAGCGGCAAATTTTTGCCTACCACAGGGCCCGTTTTTTCAGGCACGACCTGCAAGGACTAAGCGATTCCATTGTTTACAACATGGCAGATTCCGTTATTTACATGTTTCACGATCCTGTATTGTGGTCCGGGATGTATCAAATGACAGCAAGGAATATTGAAATAAAAACCACTGAAGATGAGGTTCAATGGATTCAACTGCATGATGCAGCCTTTATTATTTCCGAAGAAGACACCCTTGGATTCAATCAGATGAAAGGGCGTTCAATGGTCGGATACTTTCGCGACAATGCTTTGTGGCGTGTAGATGTGGATGGCAACGGGGAGACCATTTTTTTCATCAGGGAGGATGATGGCAGTTTGGCGGGCATCAATAAGGCTGTTTCTTCGAATATAACTATTTTTGTGGAGGGAACGGAGGTAACTGGCATACAATTTATTCGACAGCCGGAGGCCACATTGTTTCCCCCCGAAGATTTGCCTGCCGATGATCGCCTGTTGCGAAATTTTCATTGGCTGGACCACAGGAGGCCCCAGGACAAGCGGGATATTTTTGAGTGGAGGTGAATATGCTTGAATACGAAAAACACAAGTTAAGCAATGGCTTGCGGGTACTGGTACATCGTGATGAAACCACTCCCATGGCAGCAGTGAACATGCTGTATGATGTTGGTGCCCGGGATGAAGACCCTGAGAGAACCGGCTTTGCCCACTTATTTGAGCACCTGATGTTTGAAGGCTCGGTAAATGTTTCACGTTTCGATTATCAATTACAACATGCAGGGGGCGAAAACAATGCCTTTACAACCAACGACATTACCAATTATTACAATACGTTGCCTGCCCGGAATCTTGAAACAGCCTTCTGGCTTGAATCAGACAGGATGCTTGGTCTGGCGTTTTCGGAGGAAAAACTGATCACGCAAAAAAATGTGGTGACGGAAGAATACCGTCAGTCTTATCTGAATCAGCCATACGGCGATGCATGGTTGTTGATGAGGCCCCTGGCATACCGTGAACATCCGTATCGATGGGCCACCATCGGAAAGAATATTGAACATATACAGAATGCAAGCCTGTTGGAGGTGAGGAAATTTTTCACCACTTTTTATCATCCGGCCAATGCCATTTTATCGGTGGCTGGCCATGTGGATCCGCAAAAAGTATTTGTGCTGGCTGAAAAATGGTTTGGCGGCATTTTTCCCGGCAATGGCTATTTACGTCAGTTGCCTGCGGAACCCTCGCAAAATGAAGAACGAAAGATGATGGTGGAAAGAGATGTGCCACAGCATCAGATATACATGGCTTTTCATGTTTGCGGCCG
>SL_3KL_010_SEDDRAFT_10003212_pt1 | contig 14890 bp, 14 predicted proteins | sample SodLakKL_010_SED_2_FD_10381 | JGI IMG/M metagenome (IMG submission 10381)
GCTCTGGGTTCCGGGCGCGAATCGCTGAGCGCAGCGAAGCGTCGGGCCGTCCGGTGGACGGACCGGCGACCGGAAGGGCGGAGCCCCGGCCCGGAGGGCGGGCGCTGGTCGCTGACGCAACACGCCGCCATACGCGGCGTCGGGACGCAGGAAACGGTCGCATTCCCCCTGTTTTCCCGCCACCGTTGGCGCTAGGAAGCAGGGGCGCAATTTGAGGAGCCTCGCCGACCGCGGCAGGCGACGAGAGAGGAGAGGGACACCCATGAAGGTACTCGTGCCTGTGAAGCGGGTGATCGACTACAACGTCAAGGTCCGGGTGAAGGGCGATGGCAGCGGGGTCGATCTGGCGAACGTCAAGATGTCGATGAACCCCTTCGACGAGATCGCCGTCGAGGAGGCGATCCGGCTCAAGGAGAAGGGCGCCGCCTCCGAGGTCGTCGCCGTCTCGATCGGCGTCAAGCAGGCGCAGGAGACGCTGCGCACCGCGCTCGCCATGGGCGCCGACCGGGCGATCCTGATCGTCGCCGCCGACGACGTGCATACCGACATCGAGCCGCTCGCCGTCGCCAAGCTGCTGGCCGCGGTGGTCAAGGAGGAGGAGCCGGGCCTCGTCCTCGCCGGCAAGCAGGCGATCGACAACGACATGAACGCCACCGGCCAGATGCTCGCCGCGCTCCTCGGCTGGAGCCAGGCGACATTCGCCTCGGAACTGGCGATCGAGGGCGACCACGCGCTGGTCACGCGCGAGGTCGATGGCGGCATGCAGACGATCCGGGCGAAGATGCCCTGCATCGTCACCGTCGACCTGCGGCTGAACGAGCCGCGCTACGCCTCGCTGCCCAACATCATGAAGGCCAAGAAGAAGCCGCTCGACGAGAAGACGCCCGCCGATTACGGCGTCGATGTCGCGCCGCGGCTGACCGTGGTCAAGACCGCCGAGCCGCCGACGCGCAAGGCCGGGGTCAAGGTGGGCTCGGTCGACGAGCTGATCGCGAAACTCAAGGACGAAGCGGGGGTGATCTGATGGCTGTTCTGCTTCTGGGCGAGGTGACCGACGGGCACCTGAACCGCGATGCGACCGCCAAGGCGGTCACCGCGGCGAAATCGCTGGGCGAGGTGACGGTGCTCTGCGCCGGCGCGCGCGCCAGGGACGCCGCGGCCGAGGCGGCGAAGATCGAGGGCGTGGCGAAAGTGCTCTGCGCCGAGGATGCGAGCCTCGGCCACCGCCTCGCCGAGCCGACCGCGGCGCTGATCGTCAGCCTCGCCGGCGACTATTCCCACGTCCTGGCCCCGGCGACCACGGATGCCAAGAACGTCATGCCGCGGGTGGCGGCGCTTCTCGACGTGATGGTGATCTCGGACGTCTCGGGGATCGTCGATGCCGACACGTTCGAACGTCCGATCTATGCCGGCAACGCGATCCAGACGGTCAAGTCGGGCGACAAGGTCAAGGTCGTGACCATCCGCACCTCGACCTTCGACGCCGCCGGCGAGGGCGGCTCGGCCGCGGTCGAGGAGATCTCGGCGGCCGACAACCCCGGCCTCACCGAATGGGTCGAGGACAAGGTCGCGGCGACCGACCGGCCCGAGCTCACCTCGGCCGGGATCGTCGTCTCCGGCGGCCGCGGCGTCGGCTCCGAGGAAAGCTTCGAGATGATCGAGAAGCTCGCCGACAAGCTCGGCGCGGCGGTGGGCGCGTCCCGCGCGGCGGTCGATTCGGGCTACGCGCCGAACGACTGGCAGGTCGGCCAGACCGGCAAGGTGGTGGCGCCCAGTCTCTACATCGCCATCGGCATCTCGGGCGCGATCCAGCACCTGGCGGGGATGAAGGATTCCAAGGTCATCGTCGCCATCAACAAGGACGAGGAAGCGCCGATTTTCCAGGTCGCCGACTACGGCCTCGTCGCCGACCTCTTCCAGGCGGTGCCGGAGCTGACCGAAAAGCTCTGAACCGCTGACCGACGGATCAACGGCCCGCCCACCCGGCGGGCCGTTTTCATGGGCCGCGAGACGCGGCCATCGGGCTTGCGCCCGCGGCAGGGGCGCGCATAAGCTGCGCCGAACGGACGAGGGGACGGCGATGGATATCAAGACCGTGGGCGTGGTCGGCGCGGGCCAGATGGGCAACGGGATCGCGCATGTCTTCGCGCTGGCCGGGTTCGAGGTGCTCCTGAACGACATCAGCCAGGAGGCGCTCGACAAGGCGATGGCGCGGATCGAGAAGAACCTCGAGCGCCAGGTCAGCCGCGAGAAGATCAGCGAGGCCGAGAAGGCGGCCGCGCTGTCGCGCATCCGCACGACGACCACGCTGAGCGAGCTGGGCACCTCGGACCTGATCGTCGAATCCGCGACCGAACGCGAGACGGTCAAGCAGGCGATCTTCGAGGACCTGCTGCCGCACCTGAAGCCCGAGACGATCCTGACCACGAACACCTCGTCGATCTCGATCACGCGCCTGGCCACACGCACCGACCGCCCCGAGAAGTTCATGGGCTTTCATTTCATGAACCCGGTGCCGGTGATGCAGCTGGTCGAGCTCATCCGCGGCATCGCCACCGACGAGGCGACCTACAAGACGCTGCTGAAGGTGGTCGAGAAGCTGGGCAAGACCGCCGCCTCGGCCGAGGATTTCCCCGCCTTCATCGTCAACCGCATCCTGATGCCGATGATCAACGAGGCGGTCTACACGCTCTATGAGGGCGTCGGCAATGTCCGCTCGATCGACGAGTCGCTGAAGCTCGGCGCCAACCACCCGATGGGTCCGCTGGAACTGGCCGACTTCATCGGGCTCGACACCTGCCTTGCGATCATGAACGTCCTGCACGAGGGGCTCGCGGATACCAAGTATCGCCCCTGCCCGCTCCTGACGAAATATGTCGAGGCCGGCTGGCTCGGCCGCAAGACCCAGCGCGGCTTCTACGACTACCGCGGCGAGACGCCGGTGCCGACGCGCTGAGAAGCGCGGACCGGCGGGCGGTTCCGGCACCCCGGCGCGGGGCAGGTGCGCACGCGTGCGCAGTCCGGCAAGTCGTTGATCGGAAACTGAAATTCCTGGCCGTTAACCGCAACGAAAGGTGTGTGCGGTCACCCGGCGCGCGACGCAACAAACCTTCTGTTGTGGTTAATGGCGTCGATTTTCGCTATTTTTTCAATGTCTTGCCAAAGCGTCCGCGCGCGGACGCCCGGGACCGCCCGGGCGGCCACCCGGAGGCTCAGAACCCCTCGCCGAACCGGTCCTCGACCAGCTCGGCCAGCGCCGCAATCAGTTCCTCGGCCTGCGCGCCCTCGGTGCGCACCACGATCTCGGTCCCGCGCGAGGCGGCGAGCATCAGCAGCCCCATGATCGAATCGCCCGAGACGCTCATCCCGTCCTTCTCGACCTCGGCCTCGGCATCGAACTTCTCGACCACCTCGACGAACTTCGCCGAGGCGCGCGCGTGCAGGCCCTTCTCGTTGACGATCTTCAGGACGCGCTCGGCGCTCACGCGGTGTCCTCCCGGCCGGTGCCTCAGACCCCCCGGCCGCCCGACACCTCGATGCAGTTGATGTATTTCCGCCCGGCCTCGAGCGCGAGCGCGGTGGCCTCGGCTACCGTGAAATGGCGCGACTTGGCAAGCTTGATCAGCATCGGCAGGTTGGCGCCGTAGAGGATGCGGCGGTCGGGCGGCATGCAGGCGGGCAGCGACAGGTTCGACGGCGAACCGCCGAACATGTCGGTCACCACCAGCACGCCGTCGCCGGTATCGACCTCGTCGGCGGCGCGGATGATCTCGTCCTGCTTGGCGGCGCGGTCGTGGTCGTATTCGATGGCGATGGCGCGGATGCCCTCCTGCTTGCCGACGACATGCTCGACCGCGGCGAGATACTCGCGCGCCAGCCCCCCATGCGCGACAATGACGATACCGATCACGTCCCGGTTCCCGTTTCCGAAGCCGCCGCGGCCTGCAATTGCCGCTCCAGCTCCCTGTGTCTCTTTGACACCCGCCAGCCCTCTCCGGCAAGGGTGTCCGCCATCTTTTCGGCCATCGCGACCGACCTGTGTTTGCCGCCGGTGCAGCCGAAGGCCACGGTCAGGCTCGACTTGCCCTCGTCCACGAAAGCATCGAGCAGAGATGCCAACAGATCGTGTACGCGGTCGAAGAAGGGGGCGAATCGCGGATCGGCCTCGACATGCGCCACCACGCCCGGGTCGCGCCCGTCGCGCGCGCGCAGCTCGGGCTGCCAGTGCGGATTGGCCAGGAACCGGCAGTCGAAAACCATGTCGACGCCGCGCGGCAGGCCGCGCTTGTAGGAAAACGACTGCACCGACAGCGCCATCGGCTGCCCGGAAGGCGGCGCGAACCAGCGCACGAGTTCGGCCCGCAGCTGGTGCGGGGTCAGCGCCGAGGTGTCGACCAGCACGTCGGCGCGCTCGCGGATGGGCGCCAGCAGTTCCAGTTCGCGCTGCAGCCCGACCTGGGGCGGATCGCCGGGGCTGAGCGGATGGCGGCGCCGGGTTTCCGAGTAGCGCCGCAGCAGCACGTCAAGATCGCAGTCGAGATAGAGCAGCTCGCAGCGCATCTCGGCGTCGCGGTGCAACCGGTCACAGAGCTCGATCAGCGCCTCGGACGAGAAGTCGCGGTTGCGCACGTCGACGCCCAGCGCCAGGGGCCGCGGCAGCGGCGGTCCGTCCAGCAGCCTCGGGATCAGCGTCAGCGGCAGGTTGTCGATCGCCTCGAAGCCGAGATCCTCAAGCACGTTGATGGCCGAGGACCGCCCGGCCCCGGACGGGCCGCTGACAAGGACCACGGCGGCCGCGCGCTCGGGATCGTGGGACATGAAAGGCGCCTCCGTTCACGCCTTGGGATTCACTTCTGCAACATAATGCCGCAACGCAGCAATAAAAGCATCTCCATTTGCTGCGGGCAGTAGCGGAAGGGTCACACCTTCGAGATCATGCATGGTTTCGGGCGGCATCCGCGCCGGGCCCGGCGCGGCCAGATCGACGACCAGCCGGAGCTGCACGAGGCGCAGCGGCAGCAGCCGGACGATGCCCAGCCCGCGCGCCTCGACCAGCCCGGCGATCGCGCGCGGCGCGCACGCGAAGAGCCGCCCGCCCTTCGCCATGACGATCGTCCGGTCGTCGGCGACAAGCTGGGCGCCGGCGCCGATCAGCCGCAGCGCCAGCGTCGACTTGCCCGATCCCGAGGGCCCGAGGATGAGGATGCCGCCGGCGCGGCCGAAGGCCACGGTCGAGGCATGCAGGATCGTCACCGCCGGCTCACAGCGGCAGTCCGACGACGAATCGCGCGCCCAGCGGCGGCGAGCCCGCCTCGGCCTCGGCGGCGCGGATGTTCTCGGCCCAGATGACACCGCCATGCGCCTCGACGATCTGCTTCGAGATCGCCAGTCCCAGCCCGGAATGGTTGCCGAACTGGCTCTCGGGCCGTTCCGAGTAGAAGCGCCTGAAGATCTTGTCGAGCGCGGCGTCGGGGATGCCCGGCCCGGTATCCTCGACCACGACGAGGGCGCGGTTGGCCCGCTTGCGCGCCCAGACGCGCACCGCATCGCCCTCCTGGCAGAACGAGATCGCGTTCGAGATCAGGTTGACGAAGACCTGTGCCAGCCGCGCCTCCAGCCCCTGGATGACGATCGGCTCGGCGGGCAGCTCGATCAGGAACTCGATGCCCCTGCCCTCGGCCTCCTGCGCCAGGTGCCGGCTAAGCGCCTCGAGCGTGCGGCACAGATCGAAGGTCTCCTCGGTCTCCTTGACCAGCTCGCTGTCGAGCCGCGAGGCGTTCGACGTGTCCGAGATCAGCCGGTCGATGCGCCGCACATCGTGCTCGATCACCTCGAGAAGCCGCGCGATCTGGTCCTCGCGCTTGGTCATGCGCAGCGCGCCGACCGCCGAGCGCAGGCTGGCGAGCGGGTTCTTGATCTCGTGCGCGACATCGGCCGCGAACTGCTCGTTCGCCTCGATCCGGTCGTAGAGCGCCGAGACCATGCCGCGCATGGCGACCGAGAGCCGGCCGATCTCGTCGGGCCGGCCGGCGAGGTCGGGGATGCGCACGCGCTCGGGGCTGATCCGGCGCACCTGCCGGTCGCGCCCCAGCTCGGCGGCGGTGGCGAGGTCGGCGAGCGGATTGGCGATGGTCGAGGCGAGCACGAGGCTCAGCCCGACCGAGACGAGGAGCGCGACGACGAACATCTGCAGCACCTGCTCGCGCTCGGCGCGCAGGGTCTGGGCCAGCTCGCGCGGCACCTGCCGCAGCACAAGGACCGAGTCGGGCGCGCCGCCGGCCAGCACCGGGGTCGCGACCAGCATGCGCAGCTCCGCCCCCTGCTGGACGATCCGGCTGGCGCCGATCCCGCGCATCGCGCCGGGAAAGAGCGCGGCGATCACCTCGGCATCCGACGGTGGCGGCCGCGGCGTCGGGGCGATCGCGGCGAAACCGGTCCACAGCGCCTCGAGCGCGTCGCTGATCACCGTGCGCCGCGCGCCCCGGGCGCCATTGGCATGCTCCGCCCCGGCATGGCGGAAGGCGATCTCGCCGCGCGCGTCGAAGAGCAGCAGCTCGGTTCCGGCCGGAAGCCGCAGCGCGGCGAGCGCGCGCAGCCGCGCCGGTTCCTCGCTCGCCGCCAGCATGTCTGACAGCGCCTCGGCCTGGGCGCGCAAGGCCGCCTCGTGCTGGCGCAGGAGCGTGTCGCGAAAGGGATTGGTGAACAGCACGCCGGCGGCGAGCAGCACGAGGGCGAGCATGTTGAACAGGATGATCCGCCGCGCCAGCGGCGAGCGGAACAGCGCCAGCAGCCCGCGCCGGGCGCGTCGGTTGCGCAGCTCGGCCTCGACGCTGCCGGGCGGGCGCATCCAGTCGTCGCCCAGAACGATCTCGGTTTCCGGCGTCGCCGTCTGTCTGATCACCTCTGCCTCGCCGACCTTCTGTCGTGGGTTAGGGCGCGCTTTCGTGCCGCCCGGCGACCTCGTCTCAGGCCTCGTTGTAGCGGTAGCCGATGCCGTAGAGCGTCTCGATCGAGGCGAAATCGGGATCGACCGCGCGCAGCTTCTTGCGCAGACGCTTGATATGGCTGTCGATCGTGCGGTCGTCGACATAGACCTGGTCGTCATAGGCCACGTCCATCAGCTGGTCGCGGCTCTTGACGAAGCCGGGGCGCTGCGCCAGCGCCTGCAGGAGCAGGAACTCGGTCACCGTCAGCGTCACGTCCTCGCCCCTCCAGGTAACCGCGTGGCGCAGCGGGTCCATGCTCAGGCTGCCGCGCACCATGACCCGGGTCTCCTCGGTGGTGCCGACCTCGCCGGTCTCGACCGCCTGCTGGCGGCGCAGGATCGTCCGGATCCGCTCGAGCAGCAGCCTTTGCGAGAAGGGTTTCTTGACATAGTCGTCGGCGCCCATGCGCAGGCCCAGAACCTCGTCGATCTCGTCATCCTTCGAGGTCAGGAAGATCACCGGCATATGCGTCTTCTGCCGCAGCCTCTGCAGCAGCTCCATGCCGTCCATCCGGGGCATCTTGATGTCGAGGACCGCCATGTCCGGCAGGCGCCGGTTGAAGGCGTCGAGTGCCGACTGGCCGTCGTTGTAGGTATCCACCTCGAAGCCCTCCGCCTCGAGCGAGATCGACACCGAGGTGAGGATGTTCCGGTCGTCGTCAACTAAAGCAATACGCGACATCGGCTCGTCCTTGTTTCGCCAAGGTTGATTATCCACCGTTTAGGCCGGTTTTTGTTCTGGCAATCAACCGAATACTCGTCCGAAGCCCGAGCTTAGGCGCAATTGTGTCACCAAATCCCTTATTTCCGCCACGTTGCGCCGCCTCCCGCGCAGTTTGCGATAACAGCAGGCTGGTTGCGCTAACTCGTGACCTCGCGCCTGTTCCAACATGGAAATGCCATGATATAGCCGCTTCAGACGGCCAGTCGTCGACGGGCCGGCGGCGCCTGCGGGCGGTGGTGGAGGATCTCCCGGCCCCGACGGCCGGGCAGCAGGAGCGAGTGCATGACTTCAGGACGCGTGAATCCCCGACACAGGCTCGAGGATCAGGGGCTGACCGGGCTCGGCGCGGTCGCCTACAACCTGATCGAACCGGCGCTGATCCAGGCAGCGCTCACCCGCGGCGAGGGCACGCTGGGCCGCGGCGGCGCCTTCCTCGTCGCCACCGGCAAGTTCACCGGCCGCTCGCCGAAGGACAAGTTCGTCGTCCGCACCCCCGCGGTCGAACACAAGATCTGGTGGGAAAACAACGCGCCGATGGCGCCCGACGCCTTCGCGCGGCTGCATGCCGACATGCTGGCGCATCTGAAGGGACGCGACGTCTTCGTCCAGGACCTGCATGCCGGCGCCGATCCCGAACACCGGCTCAACGTGCGCGTGGTGACCGAGCTTGCCTGGCACGGGCTCTTCATCCGCCACCTGCTGCGCCGGCCCGCGCGCGAGGATCTCGACAGCTTCGTCTCGGACTGGACGATCATCAACTGCCCGTCCTTCAAGGCCGACCCCGGCCGCCACGGCTGCCGGTCCGAGACCGCGATCGTGCTCGACTTCGACGCCAAGCTGATCCTGATCGCCAACACCGCCTATGCCGGCGAGAACAAGAAGTCGGTCTTCACTCTCCTGAACTACCTGCTGCCCGAGAAGGGCGTGATGCCGATGCACTGCTCGGCCAATCACGCGATCGGCGATCCCAGTGATTCGGCGGTCTTCTTCGGCCTTTCCGGCACCGGCAAGACGACGCTCAGCCAGGACCCGTCGCGGGTGCTCATCGGCGATGACGAGCATGGCTGGTCGGACAGCGGCGTGTTCAATTTCGAGGGCGGCTGCTACGCCAAGACCATCAACCTCGATCCCCGCGCCGAGCCCGAGATCCACGCCACCACCGCCCGCTTCGGCTCGGTGGTCGAGAACATGGTCTTCGACCCCGAGACGCTGGAGCTCGATTTCGATGACGACAGCCTGACGGCGAACACCCGCGTCGCCTATCCGCTGGAAGCGATCTCGAACGCCTCGACCTCGTCGATTGGCGGGCATCCGAAGAACGTCATCATGCTGACCTGCGACGCTTTCGGCGTGCTGCCGCCGATCGCGCGGCTGAGCCCGGCGCAGGCGATGTACCACTTCCTGTCGGGCTTCACCTCTAAGGTCGCCGGCACCGAGCGCGGCGTGACCGAGCCCGAACCGACCTTCTCGACCTGCTTCGGCGCCCCCTTCATGCCGCGCCGGCCCGAAGTCTACGGCAAGCTCCTGCAGGAAAAGATCCGCCAGCACGGCGCGACCTGCTGGCTGGTCAATACCGGCTGGACCGGCGGCGCCTACGGCACCGGGGCGCGGATGCCGATCAAGGCCACGCGGGCGCTGCTGACCGCGGCGCTCAACGGCTCGCTCAACGCCGCCGAGTTCCGCAAGGACGCGAATTTCGGCTTCGAGGTGCCGGTCGCCGTGCCCGGGGTCGAGGCCGAACTGCTCGATCCGCGCCGTACCTGGGCCGACCCGGCGGCCTACGACGCGCAGGCGCGCAAGCTGGTGGCGATGTTCGCCGAGAACTTCGCCCAGTACGCGCCGCATATCGACGACGATGTCCGCGCCGCCGCGATCGGCTGAACGCGGCTTGCGGCGCGGCGCGGCACTCCTCGCCGGCGCCGCGCTTCTCGTCATGCCGGCGCTCGCCGGCGCGCAGCCGCCGCTGCGCCTCTCACCCCTTGTCGAGGATCTCGAACGCGGGCTTTTCTGCGCCACCGACGAGGGCAGCCGGATGGAGGCGCCGGATACCGAGTTCGGCTGGATCCACATCCCCGAGGAGCCGGTCGCGATGCGCCTTCCGGGCACCACCGTGCCGGCGGTCCTCGGACTCGGCTTCGGCATCGAATACCTGATCGGCGGCACCGACCCGGTGCCGATCCGCTACGAGATCGCGCATCCGCCGATGCCGCCCTCGGGCCGGGTGCAGCAGAGCTGGGAGGCCTGGGTCTTCGGCGGCGAACCCGAGGTCGTCTTCTTCCAGTTCGATATCGACGCCGAACTGCTGCCCGGCCGCTGGTCCTTCGCCGCTTTCGCCGGTGACAAGGAGCTCTTCTTCGCCGCCTTCGACATCGTCATCCCCGAGGCGGCGCCGAATCTCGCCGGTCTCTGCGCCGGCGGCGAGCTGCTCACCCTCAACCGGTGATCGCGCGCCGCAACAGGTTCGCGGCGACCACGATCAGCACGATCAGCGTCCAGCGGCGAAAGCGCGCCTGGTCCAGCCGGTCCTGCAGGCGAAAGCCCAGCCACATGCCCAGCGCCGCCGGCACGATCAGCGCCGCCGACAAGGGCAGCGTCACCGCGTTCAGGAGCCCCGAGCCCAGATGCGCCGCGGTCAGCGCCACCGCCCCGATCATGAAGACGACGCCGAGGACGCGCACCATCTCGGCCTTCTCGGCGCGCACGGCGAGCAGGTAGAGGATCACCGGCGGCCCCCAGATCCCCGAGATCCCGCCATAAAGCCCGCCGATCAGCCCCAGCCCGTATTCCCAGACGCCGCGCAGCCGCGGCTTGATCACCGGCGCCCAGCCGGAAAGCTGCAAGAGCGCGAAACCCATCACCGGCACGCCAAGGAGCGCGAAGAAGACCTGCTGCGGCAGGACCAGCGCGAAGGGCGCCGAGACGACGATGCCGATGCAGGTCATGGCGACGATCCGCCAGTATTTCAGCCCCGAGTCCCAAGCCGGCCGGAACCCGAAGCGGAAGGACTGGTGCATGTTCGTCGTCAGCACCGACAGGATCAGCGCGGCGAGCGCGGTGTCGGGCGGCATGAAGCTCGACAGCCCGGCGATCATGATCAGCGGCATGGCGAAACCCACCGCCCCCTTGACGAATCCGGCAAAGATCGTCACCGCGCAGGCCAGCAGGAAGCCCCCGCCGGTCAGCCCGCCAAAGAGCAGGTCCATGCGTCCCTCCGTTCCCGGCGGTGATAGCGCGACGCCGGGGCGGCCGCACGGGGAAAATCGCCACGACATTTTCCTGCTTGAAAGCGCCGCCCCCAGAATTAATGTTGCGCTGCACCTGCAAAAGCCCTAGTTCCGGGCCAGCCCGCAAGGAGAGACGCATGTCCCATGATGGCCAGGACATTCCCGCCCGCAACCCTGTTCTCGAGGATCTGACCGCCCGGGTGGACGAGGCGCTGCCGGCGCTCGACGCGCTGCTCGAACGGGCACGCGCCACCGTCCATGCCCGCGTCGCCCCCGGCGGCAGGGTCAGTAGCGCCGCGCTCGAGGCGCATCAGCGCGCCGCCCACGGGCTCGCCTGGCTCGCCACCTATGTCGAGAGCCTGCGCCAGATCCAGGCCTGGGCCGCGCGGCTCGCCGAGGCCGGGCAGTTCGGCGAGATGGAGGCGCTGATCCTGCAGATCGGCTTCGCCGAATACCTCGGCCAGATCGCCGGCGGCCTGCCGATGTCGCAGGGCGAGATCCTGCGCCCCGCCGACATGGGCCTCGCGCCCGAGGACATTGCCGATTTCCACAGCCCCGCCGTGGCCGCGCTGATGGCCGGCAACATGCCCGAGGCCCGCACCGCGCTCGTCGCGCTGATGCGCGAGAATGCCGGCCGGGCGAGCTTCGGCGCCACCGGGCTCGACGACGAGCTCGAGATGATCCGCGACCAGTTCCGCCGCTTCGCCGACGAGAAGGTGGCGCCGCATGCCCATGACTGGCACCTCGAGGACCAGCTCATTCCGATGCAGATCATCGGGCAACTCGCCGAGATGGGCGTCTTCGGCCTGACCATCCCCGAGGAATTCGGCGGCCTGGGTCTGAGCAAGGCGTCGATGGTCGTGGTCTCCGAGGAACTCAGCCGCGGCTATATCGGCGTCGGCTCCCTCGGCACCCGCTCCGAGATCGCCGCCGAGCTGATCCTGTGCGGCGGCACCGACGACCAGAAGGCGCAGTGGCTGCCGAAACTCGCCTCGGGCGAGATCCTGCCCACCGCCGTCTTCACCGAGCCCAATACCGGCTCCGACCTCGGCGCGCTGCGCACCCGGGCGGTGCGCGACGGCGAGGACTGGGTGATCACCGGCAACAAGACCTGGATCACCCATGCCGCGCGCACCCATGTGATGACGCTGCTCGCCCGGACCGAGCCCGAGACGACCGACTATCGCGGGCTTTCCATGTTCCTCGCCGAAAAGACGCCGGGCACCGACGACGCCCCCTTCCCCGATGACGGCATCACCGGCGGCGAGATCGAGGTGCTGGGCTATCGCGGCATGAAGGAATACGAGCTTGGTTTCGACGGCTTCCGCGTGCGTGGCGCGAACCTTCTCGGCGGGGTCACCGGCCAGGGCTTCAAGCAGCTCATGCAGACATTTGAATCCGCCCGCATCCAGACCGCCGCCCGCGCCATCGGTGTGGCTCAGAACGCGCTCGAACTCGGCCTGCGCTACGCCGAGGAGCGAAAGCAGTTCGGCAAGCCGCTAATCGCCTTCCCCCGCGTCGCCGACAAGCTGGCGATGATGGCGGTCGAGATCATGGTCGCGCGCCAGCTGACCTATTTCTCCGCCTGGCAGAAGGACCACGACCGCCGCTGCGACCTCGAGGCCGGCATGGCCAAGCTCCTTGCCGCCCGCGTCGCCTGGTCGGCCGCCGACAACGCGCTGCAGATCCACGGCGGCAACGGCTTCGCGCTCGAATACCCGGTCAGCCGCGTCCTGTGCGACGCGCGCATCCTCAACATCTTCGAAGGCGCCGGCGAGATCCAGGCCCAGGTCATCGCCCGCCGCCTGCTCGACTGACAGGGGTCGCGGTACGGCGCGCGCCGGGGGGTCCGGGGGGCAGCGCCCCCCGGCNCGGCCCAACGCGAGGCGCGTTGAACCGCAGGTTCAGCGCAACGAGGGGCGGGAGCACGTGGAATCCGCGCCGGCGGCGGAGGCGGCGCGGCGTCCCGACCCGTGCAAGGGTCGCGCGCGACAACGCTGCCTGTGGTTAACATCCGGTTTCGATTTACAAGATTTACAAACGATTACATTAGCTTGAACCTCGATGCGCAATTTGCGCACCCGGCCCGCGCCGGCATGGCCGGGTCGATCCCGGCCCCGCCGGACTCAGCCGCGGATCGCCTCCAGCATCCGGTGGACGTTCTCGGGGTCGGCCTCGGGGGTGATGCCGTGGCCGAGGTTGAAGATATGCGGCCCCCTGGCGAAGGCGCACACGATCCGCCGCGTCTCCGCGACCAGCGCCGGCCCGCCCTCGACCAGGTGATGCGGCGCCAGGTTGCCCTGCACGCAGCCATCGACCTGCAGATGTTCGGCCGCCCATGCCGCATCGACCGAATTGTCGAGCGCGACGCAATCGGCCCCCGTCGCGCGGGCGAAGCCGACATATTTCTCCCCCGCCTGGCGCGGGAAGGCGATGATCGGCAGGCCGGGATGCCGCGCCTTCAGCGCGGCGGTGATCCGCCGCGCGGGCGCGAGCGCGTAGCGGTCGAAATCATCGCCCTTCAGCGACCCCGCCCAGCTGTCGAAGATCTTCACCACCTCGGCCCCGGCCTCGATCTGGGCCGAGAGATACGCGATCGTCGCCTCGGTCAGAAGGTCGATGAGCCGCGCGAAGGCTTCGGGCTCGGCCGCCTTCATCGCATGCGCCGGGCCCTGGTCGGGCGTGCCGCGGCCGGCGATCATGTAGGTCGCCACCGTCCAGGGCGCGCCGGCGAAGCCGATAAGCGTGACCTCGCGCGGCAGCTCGCGCGACAGGATCTTCACCGTCTCGTAGACCGGGCCCAGCGTCTCGTGGATCGCATCCAGCGGCTTCAGCGCCGCGACCCCGGCGGCGTCGGTGATCGTCGACAGCCGCGGCCCCTCGCCGGTGACGAACCACAGATCCGCGCCCAGCGCCTGCGGCAGAAGCAGGATGTCGGCGAACAGGATCGCCGCGTCGAACCGGTAGCGGCGGATCGGCTGCAGCGTCACCTCGGCGGCAAGCTCGGGATTGTAGCACAGCGAAAGGAAGTCGCCCGCCTGCGCCCGCGTCGCGCGGTACTCCGGCAGGTAGCGCCCGGCCTGGCGCATCATCCAGACCGGCGGCGGCGACTGCAGCTCGCCGGCCAGTGCCCGCAGGATCGTCTTTTTCGGCGCGGCCGGTGCGTGCATCGGGCTCTCCTTCGGTTCGGCGCCTTGGTCACGGGCCGGGGCGGGAAAGTCAAGCCGGGCGGCGCGCGATCGCGGTTGTCAGCCCCCCGACACGGGGCTAATCAGGGGCATGACCGCTGCCCTGCCCTCCCCCGCATCCCCCCTGCGCATCGGCACCCGCGGCTCGCCGCTGGCGCTCGCCCAGGCGCAGGAGGCGCGGGCACGGCTGATGGCGGCGCATGATCTGCCTAAGGATGCCTTCGAGATAGTGGTGATCAAGACCACCGGCGACCGCGTGCTCGACCGGCCGCTGAAGGAGATCGGCGGCAAGGGCCTCTTCACCCGCGAGATCGAGGAGGCGCTGATCGCGGGCGGCATCGACATCGCCGTGCATTCGATGAAGGACATGCCGACGGTGCAGCCCGCGGGGCTCGCGCTCGACTGCTACCTGCCGCGCGAGGACGTGCGCGACGCATTCGTCTCGGAGACGGTCGCCGGGCTCGCCGACCTCGCCCCGGGCCAGGTCGTCGGTACCTCGAGCCTGCGCCGGCGGGCGCAGCTTCTGCATCGCCGGCCCGACCTGCGCGTCGTCGAGTTCCGCGGCAATGTCCAGACCCGGCTGAAGAAGCTCGCCGAAGGCGTCGCCGACTGCACCTTCCTCGCCATGGCCGGGCTCAACCGGCTGGGCATGGCGCATGTCGCCCGCTCGGCCATCGATCCCGGGGAGATGCTGCCCGCCATCGCCCAGGGCGCCATCGGGATCGAGCGGCGGGCGGATGACAGCCGCGTCGCGGCGCTCCTCGAGCCG
>SL_3KL_010_SEDDRAFT_10003213_pt1 | contig 14889 bp, 18 predicted proteins | sample SodLakKL_010_SED_2_FD_10381 | JGI IMG/M metagenome (IMG submission 10381)
GAAGCTGTCCAAAAGGGCGTCATCCCGTACCTGATACGCTCATTTTTTGCACGCGAAGCAATATCTCCTCTCTTTGATAAAAGCAGGAGATGCCGGATCGGGGTCCGGCATGACGGTACCGATGATGAATTATCGTATTGAGCGCCCCCTTTTGTAGACAACCTCACTTATTGGTTATCAATTATAACGATTTTATATCGAACTCACGTTAATCAGACACAATTCTGAAATAAGAAACTCTCGGTGGTTGAAAGCTTCGCAAGCGAACAATGAAATCGGTATCTATGGTTTCTACTTCGGGGGCTACCCGGCCTGAATCATCCGCCTCAATCACTTCGTAATCGACGTACGCATTAAAAAGCCGCATATCCTGTATGTTTGAATATTGATCGATGGGCACATCAAACCGGATTGTAATAGATGATGGATTGTAGCTGACTGCACGTCCGCTCGGCAGATTTCTTGTGCGAATGGGAACTCTCTGTTCCGCTTCTGTAAACTCGGCAACTTCGGCTATCAGGGTTACAGTCTGCGGATCAACCGTAATGCCGGAAGGACCGGATTTCAGCCTGATATTTCTCTCTATACTCCGGCTGATATTGCTCAGTTCCGTCTCTTCAGTTTCCCACTCATCCAGCCCGGCAAGCACTGATTCGGCTCCCGTTACTGTAACACTATCGGGTACNATAACCGGTTCACTCANNAGNCCAAACTGATCGCGGTATGTGATATCCNCACGATTCGCTACCGGCACTCTTTTCGTTGCTTTCCGTTCGGTTTCAAGTTCCAGTTGCGAGGGCTCTACCTGTAAAATATTCAGATCGGAAAAAGCACCAACTTGGTTGCGAATCTGTTCGCGAAGGTTTACCTGCCTTGTCTCAGCATTGAGGGTAATTCCGGGAGGATTTCTGTAAATGGGAATCAGTTTCCACCCTTCGCCCGATAAATTCACAGAAACGGTTGACGGGACTTCACTGCTGACGATCAGGTCATCCGATATGGCAGAAAGCTGAATGGGAACCTGGACGGTGACCGTAAAATCACGGTTTAAATTTACAATCATCCACAAGCAGAACGCAAAAAACAGAGCGACACTAAACGCGATAACTTTTTCCCTGCCCTCAAATGGGCTGCCTTCGGTTTCATCTTTATTAACTCCCGATTTTCCGGAAAAAAACAACCTGAAACGATCCGATATGAAGTTGAAATATTTCATCTAATTTGAAAATAAACTATTTCGTTCAAGTACGCACTACAATTTCCTTAACAACTTTTGCATCCACGCGCTCATTTAGTTTTTTTGCAATCGAATACCGGTTTGTATGAAGTTCATAACGCCAGGCCTCGCTGGTAACGGTAACAATTAACCGGTTTCCTTCAAACTGCACTTTTTTAGTGATTCCATTTATCTGATCTCCTACCACCTTCGGCCAGAGGTGCAAAACCATACCACGTCTTAACTCAGTTTGCTGAGGTATTTTTTTCATGAACTCCTTCAAGAGTTCATTCATTGGTTTTGGATCTTTCCCAAATGCCATATTAGAATTTTTTTATTACCTCAGCGTCTGAAACTGTGAACCAGGCATTATTATCACCGGCATTGAACAGATTTTCATCAAAAGGCCGCTTCGATGCGGATGTTATAAACGTTTGACCAGAATGTTTAGTAAGTGTTTCCGTAATCGTATCAATTTTTTGCTGATCCAGGTTGCCGAAAACATCATCAAGAAGCATAATCGGCAAATCATCAAGCTCATCAGAATAATAAAAAAGCTGTGCCATTTTCAATGCCATCGAAAATAACCGGTGCTGCCCCTGCGAACCGTAATTGCGTAGTTCCATGTCGTCCAGATAAAAAACAACTTCATCTCTGTGGGGGCCAACGATTGTCTGTTCGCGTTCTGTTTCTTTTTCAAAATTGTTTTCAATCAGTTCCGTATAGGCTTCGTACAGTTCAGATTCCGTTTCAGGAACCGTACAAATGGTTTGATATTTCAGCGTCGGTTTCATCTTCATACCGGAAATCGACCGGTATTGAAGCTCAAGGTAATTTTTAAATTTATCAAGTACTTCAGCCCGTTTAAAAATGATGGCCGCTCCTTTTTTTGCAAGCTGAATGTTCCACGGCTCGAGCTGCGTGCGAAGCGTTGATAACGGCCCCTGATACTCCTGAAGCAGTTTATTACGCTGCTTTCTGATTTTTCGATAGTCAATGAGATTTCGCAGGTAAACCGATGAACTTTGGCTGATCAGGCTGTCTAAAAATGTTCGCCTCTCTGCCGGGCCTTCGCTGGTCAGTTTTAGGTCGATGGGGCTGAGCACTACAACCGGCACCATGCCGATGAGGTCAGAAAAACGGTCGAGCGGACTGTCGTTAACAAATATTTTTTTCCCTTCACCCCGTGAGTAACTGCAATTTATTTTAAATTTTGACCTGATTTTCCCCTCAAACTGCCCCTCAATCATGAAATATTTTTGATCGTGATTGACCACATATTGATCACTTGCTGCCACAAAACTTTTAGTCATGCACAGGAAATGAACGGCATCAATCAGATTGGTTTTACCTGAACCGTTCGGGCCGGTGATCAGGTTCAGATGAGGTGCAAATTCAACAAATGTATCCTTATGATTTCTATAGCCATGTAGTTTAAGAGACCGGATAATCATGATTGTGCATTCTCCGATTCTAACAGTGGCAGCAGCCATTGCCAGGTGCATTCTGCAATGAAAATAGCACCTTCTTCGTTGGGATGGCCGTCCCCAGGTATGTAGATTGATTCGAAATCACCATTTACTTTATCAAACAAACAGCCTGAATTGTCAAACAAAAGCAAATCTTTTGGCGGGTTCTCCAGAATCATTTGATAAAATTTCTCAGTGTGTTCGCCAACACTTTCATCCTTAAAAAAGCCTGTGGCTGCGGTTACAAATTTACAATCATGTGTTTCACACCAGCCATTCATCCGTTCCAATAACTTTTCTGCCAGCAGTAGTGAATAATCCGATTCCGCATACAGGTCGGCAATTTCGGGAATCGGTGTTTCACTTTTTTCCGGGTCAAAATTGTAAGTAATATCGGTGAAGTAGATGTGGCGCCAGGCCTGGGTTACGAGAATGTTTACAAGATCAGAATACCTCTGTATCCATCTGTACCAGCCCATTCTGCCCAATCGGAACATAAATTCTCTTGGTTTCCACCGCATGCTTTCAACCAGTGTGGAATCGTCCGGGTTTACAACAAACAGATTTTTTGAAATAGCGCGGTCAACATCCCAGTTGTTAAGAAAAAGGATCACCAAATCCGGTGAAATTTCTTCACCTTTATACTCAAGCCATGCCGGCCAGTCGGCCAATCCGGCACCACCAACACCTGCATTCATAAAATGAACATTCAGGTTTTCGAGTGAAGTATTTGCTTTATTTTGGAGATGATCTGCAAATGTATCCTCTTCATGAAGCAACAATCCAAAGGTGTACGAATCGCCCAATAAAAGTATTTTTTTACCGTCATCAGGGATTTCTGAACCTCTAAGCCGGTGTTCATTCAGGCGATACGTTACCCGCCGGTCTTTAAAATAATGGTAGGCTTCAACTCCGGCCTGGTTCATCATGAAACCCCGCGGATGCATCTCAATCCACGTGGTCATCTTATATCGCGGAATTAAAACCCGCACAAGAATTTCTGCCAATAACAGAGCCAGCAGTACGCCGGTTATCATTAAAGCAAAAATTCCTGCACGGTTTTTCATGTATTCAGATATTTTGGACGGTTATTAGAGTCCAAAAACATCTTTGCCCAAAAACAGAGCACTTTCTCCTAATTCTTCCTCAATTCTGAATAATTGATTGTATTTGGCCACGCGGTCTGTTCTGCTCATTGAACCGGTTTTGATTTGCCCGGCGTTGGTAGCAACTGCAATATCGGCAATGGTTACATCTTCTGTTTCACCAGACCGGTGAGAGATTACTGCCGTGTAGCCGTTCTTGTGGGCCATTTCAATGGCATCGAGAGTTTCAGTAAGTGAACCGATTTGATTCACTTTGATTAGAATTGAGTTTGCAATTCCCTGTTTAATACCATCTGCGAGGCGTGTTGTGTTTGTAACAAAAAGGTCGTCTCCAACCAGTTGAACTTTGTCGCCCAGGGCATCGGTCAGTGTTTTCCAGCCTTCCCAGTCATTTTCGTCCAGGCCGTCTTCAATAGAGATGATCGGATATTTTTCAACCCAGTCTGCCCAGTACTCAACCATACCATCGGCGTCTCGTTTGGAACCGTCGCTCCATTTGAACTCGTAAAGACCTGTTTCGGCATTGTAGAACTCAGCCGCGGCAGGGTCGAGTGCAATCAGCACGTCATCGCCCGGTGTATAACCGGCTTTTTCGATGGCTGTAAGAATCACCTCAATGGCTTCTTCATTCGATTTCAGATCAGGAGCAAAACCTCCTTCATCACCTACAGCAGTGCCATATCCTTTCGAAGCGAGCACTTTTTTGAGATTGTGAAATATTTCTGCACCCATTTGTGCAGCCTGGCTGTACGTTGATGCACCGGATGGCATAATCATAAATTCCTGCGGGTCAACATTGTTGTCGGCATGAGAGCCGCCGTTAATGATGTTCATCATCGGCAGGGGAAGAACTTTGGCATTCACTCCGCCCAAATATCTCCAGAGTGGCAATCCGGCTGATTGTGCTGCAGCTTTGGCCACGGCCATCGAAACGCCCAAAATGGCATTGGCACCCAGTTTTGATTTGTTGGGTGTTCCATCAAGCTGAATCATTAATTGATCAATTTCAGTTTGCAGGTAGGCAGGATACCCGACCAGCTCATCTGCAATTGTTTCATTTACATTTTCAACGGCTTTTTTTACACTTTTGCCGAGATAATAACTGTCGTCACCGTCGCGCAGCTCTACCGCTTCGTGTTCGCCGGTAGATGCCCCCGATGGAACAGCCGCTCTTGAGGTAATTCCGTTTGATAATGCCACATCTACTTCAACGGTAGGATTTCCCCTTGAATCCAAAATTTGTCGTGCATGAATATCTTCTATTAAACTCATAATCTTATTATTTGTGTTATTTTTAGTTGAATAATTAATTGATTGAAATTTCTCTTAGACAGGCTTCAGGATTTTTCTGTTTCCGGAAGCATTTCATCATATTTTTTTATTTTATTTGAAGGCTTGTCAATATTATCAAGACACTCCTTAAATCTTTGTGATTATGCGTTTCACGCAAAAAAATCACATACCCGTAATGTAATGTTATTTCCTGTTACCATAAAGTAAAACCGATGAAACCGATCCTCTTATTTGATATTGACGGCACTCTTATAAACATAAAAAAATCTTTTACCCGCGAATTAATTGCAGAAATATGTAAAGAGCTAAACATCGACCCGGGCGAAATAAAAAAATATTCGTTTGCAGGACGCACGGACAGAGATATTTTTTATGATTTTGTATCGCACCTTCCGGAGTCCGAAAAACTTTACATCAAGGTAAAAGAACTTTATTTATATCTGATGAAGAATCATTTTTCTAATGAACATGCCGATGTTATTGACGGGGCTATGGAAACCGTTCAATTTGCACGTGAAAATAACATTGAAATTGGTTTATGTACCGGAAATTTCAGAGAGTCTGCGTTTTATAAAGTTGAAGCAGTGGGATTGAAAAACGTGTTTGATTTTGGTGGATTTGGATGCAATCACGCAGATAGAAAACACTTGCCGGGTGAAGCTCATCAAGATTTTATGAAAACCAAAGGTTATGAACCGGAGCCTGCCAACTACGTTATTATTGGAGATACGCCAAACGATATTCACTCTGCCAAATATTTCGGAGCTCGATCGGTATCTGTTTCTTCCGGTTCTTTCGGGAAAGATCAGCTACAGAAACACAATCCTGACCTATTGATTGATAATCTTGTTCAGATGATAGATTGGATTCATCAGAAAAACACTATCTGATCTGAATAGTAAAACCCGGAATCTATCGCAGCCAGCCAAACGTAAAGGTAATTTGCGGTGAACCGAAAAACCGCTGAGGCTCGTAAAATGGTTCGAGTACCAGCTCGCCGTTTTCATCAAAAATAAACCGGCTTTGGCCGGGGCCTACATTTTGCCTGAGTACCGGCTGATTTGGCATCATAATCTGTATGGCATCAGGGAAATAGTAGAAATAGTAGCCAAATTCAATACTGCTTAGCCGGGAAAAGTTACTGCCAATATCCACGGCAATTTTAAATTCACCGGCACCGCCCCATTGCCATTCACCATCGCTCAGCCCTGAAAACACATCATTCACCGGCTCAAAAAAGTTTTGAAACTGCTCACGGTATCCGTTGTTGTTAATATCCTGGAAATAGGGATAAGAAAATGCCGCTGCAGGGCCCAATGCAGCACTCACGAAAAACCGGTAATCATCGTTTATGGAATCTCCAAAAACACGCTGCCTCATGCCAAGCAAAAAAGGAAAAGCAAATGCACGCTGATATTTATTCGGCACAACCTGCTGGCCAAAGAAAAAATCCTGAAAGGTTTGCTCGCTTGGATCGCGCAAGGCAGTCATCCTTAACGAGGCCAATATTTCGAACTGAGGAGCAACTACACGCCGGTATTCAATGCCTGTACCAAATCCAAAATTGTTCATCAAAACATTAAACCCAATTCCGGTGCCGTAATTATCGCTCAATGCTGATATATTTCGGGGAGTTTCTAAAACCGTTGGTTCTGTAATCTGCGCATGAACACTTTGTTTAAGCGGAAAGAAAGACAGTAACAACAAAATGATCAGAAAATTGTAAAATTTCATTCTATATATAAATCAATTGTTAATTTTTAGCTTTAACGAAAATTTTTGCTGAAGCATTGCATAAAGAATGTGTAAAATAATAGCTTTTATCATTACTGTAAGAAATTCTTAAAGACAAATTTGATTCTTTTTGAATTTAGGCTTTTATTCCTGCAGAAATTTTGCCCAATTTACAAATCAATTTAATCGGGTTTACCTGAAATATGAGTACTGTTACAAAATACTTGGTTTACGGACCAAACGATACACTGAGAAGGTTACCAGCAAAGCTATTTGAGCTGCACGAACCAAAATTTTTATATGAGTACAAATCATCTTCAAATAACGACAAGGTTTATGTAGCTGTTTATGAACAATTTGAAAAACAGATTAATGCAACCATTACGCTGACTTGCATCATCGAATGCATCAACAGCCACAACCGCATTGAGATGAAAAAAGCCGGCGGCAGGATGGGCTTCAGAGGAAGTTCTCTCTCGGAAGATAAAAGCATTGAAGCCAATGTGGTTGATTTCATAATGGACTTTTCAAAGCGTTTCGGGCTTTCACTGCAGGAAGTAGTGGAACAAAAAGAATCTCCCGATTCCGAAGAAGTTTAGAATTAGCTTTAAAATTATGACCAATAAAGGCCGGGTGTGGACAGTACTGTCCATGATTAAATGGGCTGAAGATTATTTTCAAAAAAAAAATATCCCCGATCCGCGCCTGAGTATTGAATGGATTTTAGCTGAAGCTCTTGAAATTAAGCGGCTTGATCTGTACCTGCAATTCGACAGGCCGCTCTCATCAGAAGAACTGGACAGGATACGCCCGCTTGTGAAGCGCAGGGCCGAGAACGAGCCGTTGCAATATATCACCGGAACTGCCGATTTCATGGATGCCAAGATTCTCGTTAAACCCGGGGTGTTAATTCCAAGAATTGAAACCGAACAATTGGTTGATCTGCTTTTAGAGAAAACCAAAGATATTACCCATAAGCCCATACGCCTGCTTGACATCGGCACAGGAAGCGGCTGCATACCCATCGCCATAAAACTGAAGAGGCCAAATTGGATCTGCTCCGGCCTGGACATTTCTGACCAAGCCCTGGAACTTGCAAAGAAAAATGCCGATCTAAATCAAAGCAACACACACTTCTTTTTCGGCGACATAAATCATCTCTCTGAAATTAAGACCGGCCCCTGGGACATCATAATATCCAACCCACCGTACATCACCGAATCGGAAAAAGAAGATATGCACGAGCAAGTATTGAAGCACGAACCTAAACTTGCCCTGTTCCATGAAAATCCACTCCACCTCTATAGAAAAATCATTGAGTTTTCTGCTGCACAAAATGCCCGTTTATTCCTCGAATGTAATGATAAAACTGCCGAACAGGCAGCCGAAATTGCCGACACCTTTTTTAGCCATTCAGCGCTGTTAAAAGATCTCGACGGCAACTATCGATTTATATTTGCAGATAACGCTGTAACCGACGTTATTCCATAGTGTTTTATCAATCACTAACAACCTTTCAAGCCATCAGGAAAGTCACTATCACGCAATGTGGATAACTTGTGGAAAAGTTTTTAATGTTTCTCAGGGAAAGTTGACCGTATGTTAAATCAGCGTTACCGCAATGTTAAGAGGTGTCAAGCGTAATTTTACAATTAAATGCAAAAAATGATAACCGGTTGGCACACATGAAGTATGGACGTTAAGAACAATGTGGATAACTTTAAGCTATTGGCAAATAATTTTTTTGATTTGTGACCGAGAAATTTACATTTTGCGCATTGAATAATTAACAGCTCGCACTTATCGTGTGGATAACTTAGGGATTTAAGTAACCTTATAAAAGCAATATGGGAGGCTTTTCAAGTTGAATAAATTGGATGCTGAAGCTGCCTGGAACAAGTGTCTGGAAATCATAGAAGACAACATCAGCTATCAAAAATACAAGTCCTGGTTTGAACCAATTAAACCTTTAAAACTCGACGGAGGTACCCTGACCATTCAGGTGCCAAGTCAATTTTGGTATGAGTGGCTCGAGGAGCACTATTTTAATATGCTTCGATCTACCATTGCCAAAGTTCTTGGTGATGATGGAAAACTTGAATATTCGGTATTAGTTGAGCGCTCCGACCGGTTCGAAGAGAACCGCACCATTCGCCTTCCCCAACAACCCATGCCCCCGCAAAAACCACAGGAGATGAACACATTTACAGACTATCATCCCGGTAAAATTGAAAATCCTTTTGTCATTCCCGGAATTCGAAAAACCAATATCGATTCCAATCTTAACAGCAATTATGTTTTTGACCGATATATTGAAGGTGATTGCAACAGGCTTGCACGATCTGCCGCGATGGCCATTGCCGACAATCCCGGTAAAAATTCTTTTAATCCACTTTTTGTTTACGGCGGCACCGGCTTAGGAAAAACCCATCTCATTCAAAGTATTGGCAACAAAGTTAAACAGCATTTTGGAGATGAATTGGCCGTGCTCTACGTGTCATCTGAAAGCTTTACCAACGAATTTGTACAGGCCATACGAAATAACCGGGCCAGCCAGTTTTCAGCATTTTACCGTAACATTGATGTGCTGATTATTGATGACATCCAGTTCTTCAGCGGAAAAGAAAAAACCCAGGAAGAATTCTTCCACATTTTTAACGCACTCCATCAGGACGGGAAACAGATTATCTTAAGCAGCGACAGGCCGCCCAAAGATATACCCGATATTGAAGAACGCCTGATTTCCCGTTTCAGTTGGGGTTTAAGCGCTGATCTGCAAATTCCCGAATATGAAACGCGCTATGCAATTCTTGAGAGGAAAGCCGGCGATAATGGTATTAACCTGGACCCCGACATCATTGAATTTATAGCTTACAATTTTAAATCGAACGTAAGAGATCTTGAAGGAGCTATTATTAAACTGCTGGCAACCGCATCGTTAAAACATGTGGACGAAATTGACCTTCAGATGGCAAAAACCGTCCTGAAAGACATGGTAAAAAGTTCGAACTCTCAAATTTCCATCGAGTTTATCCAAAACTACGTATGTGAATATTTCGGGATCGACACCAACAAAGTGCGGGAGAAAACCAGGAAACAGGAAATTGTGGAAGCCAGGCAAATTGCAATGTTTCTCGCAAAAAAGTACACCAAATCGAGCCTGAAAACCATCGGGCTGCAGTTTGGCGGGCGAGACCATTCCACGGTAATCCATGCCATTTCCACAATCGAGCAGAGAGTCTCAACCAGCCCGAAACACAAACGCATTTTGAAAGAGCTTGAGCAAAAAATTGATGTGGCTACTCTCTGAATAGTTTGTTTTCGATACAATCATCCAGAAAGTATTTAACCTCGTATGCGAGTTAACCCAAAATCGGGTTACGTCTCAGAAATTTTTCCTCGAATGAGAGTTATCTTCTGCCTATTTTCAAGCTTCTGCTGAATGAAGAAATACTCTTTTGGATAAAATCACCATAAAATCTCTGAAATTTCATGGCAAGCATGGTTATTACGATCATGAGCGTGTGGACGGCAATGAGTTTGAACTGGATGTAACCGCCTGGGGTAAATTTAAAGAAGCCATAAAAGGGAACCGGCTGGATAAAACGTTTAATTACGAACTTGTTGAAGAGGCTGCACGAAATGTTTTTTCCGGCCCAAAAGAAAAATTGATCGAAACACTTTGCCATAATATTGGTGAGCAGATCTTCGAAAAAGCCCCTGATATTAACAAACTAAAAGTATCTGTCAGAAAAATGAATCCGCCGATTCAGTCACCTGCAGCTTATGCCGAAATAACAATGATATGGAAACGGTAACCGTTGCAGTTGGCAGTAATCTCGGCGACAGGATGAACACTCTCCGGGCGGCGGGAAAATTTTTATCCGATCTTTCTGATACTCCCATAAAAAAAGCTTCCGTTTGGGAATCAGAACCTGTTGGCAAAGCAAAATACCGATTTTATAACACGGTGGCTGAAATATCAACTGAACTCTCTCCCGGAGAGCTTTTAAAAAAAATGAAATCCTTTGAACAAGCCTGTGGCAGGGAAAAGAATCCTGAACGCTGGGGGCCCAGAATTCTGGATTTAGACATCATCCGGTACGGTAATTTGGTCATGCAAAACGAAGAGCTTGTTATTCCCCATCCCGAATACTCAAGACGGCTATTTGTACTTCTGCCAATGGCTGAAATCAATAAATCCTGGCTTGATCCCATCACACAAACCCCCATATCAAAAATGATAAAAAACGCCCCTGAAATTGACATCCAAAAAACCGATTTAAACTGGTAAATTAAGGGCAGATTAACTGCACAAAAACCGAATTTTATAAAAATATGCCCAATCAGTTCGATTTTATTGCCATCGAAGGTGTTATCGGTGCCGGGAAAACGACACTTGCCAACCTGCTTGCCGAACGGAACGGGGCACAGGTAGTACTGGAGCAGTTTGAAGAAAATCCGTTTTTACCCAAATTTTATGAAGACCGGAAACGTTATGCCTTTCAAACACAGCTTGCTTTTTTGGCAAGCCGGTTCAAACAGCAGCAAAAAATGACAAACCGGGATCTGTTTGACCAATTTGTGGTTTCCGATTATATCTTTGAAAAAGACCGCATTTTTGCCCGGTTAAACCTTGACGATGATGAACTGGCCCTTTACGATAATATTTTCGGAATCATGACGGGAATTTCTGCAAAACCCGATCTTGTTATTTATCTTCAAAGTACCGTTGATCGATTATTAAATAACATTGAAAAGCGAGGCAGAGATTACGAAAAACACATTACTCCCGATTATTTACAGGAGCTGAGCAGTGCATACAATCAATTTTTTTATCATTACAATAAAGCACCGTTAATCATTATTAATGCAACACAGATTGATTTTGTAAACAACCCGGACCACCTTTCGTACATCGAAGAGCAGATTTTTGAACAACCGATACGAAGCAATACTCACATTCATATTATTCCAGGCCAATGATACGCTGGTTACTCATTTTACTTTTTATCTATTTGGTGATCCGAATTATCCGGGGGCCCAAACACAGAAAACGGCCGTCTGTCCGATTCCATTTTGGTAACTTTCAAAATGGCAGATCGAATCGGGCATCTACGGCAAAAAAACGCCCCAGACTTGACGAAATTGAAGAAGCCGAATTTGAAGATATAACTGAGAAAGCTAAAAAAGAGGACGATTCATGAGTTTTGAAGAAAAACATAAAGAAGGATACCAACTACTCCATGAAAAAGATCTTGACAGAAGTCTTGATGTGGCCAGGGAGCTGAAAAAAATAAACCCGGACGCACCCGAGGGTTACACCCTCGAAGCGGAAGTGATGCAAAAACTAAATCAATGGGAAGCAAGCATCTCATCACTCAATGAAGCTATCGAAATTGATGATGATTCCGCAAGACTTTATAACCTAAGGGGTTATGCTTATTTGAATACTGGCGAAGCTGAAAAAGCAAAAGAAGACTTTGACAAGGCCATTGCCCTTGAAGGCCTTCCTTCTGCCCACCGGAACCTTGTTCTTTACAAACTGATGTCGGGACAGGGCGAGGGAGCCATCACCTATCTGCTTGACAGAATCCGCACCGACCCGCGTGATGTTGAAAACTGGATTTTGATGGGTGATATCATGAAAAAAGGCGGCCATGATGCAAAGGCAAATACGTACTACGAGCAGGCGCAAAAAATGGATCCCGACAACGAATACGTAAATGATCTGCTGAACGGATAATAAAGTTTAGCAGGCCAGACCGGTTTTACTTCATATTTATAAACTGAAGCGGAATGCCAAAATTTTTGCCTTTAAGATGTTGTATTACTTCCTGAAGGTCATCAATCTTTTTACCGGATACCCGGATTCGGTCATCCTGAATGGCAGGCTGAACTTTCAGCTTTAAGTTCTTGATCTCTTTCACAATTTTTTTAGCTGTATCGCGGTCAATACCTTCTTTGATGGCTATATCCGTTTTTACATGCCCCTGGCTGGTTCCCTCCTCAGTGCCGTACTCAAGTGCTTTTGGCTCAAGCCCTCGTTTTATAAAGTGTTTGATCAACATCTCTTTCACTGCTTTCAGCTTCATGCTTTCGGCGGCAACAATATGAATTCGGTTTTCTTTTTTTTCGAAATTTACCTCGGTGTGAAGCCCCTTGAAATCGTACCGGGTTAAAATTTCCTTCAGCGTATTATTTACAGCATTATCAACTTCCTGAGCATTTATTTCATTTACAATATCGAATGAGGCCATAGTGATTTTTTTTGATTTTTAATGTTTACAAGAAGTTAACGATATTGATCATTAAATGACCACAGAAAGGATTATTTGATGGATCTTGATTCTCTTATCGCACTGTTTGAAATATTTTTTCCTTTATTGGGTTTGCTTTTGATCATATTTTTGGCCGGAACAAACACCGGAAAAAGAAAATGGGCAATACTGATTTTCGGACCTGCAATTTTGCTTACACTTCAATTTCTGTTCATCAAATTTAACTGGATTGACGGCAATCTTTTTACAGTTGCCATTTTCGGGCTGTTATTAATGGCAGGGTATTATTATTACATCATCCTGATAGTTGTCGGCCTTGCCAAATGGTGGAAATACCGGAAGGAAAACAGGCCTTCAACCTGATTTGAAAAATCATCTAATTTGTTGAGGCAGCATCCAGGGCGAAGTTATTAAAGGTTACCCGGTTATCTTCGTTTTGTGTTCCGTCGTCCACATCAAACCGAATTCGTATTTTAAAATCCGGATTATTATTTACCGCATCAATCCCCGAAAAAACTACTTCGTATGGCAGATATTCACCGGTTATTAAATCCTGTTCAATCTCGCTTGCAGATAAACCGGTGGTAATCCAATTCTCGCCATCATCTGTTACGGAATAATCAATTCTCAATCCATTGGCCGCATCCTCATCCATGGCCGCAAATGAGAAAACAGGGTTTTCATAACCGGTTGTAGGCAAGTGAAAAATCAGCATGTTTTGCCCGGCATTGCCGAGAAATGGGTCTCTGACCTGAATTGCCCGCATGCTGTCTGCAACTGCTTCGTACGATTGGTTTCCATTGCCTTCCGGCCGGTAGTTAATAGCTGTCGGACGGTTTCTCCTCTCCATGGAGGCATCCCTGCCGGTGTTGGGATATCCCGCCAGGGCAGATCGAAACTCAATAAAAGCTGTACCCGTTCCGGCCGAAAATGTTGCATCAATCGTTTCCAGTTCGGTGTCGTTCGGCAAACTTACATCAAAATGCCAGAAAAAGGCCAATTCGAGTTCTGCGGGGGGATCCGTGTCACCATTACCATTTCCGTTTTCCGGATCTGAATCAACAGAATCGGAACAGGAAAGCAAAAAAAATGAAATTAAAACAGCGGCAAATATCGAGTAAATCTTCATAATGATATGTATTTGATAATGAGTCTGTAACCGGCCAAAAAATATTAACGCTCCGATCTTTCGCGGAAGGCATTGACAATGAACCAAGTTAACAACCGTATTACACTTTAGAAAGCAAAAGGGGTTTCCTGTTTATCAGGATGTAAACTTTAAACCCGGCTCTTTTTTTTGCGACAGCTTCCTTATCGCTCTAAAGGTGTGTTGCGTACGAATGAACAGCACTGTATTAATTTTTTAACCTAAATCGTAACGCCCCTCTGGGTTAGCAGAGATGCTTGCTGTTTCCAAAACTACACATTGGAGATGGGAGCAAACCAATCAGTTACCTCCCAAGGTGTATCTTGGTAGCCGGGCCGTCGATTGCGATACGGGGATATTGCAGAGTGGCTAAACAGGCAGTAAAACATCAAACCACAGATGATGATATGCTCTGTCACCCATTGTACCGGAGCAGGTAAAACCTTATATTATTTGCCTTGACAATTTGAACGAGACAACCCAATAACAGAGAACATTTTGTTAGGGCAGGCCGAATCCCTGCTCTCCTATTGCTATTCAAAATATCGGTAGGAAGGCAAAATCGGCGTTTAGATATACTCGGGGCGTGGCGTAGTCCGGTAGCGCACTCGGCTGGGGGCCGAGGGGTCGCAGGTTCAAATCC
>SL_3KL_010_SEDDRAFT_10003214_pt1 | contig 14889 bp, 12 predicted proteins | sample SodLakKL_010_SED_2_FD_10381 | JGI IMG/M metagenome (IMG submission 10381)
CCCCGAGTGAATAGTGGAAGGCAGACCCGGTGCGAGTGAATTCCCGCACTGTCAATGACGGTAGCTTGTCTTGTGCCTGCTTCATCAGCGTTTTTTTATTCTCTCAAAAGCCCCTGGTTGTACCATCTGCTTCTATGTCTAAACCAATCAAGGTCCTCTTTATCGGTGATATCGTCGGATCACCAGGTCTCTCTCTGCTGGAAACTCTTCTCCCATCCCTGATCAGCAAATACGAAGCAGATTTTGTCATTGCAAATGGAGAAAATTCCCATGATGGCATGGGTATCAACGAAGAAATCGTGCGATCTCTCTACAGCATGGGTATCCATGTCATTACCGGCGGCAACCACAGCTTCGCCAAATGGAAGATCTACCCGTACATGAAGACCGATCCACGCCTGCTGCGTCCCATGAACTACCCGAAAGGCGCTCACGGATTCGGTTTCGGGACCTATGAAATACCCGGAACGCCCTACAAGATCGGGGTAGTGAATCTTCAGGGAAGGACTTACATGCAGCCCATAGACGATCCGTTTCGGGCCGCTGAATGGGTTCTCGGTAAGATACGGGAGGAAACAGCCATCATATTTGTTGATTTCCATGCCGAGGCCACCGCCGAGAAAATGGCATTTGCCTGGCACATGGACGGCAAGGTATCCGTGATTGCCGGCACCCACACCCATATCCCCACGGCAGATGCCCGCCTGCTCCCCAAAGGCACCGGCTACATCACCGATGTGGGAATGACCGGGCCCTACCACTCGGTGATCGGCATGGAAAAAGAAACCGCAATCAAGCGTTTCCTTATTCAAACCCCTCATAAATATAAAACGGCCAATGGTGACAACCGCATTTGCGGACTGTTCACCAAAATCGATCCCGAAACGGGCAAATGCATGCATATAGCTCCCGTTACATTTCCTGCCTTCGAAACCGGATCCGAATCGTGACTACCGAAACCTCACTTCTGACCGCAGAAAACATCCACAAAAGCTATACCGGTAAGTCAGAACCTGTACATGTGCTGAGGGGAGTGGACATCACGATCAACAGCCGTGACCTGGCCGCCATTGTCGGTGCCAGCGGCTCCGGAAAAAGCACGCTGCTTCATATCCTTGGCGGTCTCGACCGGCCCGACAAAGGGGCGATCCGCTTCCGCGACAAAGACCTTTCCCGCATGGACGATGAAGCACTTGCAGGCTTCCGCAACCGAAACATTGGCTTTGTCTTTCAGTTCCATCACTTGCTGCCCGAATTCACGGCGCTCGAGAACGTCTTCATGCCCGGGCTCATCGCCGGCAAATCCATGGCGGAGATACGTGAGCGTGCCGAGTACCTGCTTGAAGAAACCGGTCTGAAAAACCGGCTGGACCACCGTCCATCCGAACTCTCCGGCGGTGAACAACAGCGGGTTGCCGTCGCCCGGTCACTCATGAACGAACCCGAGATCATCATGGCCGATGAACCCACGGGAAACCTGGATGAAGTCAATACCGAAAAACTGCTTTCTGTTCTTATGGACGTTCGGGAAAAGGAGCAGACAGCCATAATCATCATCACCCATGATACCCGGATCGCCGGCATCGCTCCGACCGTCTACAACCTGCATCACGGACAGCTGGAACCACCCGCGGCCGGCAACTCCTGATTTTGTCATCTGACAAAACAGTCATATATTTAGCACACTTTTACATACACCTTTTTATACCAGCTTCCGAACTCAGATATGGCCAAGCGATTATCCAAAGAACAACTAGAAACGGATCCCCTACTCACCAGTTATTACCTGTTTACCAGCTTCCTGAAGCGGAATATGACCGCAGTAATGCTGGCAAGTGTAGCCTTTATTGCTGTTATTGGCGGTGGGATTTTCTACTATCTCTACTCACAAGCCCAGGAAGCCGACGCACAGGAACTGCTTGTCCATGCCGAAGAGGCATTTCGACAGGGTGAATTTGAAATTGCTCTCTGGGGAGACAATGACATGCTGCGCACCGGCCTGGTTGACATCATCAATAACTACGGACGCACCAACGCCGGCAACCTTGCCCGTTACTACGCCGCTGTTGCTGAATCCGAACTTGGAAACTACGAAGAGGCGCTCAGGTATATCGAGCGGTTTGATCCGCCTCGAGGAATCCTTGGTGTCGGCCCCATTTCATTCCATGCCGTAGTGCTTTCCAACCTCAGTGAATTCAGTCGATCGGCGGATGTATTCGTCAAAGCCGCAGAATGGGATATCAACGAAGGCACTACCCCGCAGAATCTCTTCAATGCCGCTCAGGCCGCCATGGAAGCAGACGAAATTGCACGTGCAACACAACTGGTGAATCGCATTCTCAACGAATACGAAGATTCGCAGGTTGCCGACCAGGCAAGAAGACTGGAAGGCATGCTCTTTGTAAGACAAGACAGCTGAATCAACCCATCCGGCCTGCTTTATACTTTTTTTGGTGATGCATCGTCCACTTCCATCGCTGATCAAAGTGGACAATGAGATTTTTTTTAAAAAAAGATGCAACATTCGTACAACTTGTCCGTAACCATTGTAAGTGCAGTTATCGAAAGGCACTGCATGGACAGGACACAATAACTACATTGACCTCTAAGTTTTCAGCCCCGGACACTGATATGTCCGGGGCTTCGTTTTTTACGGCCCTTCTCCTTCTGCCTGTTTCTTCTTTACACCCCTTACCATACACGCACCGTTACGTTGGATATCCATTTTTTTGACGCCGATTCTTTCAAGACCCACCTTCCGTCTTTCTGTCCAAATCCATATCACCCAATTGAATGTTCAGCGCCCTGATCGATATCTGGATCTCCCAAATTGACAAGGCCAGAGATGCCAGAAGAAACAGCAGGCTTGCACCGAATGTGTATTTCGCTGCTGTCATGTGCCCCTGAAACAGCAACAGCATGCAGAGTGCCGACAAGAAAAGACTGATCACACCCAGCACCTGCATGTCCCTGATCAGTCTGGTACGAAGCCTGAGGTTCCTGATCTGATAAAACAGAATCACATCACCATCTTTTTTGTACCGGTCATGGAGTGTCCTTATAAGTGTTGCAAGCGTGAGAAAGCGATTGGTATAAGCGAGAAGTAACAGGGATATCGCAGGAAAAAGAAGCGCAGGTGTAGCAAGATCAAGAGTCATGTCAGATTGTTCATACAGGGTTTAATAACGATCACTCTACTTCCAATCTACAAAATCAGAAGATTTTTTCTGTTGCATAAAAATTTGCACCACCCGCTCGCTTACCAAATATTCTTTCAAGGTCTGAAATACAAGACAGACTCCAACATAAATAAACATTTTGACCACCTTCAACATGTATGGACTTCGGAGTAAGATTATCTCCCGAAAACCGATCTTTTTGAACTTTCCATTTTTCTTTTTATGGCCGGGCGGATATATTGCGCAACATATCAAAAAAACCCGGAGCTCCGCAGGGAATGTCCCACCCCTTTGGAAAACCTCCCGCACTTGTTAATCAGAATGGGGCCGGATATTCCGGCAACTTGAAGATATCCTGTTACGAATATGATCAGCGAACCCACCATTTTATCAAAAAATATTGGATGGATCGAGGTTGTCTGCGGTGGTATGTTCAGCGGCAAAACCGAAGAACTGATCCGCCGGGCAAGAAGAGCCCAGTTTGCTGGGCAGCGGGTTGTTATCGTGAAGCCGGAAATTGACAAGCGCTATGACGAGGTGAACGTAGTTTCACACAATGCCACAGCACTTCCCGGAATTGTTGCTGCAACCGCAGATCAGATCGTACTGATGACAGGCAACGCCGAAGTGGTTTGCATCGACGAAGCTCAGTTTTTTGACAATCGGCTGGTCGACGTTGCCAACACCCTTGCAAACAGCGGAAAACGCGTGATCATCGCGGGACTGGATATGGACTTCGAGGGCAAACCATTCGAGCCCATGCCCGAATTACTTGCCATTGCGGAATATGTCACCAAGCTTCATGCCATCTGTGCTGAAAGTGGTATGCCCGCCAACTACTCACAGCGTGTAGTTGAAAGCGACAAACGCATCCTCGTAGGTGAGTCAGAAGCATACGAACCCCGGGCCAGACACTGTTTCCGCCCCCCGGTTGACTCTCCAAAACGGAAACAAACTATCGCCTTCAACCAGAATGCACCTGAGACCTATTCAAAAAAGGTTGATGCAAACAAAGTAGTTAATACAAAAAGCGCTGATGAGGCCGACCAGGTCGCCGACGCAGATAAACCGGCAGACAAACAATAAATCGGAAGAATGAATAAACCGGGCCAGAGGGATAAACCGGAAAAAAACAGAAATAAATATCTGATGCCGGTTCCCTGATCACTCCGGCCAAACGAAACAGGTAAACAGATTATGGATTTCACAGATCTTATCAGAGGCATCATTGGCATGGCCTTTCTCATCAGGCCTGGCAACCCTGTTCAGCAGCAACCGTCGCAACATCAGCTGGCGGTTGGTTGGCATCGGAATCGGTCTGCAGATAACTCTTGGTGTTTTCATCCTCAAGGGTGAACAAATGGCAACCTTCTTTTCTCCGCTTGGCTGGCCCAAGGAACTGTTCCGAATCATATCCTCCTTCTTTGTGGTCATCCTTGATTTCACAACCGAAGGGGCCCGGTTCATATTTGGCGACCTTGCCCTGAGCCCGGGCATGGAAGGCAGTATGGGACATTTCTTCGCCTTCCAGGTACTTCCCACCATTGTTTTCTTCGCCTCAATCACCACCATCCTTTACCATTACGGCATCCTGCAGGCCATTGTTCGCGGAATGGCCTCTGTCATGCGCAAACTGCTGGGTACTTCCGGCGCCGAGACCCTCAGCGTCACGGCCAACATCTTCATAGGGCAGACCGAGTCCCCCCTGCTCATCAAACCCTACATCGATAAAATGACCCGCTCAGAGCTGCTCACCGTGATGACCGGCGGTATGGCCACCATTGCCGGAGGCATCATGGCCGCCTACATCCAGATGCTCGGGGATGCCTATGCCGTCGCCAACGAGGTCAGCCTGACCGTCGGACGTCAACTCTTTGCCGAACAACTTCTCGGCGCCAGTATCATGGCTGCCCCGGCCGCCATCGTCATCGCCAAGATACTCTACCCTGAAAGCGACACCCCGGCCACCATGGGTGATGTCGAGATCAAGGTCGAGAAAACCGACGCCAACGGCATCGACGCCGCATCATCCGGCGCCGCCGAAGGCCTGCGCCTGGCACTTAACGTCGGTGGCATGCTACTGGCTTTCATCGCACTGCTTGCCATGATCAACTCCGTTTTCATGTGGTTCGGCGACACGGTCGGACTCGAACGTCTCTTCCCCGGATTCCAGCTGACCATGCAATCACTGCTCGGAGTCATTTTTGCCCCGCTCATGTTCATCATCGGTGTCCCATGGGTGGATGCGATCGTCGCCGGATCCATGCTGGGTACCAAAATCGTACTGACCGAGTTCATCGCCTACTCCGACCTGTCCGAATTGATAAGACTGGAAGCACTGGATCCCAAAACCGTAGCCATGGCCACCTTTGCCCTCTGCGGATTTGCCAACTTTGCCTCCATCGCCATCCAGATCGGCGGAATCGGCGGACTGGCACCCTCACGAAAATCGGAACTGGCCGAGTTCGGCATACGCGCAGTCTTTGCGGGCACCATGGCCAATCTCATGTCAGCAACCATCGCCGGAGTACTCTACTGATTCGGGTGAACTTTCTGCATGCGCGGATAAAACAACTCATACTAACGGTTGGATGCGTCCGTTTTTTTGCTACGTAAGAGTCTTCAAAAAATCCTATCTTTGAAGATTGTGACAAATATTACGGCAACCTCTCAAAAATCAACATAACTTTTAGTGTATTTATGAAGCGCTCCTTAGGAATGAGCGTCCTGGCGACGCTGATCTTCGTTTCCGGATGTACCCTTTTCCAATCTTCACAAGCTCCTTCAGCAGAGGAAACGGTCATTGGCAGAATTGGCGGAGAACCGGTCACCTTTGATGAACTGTACCAACAGTTTCATAAGTCACATACCCTGCCCACCGAAGATGAACAGGGAATCGCAGAGTTCGCTGATCTCTATATGGATTACCGGCTCAAGCTTGTCGTTGCACGCGATGCCGGCTATATGCAGGATCCCGAAATCCTGTCGGAGCTGGAGCAGTACGAACGGCAGTCAGCCTATCCCTACTGGCTTGAACGACATGTGCGGGATCACCTCCTCAACGAACTATACGAGCGTTCCAAAGAACTCGTACATGCACAGCATATCCTCATCGGTCTTGGCGAAAATGCGTCACCTGCGGATACAGCGAATGCCTATGACCGCCTCATGGAGGCACGCGAAATTTTTCTGCGTGGAGAAAAGGATTTTATGACACTTTCACGGGAATATTCCACGGAACAGCGTGGCCAGAGCATGGGAGGCGACCTCGGCTTTTTCTCAGCCGGCTGGGCTGTAAAGCCGTTCGAGGATGCGGTATACGCTCTGGAGCCGGGCGAAGTGAGCAAACCGGTCCGGACCCAGTTCGGATATCATCTGATCCACGTCAAGGACCGGATAGAAGCCGGACCCAACAAGCGTTTTTCACATATATTCTTTATGACGCGTGGTGTTCCCGTCCCCGTTGACAGTGTCCTTGCCAATGCTTGGCAGGCTCATGCGGAGCTGGAGGACGGCTCAGAGTGGTTTGATGTTGTGGAACAGTTTTCTCAGGACGAGCAGTCAAGACTCTCCGGTGGAAGCATCGGCTGGGTCAAATACGGGACATACGAACAGGAATTCACACACACCATCATGGAATTGGACGAGGTCGGTTCATACACCGAACCCTTCCAAAGTGTATATGGCGTGCATATCGTTAAACTCGATTCCATCTATCACCCTTCAACGGATGAAATCAGAGAAGAACTCAGTCAGACCCTGAATCAATTGCCACGGCTCCGGGACAACGAACGGGCCGTACTTGATAATGCCGCGCAGATCGGGCAGGCACGTTTCCACCGCGAAAACCTCATCGCTTTTGAGCATTTTACCAGAGAGCATTTCCGCGGCAGCATTGCAAATATCGATTACCCCGACACGCTACTGGAAAAAACCGTCTTTACTTTCCACGGGACTAACTGGTCTGCCGCCGATTACCTTGAATGGCTCATCCCGGTCGTGGAAGAACAAACCAATCCACAATACAGACACCGCTTTTCAGAAGAATTCCGTGATTACGCAATTGACTCTGAACTGGTCTCCCTCACCCGCGCCCGATTCCCCGAATTCGCCGAACTGAGCAATGACTACCTCACCGGGCTGTCTGTGTTCCGTGTGAACGAAGACTCCATCTGGACCTACGCACAGCAGGATACCGCCCGATTAAGAGAATTGTTTGAGGCGAATCCCGAAGATTATCGGTTTGACACGCGTTACCGCTATGTCCGCTTCTCAGCACGGGCAGACACCACACTTGACCGCGTGCGTTCACTGGTGGATGCGGGCGAACCCGTGGACAGCATCCGCGGTGAGTTCACCAATGTAGTGATGCGCCGCGATGTGATCAACCGTATTGACAACGAACCCTACTCCATGCTGCAGGGACTCAGCGAGGGAGAGTTCTCACCCTATTTTGAATACCGACGCCGGCAAACCACCATGTTTCTTGAAGAGATACTGGAAGCGCGCCCCATGACATTTGAGGAAGCTTTCAACAAACTGGTTACGGATTATCAATCCATTCGCGAAACAGAGTGGCTGGAAAAGATGCGCAGAAAGTACAACGTGGAATTCTATCCCGAGGTCCTTAAGGCAGTACAACAAAAACATGATGACTGATACCCTTCGTGCTCTTTTTCTGGTGTCATTATTTCTGATCGCGGCCTCCTGCGAACACCGGCCCGTTGACACGGACGACATTGTTCTCGCTGAGGCCGGCAACTATGTTCTGCTACTCAGTGATGTCAGAAACAATGTCCCCGATGAAGTGTATGAAGCCGACAGTCTCCGGGTAATCCTGAACTACCAGCAAAACTGGGTCAATCGTAAACTGAAGGTAATGGAAGCCAGGCGCTTGCGTCTTGATCAGAACCATGAGGTTCAGCGCAGGATCCGGCAGGCAACGGAATCCATCCTTGTGGATGCTTTCAATGAAGCCGTCTATCTGGACATGAAAGACGAAACTGTGACACAAAGTGAAGCCCAGTCATATTACGAGAGCAACAAAGACAAATTCATACTGGCAGAACGGCATATTCGTTACAGACACATCATGGCTGAGTCTCTTACTGACGCGCAGAACGCGCGCAATGCCCTGCTTCGGGGCCACAGTTGGACCAACGTGGCAGAACAGTACTCGGTTAATCCGCAAAAAGCAATCCGAACTTCGCGACAGTTTTTCCCGGCATCAACGGCCGCCATGCATTATGAAGAGATGAACAGTTTTCTGCAGCTAATCGGTGTGACAGAGATTTCACCCATCCGGCGGATCGGTGACCACTACCATTTTGTTCAGCTCATGGATAGCAGAGATGCCGGAGAGCACCCTCAGGTGGAATGGGTCATCGGGCAGATCACGGAATGGCTTTTGCTTGAGCAACGCAGAAAGCACCTCAGATCCGTGGAACAAAGCCTTTTTTTGAAAGCACAAGCTAACAATGAATTGAGAATTTTCGACGTAACAATACCAGAACAGCAAATCGAAATCGTACAGGACAGTCTCTGATCTGAATCCGGATTGTATTCTGTTTTGATAAATGAAAACGGCAATCACAGCATATGCGCCCTCTACTAAAAAAAAAAAATTTTCCTTTTTACGTTATTGCTCACCATAAGTGCCGCGGCACAGCAGCGACAGGTTGCCGATCAGATCGTTGCCGTAGTGAACGACCACATTATCCTGCAGTCAGATGTAAATCAGCGGCTCTTCGAATTCATGCAGCAAATGCGGGGTGAGGCCTTCGATGAACAGATGTGGTTTTACGTTCTTGAGTCCATGATCGATAATTATGTACTGGTGGAAAAGGCGAGAATTGACTCCGTTATTGTCAGCGACAGCGAAGTTGACCGTATCCTCAATCAGCGGATCGACGAACTTGTGCGGCAGCTCGGGAGTGAGCGGGAACTGGAACGTGCTTTTGGTCAATCTATCGTGGAAATCAAGGCCGAATACTCCGAACAATTCCGCCAGGACCTGCTGGTTAACCGCGTACGGCAGATGAAAATCAGCAGAATCAACATCACGCGTCCCGAAGTAATAGAGTTTTTCAATTCCATCCCGAGAGACTCGTTGCCGATTATTCCGGAATCCGTCTCCCTGTCGCAGATCACGATCATACCACCGCCCAGGGCGGAAGCCCGTGAGAACGCGCGCAACCTTGCCGTCCAGCTGCGTGATTCCATTCTGAATTACAATGCCTCACTTGAAGAACTGGCAAGACGATATAGTGACGGACCTACGGCTTCGCAGGGTGGCGGTCTTCCCCTGCTGAACACTACCGATCTTCTGCCCGAGTACGCGGCGGCCGCATCGGCACTGGATCCGGGAGAACTATCGGAGGTAGTCAGTACTGCCCAGGGATATCATATCATTCGCCTCAATGAACGCCAGGGACAGAGAATATCCACCCATCACATCCTCATTTCCGTCCCTGAGGACGAATTGGATGAAGATTTTGCTGTCGATAAACTGACAGCGATCCGGGACAGCATCATGCACCACGGCGAATCATTCGCCAGCATGGCTCGTAGACATTCTGAAGATCGCAATACCGGCCCGGCCGGTGGCCGGCTTATCGATCCGCAAACCGGACAACGACTTATTGCTGTCAATCAACTTGATCCTTCCCTCTACCGAACCGTACTGTTGCTGGAGGAGCCCGGTGAGATTTCGCCGCCACGGTCATACCAGTATGGAGAGGATAACAAGCGGGCTTTTCGCATCGTCAAACTGAATGAGCGGGTTGAAGAGCATCGAGCCAACCTCGAACAGGATTACCAGCTCATCCGTAATTTTGCACTGCAACAGAAAAGTCAACGGATTCTGTCGGAATGGATAAGGGATTTGCGTGATGAAATGTTTGTAGAGTACCGCATACGGGTACCTGAATACGATCCGATGGATCTGCCGGATCCTCTTGCTCCCGAAATACCTGTGGATACCGGTACGCCTGTCCAACAGGAGCCCTATCCCGGAGCCAATTGACGGGTAATAAAAGCTGCAACCGGTATTCTATTTCATCAACCCGTTCAAAACCATTGATCCTCAATACTTATGGCCGAAACAACAGAATTCAGCAAAACGGAAAAAGCTGAAGCCTTTACCAGAGACTTTTCAGCATTGCGAAAAGAAATTGCAAAAATCGTTGTCGGACAGAATGACATTGTCGAGCAGCTGCTCATCAGTCTGTTCTCACGCGGTCATTGCATCCTTGTAGGAGTTCCCGGTCTTGCGAAAACACTGCTGATACGTACGCTGTCAAAAAGCCTTAACCTGTCGTTCAACCGAATCCAGTTTACGCCTGACCTGATGCCCGGTGATATCACCGGTACCGAGATCATTGAAGAGGACGCCGGTACCGGAAAAAAAATGTTCCGCTTCATACCCGGACCGCTTTTTGCAAACATCATCCTGGCCGATGAAATCAACCGGACTCCACCCAAAACCCAGGCGGCACTGCTGGAATCCATGCAGGAGTACCACGTAACCGCGGGTGGTGTACGCCATGATCTGGAGAAGCCGTTTTTTGTTCTTGCAACCCAGAATCCCATTGAACAGGAGGGTACTTATCCTCTGCCGGAAGCGCAGCTGGACCGGTTTATGTTCAATCTCTGGCTGGATTATCCCGCTTTCCAGGAAGAGATGGATATCGTAAGCCAGACTACGGCCCCCGGTCAGGCAACGGTACAGCCGATACTCAGCGGCAAACAGATCATGGATTATCAGGAACTGGTCCGGGAAGTTCCGGTCCCTGACAGTGTGCTTGAGTATGCTGTCCGCCTGGTCTCAATGACACGTCCCAATACGGATCATGCGCCCGATTTTGTGAATAAATATATGAGCTGGGGTGCAGGACCACGTGCCTCGCAGTTTCTGGTAATCGGCGGAAAAGCTCGTGCCCTTTCACGTGGAAGGTACAATGTCACAGAAGAAGATATCAGGAGTCTGGCCATTCCCGTTCTCCGCCACCGGATTGTGAACAACTATGCAGCTGAAGCAGAAGGACTAAACACGGTCTCTCTCATCCGGCAGCTGCTTAATCATACCGACTGAAGGAACGTCGGTTGACCGGTTGCTATGGATATCCAATTTGATGGTTTTCAAAATGCTGCCCCGGTTTTCTGGATTGTGATCCTGATTGCCGGAGTTCTGGCACTCTCCTACTGGACGTATCAGCGTACAAACGGACTGTCTTCGGCTTGGCGGTGGTTGCTTACCGGACTCCGCTCGATGGCTTTTCTCATTCTTCTGCTCATCCTGCTGAATCCCGTCATTTCCATCAATGAAGAACGAACCACACCGTTACATCTGGCCCTGTTGCTGGATAACAGCCAAAGTACAACGATCGAAAAGGGAACGTATGCGGGCGAGAGTCGCTATCGTGATGTTATGCGCTTCCTTATACACGATGCGACCGATAATCTGGAACATGTGCTCATTGAAACCTATGGTTTTGATTCGGAACTGTTTCCTGTCGATTCACCGGATGAGCTTGATCTGGACGGCACCCGTACAAATATAGACAGGGGGTTGACCGACTTTCTCGCAATACTGGACCGGCATGAAGCCCTGATACTGGTCACCGATGGTATTGTCACATCAGGGAGAGACCCTTCCGCCACGGCTTCGCAGATGCCCATCCCGATTTACACTGTTGGTATCGGCGATACTTCACGCCAAAACGACATCGTTGTACAGCGGGTGACTCATAACCCGGCTGCCTCACTGAACAGCTCACTGACGGTGGAAGCATCCATCCTCAATGACGGTTTTCCCGACCGCGACATTCCGGTACAGCTTCGCCATGAGGAAGAGGTGATTCAGCAACAGACAATACGTTCCTCGGAAATGCGGTCTGTTCAGCAGGTTCGTTTTGATATCATGCTTGAAGAGGAAGGCTTGCAGCAGTTTCAGATCCATGTGCCTGAAGTCCCGGGGGAATGGACCACGGAAAATAATACGCGCTGGTTCTCCGTGGATGTGCGTGACGATCGCCTCCGCATCCTGCATCTTGCCTATGAAGTTCATCCCGATGTGCGGAATGTGCGAAGATTCATGCGTGAGGACAAACAGATCACACTTGAGACCCGGACATGGATCGGACAGGAGCGTTACGTTGAAGGTGAGCTTCCCGATCGCCCAGATACCCTTGATCTTGTCATCCTGCACGGTTTTCCACATATCGATCTGAGTGAAACCCATGCCAGGGAGATTGCAGATCGTTTTTCGGAAAATGCTCTGTTCTTTGTAGGATCTGCCGGTCAGGATGTCTCCCGGCTCTCGCGGCTTTTTTCCGGTCAACTTCCGATTCGTTTTCAATCCGGCTATCGCTGGCAGGAGGTGCAGTTTCATCTGCCGGCGGAACGCAGCAGTCACGCCGTTCTGGATTTTGAGATGCCGGACGATCTGCGTTTCACCCCAATCCGGGGTGGCATCCGTGATGCCGGGGTAACGGCAAACGCAGCTGCCTTGCTCATGACCACATATCGCGGCAATGAGACCCAAACACCTCTTCTTGCCGTACGAACCATTGGAGACCGCAATATCTCGCAGCTGAACGCTTACAATATGTACCTGTGGTCATTGAGTGCGCGCAATGAAACACGTGACTTCTGGGAAGGCCTGCTCAATAATATCATCAAGTGGACAGCCGCTCAGCCCGATGAAGAGCTTTTGAATATAACTCCTGCAGAACCTGTTTTTCAGCTGGGCGAACCTGCTATTCTGAATGGTTTCCTTCGCAACGAAGCCGGAGATCCCGAAGAGAATGCAGTCATTGACATTACGCTCGAAATCGATGACATGGATGAACGCCGTTACGTTATGAGCAATGAGAACGACGGACGGTATCAACTTGAAATCGGCAACCTGCCTGAGGGCTCATACCGTTTCACAGGCATTGCAAAACGGGGAGATCGTGAAATAGATACCAGATCCGGACAATTCACAGTGGGCGGTGTGAACCGGGAGTTCCTGGATACGGTTCGCAATGACGATCTGCTTCAATTCATCGCACAGGTATCTGGTGGCCGGTTCCTGCCCCATGAACAGGCAGAAACACTGGCAGCTATTCTTGAAGAGGAGATTGGATTTGACCAGCGGGTCGAAATCACTTCAGAGTCACTATCATTGCACAGAAACCCGTTCTGGTTCATTCTTGTCATACTTCTGCTCACAGCTGAATGGGGCATCCGCAAATACAGGTCATTGCACTGATGAAAGCCGCATAAACAGGTCATTGCACTGATGAAAGCCGCATAAACAAGGGCATTGCACTGATGAAGCCGCTATATATAAAAAAACCGGAACCAGACTGCGATACTACAGCCTGATTCCGGCTTGAGAGGTTAATCAAGGTATGCGGTCAGCCTTTTGTTGACACCGCATCCATGTTACTATTCATTTCCTAGTTTCTGCCACGTGCTTGAAGCCACAGGGCAAGAAGAATGAGAATGAGTACAATGGCGAGACCCAGAAGAATCAGCATTGTGTATGTAGTTGGCTGTGCATGCAGCTTCCACTCAGTAAGTTTTTCATCGATGGTATTAAAGTTCTCAAAGGTCATGAGATTCGCATCGATCAGATACTCTTGCCAATTGGGCTTCACACTGCCAAACCAGAAATCAGCAAATCGCTGATATCTCGCAAGCTCTTCGTCACTGCCATTGTCTTCTGCTCGGGCGATGGCTTCGTCAAGATAGGTGTTGAGCGAGGTATAGAACTCAAGCGAGTTGCTGAAAGGTGCCAGTTCGATGTTGTTCTGTGCAAATGCATCAGCGAGTGTCGTCCAGGCAGCATCATCGATCAGCATTTCCCATTCATCCACTTTCTCAACGATGGCACCAATGCGTTGACTGCGTCGATTCTCAGCCACATAAATCTGGGCAAGGTCATAGCCCATATTTTCCCACATTCGATTGAATTCAACCTGAACACTGTAGAGCTTGAGGAAGTCCTGCGTGCTAAGTTCGGTATGGGTGTTGAGGAAGGAAATATTGTTGTCGACAACAGACTCGATGTAGCCCATAACGTTCTGGGCATCGATTTCCAGTGCAAGTCCACGACGCTCTGCCGGCGACAGCGACTGAAGGTCAACGTTTTCATATGCCACAAAAATGGAGTCAACCATTTTTATTATGAAAGCGTCACGCTTGTCCAGTTCCTGGCGCAGACGGCGTGCCTGGGCGGCATTGGCATCCCGTGAACGGCGCATGGCGGCAAGCTCCTGGTTGAGCGAGTCAGCACGCTGCTGGTAGCGGGTGGCATCCGTTGACAATTCTGCAATGCGCTCTTCAAGGACAACGATGGTATCACCTTTCTCTCCTATGCGTGAGATACGTTCACCGGTTGCCTGGGTGAGCTCACGCAGATTCGTCATGCGGCCCTGAAGGGTTTCCGGATAGAGTACCCTGTTAAGCAGAGAAGCGTTATCGCGATATCTGCTATCCATTTCATTGAGCATCTCAATGACTTGGTCCACCTCCTCGCCGGTCTGAATGGTTTTCAGGGCTTCGAGTACTTCGGCGTGATCCCGATCAAAATTTTGCTTGATCTGGAAATCAGACTGAAACTGTGCCTGCACCTGACCGGTAAATCCCAAAGCGAGCACGAGGAGCGTTGCCAGTACAGTTTTAATAGTTAGCTTTTCCATGTTCTTTATACTTGTAGCTT
>SL_3KL_010_SEDDRAFT_10003215_pt1 | contig 14885 bp, 24 predicted proteins | sample SodLakKL_010_SED_2_FD_10381 | JGI IMG/M metagenome (IMG submission 10381)
CTCTTTGACGAAAAGGATCGAATAAATGGACCGCTCTCCCGGTTCCGCAGACAATTCAGCCTAAGTCCGACAGGCTCCTAGGGAAGCACTGAAGTATTCACGTGGTCGCGCTCGAGACAGTTTTCGTTCGTGGCCAGGAGCGAGCCGGCGCAGGTAGTGGTTCTACCTGTGGTGGCTTGCGACACCGCCACGGGCGAAAACTGGCCGAGCCCTCAAGGGGTTGGTATCGCATTTTCCGCGACTGCGGTGTTGCGCTGCTTGACCGCAGAGTGACTGCGGCGCTGCAAAGCGCGCCTTGCCTCGCGGAAAATGCGATACCAACGCGGCCGTGTGAATACTTCAGTGCTTCCCTAGGCAACAACAATCCGGGACACAGAATCCATGACAGGCATCACCGGCAGATCCGGACCAGACATCGCGATTATCGGCATGGGTTACGTCGGCCTGCCGCTGGCAGTGGCATTCGCACGGCGTTACCCGACCACGGGCTTCGACATCGACGGCAGGCGCGTGGAGGAACTCCGACAGGGCCGCGACCGCACGCGGGAAGTCGATGCGGACGAACTCCGCGCCAGTGAACGCCTGCGCTTCACCACCGACACCGGCGCCATCCGCGACTGCAACATCTACATTGTCACCGTACCGACACCAATCGACCGCAACAAGCGCCCGGATCTGCAGCCACTGCTCAGCGCCAGCCGTACCGTGGGCCGCGTGCTGAAGCCCGGCGACGTGGTGATCTACGAATCCACCGTCTACCCCGGCGCCACCGAGGAGGACTGCGTGCCCGTGCTCGAACGCGAATCGGCGCTGCAGTTCAATCGGGACTTCTTTGCCGGCTACAGCCCGGAGCGCATCAACCCCGGGGACACCGAGCACAGGGTGTCGGACATCGTCAAGGTCACGTCCGGCTCGACGCCGGAGACGGCCGACTTCGTCGATGCCCTCTACGCCAGCATCATTACCGCCGGCACCCACCGGGCGCCCAGCATCCGGGTGGCGGAAGCGGCCAAGGTGATCGAGAACACGCAGCGCGACGTCAACATTGCCCTGATCAATGAACTGGCCATGCTCTTCAACCGCCTCGACATCGATACCGAGGCGGTGCTCAGGGCCGCCGGCAGCAAATGGAACTTCCTGCCGTTCCGCCCGGGCCTGGTCGGCGGTCACTGTATCGGCGTCGACCCCTATTACCTTACCCACAAGGCCCAGGAGGTCGGCCACCACCCGGAGATGATCCTGGCCGGCCGGCGGATAAACGACAGCATGGGGAGCTACGTGGCCGCGCAGGTGGCCAAGCTGATGGCGACGCGTCACCTGCATATCGCCGGCGCGCGCGTTCTCGTACTGGGACTCACGTTCAAGGAAAACTGCCCGGACCTGCGCAATACACGCGTCGTCGACATGGTGCGGGAACTGCGGACCTACAACGCCGCGGTCGACGTCCATGACCCCTGGGTGGATCCGGAAGAAGCCGAACAGGAATACGGTCTGCAGCTACTGCCGGCGCTGCCGGATGACCATGGCTACGATGCCGCGATCCTTGCCGTCGCCCACCATGAATTCGTGGAACAGGGCCACGCCGCAATTCGCGCTGCGCTCAAACCCGACGGCATCCTCTACGACATCAAGCACCTGTATGCCGACGGCGAGGCCGATGCGCGGCTCTGATATCCAAACCCCCGGAACGAAAAGGCGCCTGGGTAGGAGCCGAGCCCTCTCGGCGATGTGACAGCGCCGAGCGCCGAGCGCCGAGTGCCGAGCACCAGGACCCCATCGGCCAGGGGGCTGGCATCCTGCATCGAAACATCACCGCGGCCCCGGGCTAATACCGGCGCCTGCTTGAGGAGACGCTGATCTATTCGCACGTTCGCGGGAATAAATCAGCATCTCCATAATCGCTCCCGCGCGGCGGAAAGCTCAGGGGAACAGGTGCTTCACCGCATCGCGCTCTTCCACCAGTTCCTGCTCGGTTGCCTTCATGCGGTCACGGCTGAAGCTGTCCACTTCCAGACCCTGAACGATCTCGTAGCGCCCACCGGAGCAGGTGACCGGAAAAGAGTAGATCAGCCCCTCGGTAACGCCGTAACTGCCGTCGGACGGGATTCCCATGCTGGTCCAGTCGTCCTTTTCAGTGCCCAGGGACCAGGTCCGCATATGGTCGATGGCGGAACTTGCCGCCGACGCCGCGCTGGATGCGCCACGGGCCTTGATGATGGCCGCGCCGCGCTGTTGCACGATGGGGATGAACTCACCCTCGTACCAATCGCGCTGGACCTTGTCCGCCGCCGGTTCGCCCTTGATCAGGGCATGGCTGATATCGGGATACTGGGTCGCCGAATGGTTGCCCCAGATGATCATCCGCGTGATATCGGTTGGGTGCGTGCCGGTCTGGTCGGCGAGCTGCGCCAGCGCCCGATTGTGATCCAGCCGGGTCATGGCGGTGAACTGCTTCGGATCCAGGTCCGGCGCGTTCTTCTGGGCGATCAGCGCGTTGGTGTTGGCCGGGTTGCCGACCACGAGCACCTTGACATCGCGGCTGGCAACGTCGTTGAGCGCCTTGCCCTGGGCCGAGAAAATCGCCGCATTGGCCTCAAGCAGATCCTTGCGCTCCATGCCCGGACCGCGCGGCCGCGCACCGACCAGCAGGGTGTAATCGGCATCCCGGAATGCCTCCTCGGCCCTGTCGCTGGTGGTAATGCCGGCAAGGAGCGGGAAAGCGCAGTCCTCGAGTTCCATGACCACGCCACCCAGCGCCTCGAGCGCAGGCGTGATTTCAAGCAGCTGCAGGATCACCGGCTGGTCCTTGCCGAGCATGTCGCCGGCGGCGATCCGGAACAACAGGCTGTAGCCGATCTGGCCAGCCGCACCGGTGACCGCTACGCGTACGGGTGCTTTCATTGCTAGTCTCCCATGACTGGGCCCCGGCAGGTCCGGGGCTCTGACACGGCCCGACAGGAATCGGACCCCGGAAAAATGGTGCACCGCAACGAGACGTCGGCGCAAGCCCGCATTTCTCACCGCCGTTCGTCGCGAGGGCGTCGAGATGCCGCTGCGGCGGGGCGCACGGACCGGAAGACGGCGAAGGCGTAGCCTGAACTACGTCGAGCCGGCTGGAGGGAGTACGCCCCGTCACAGCGAGCAGATCGGCGTCCGCGGTAGAAGGGCGGTGAGGTATGCGGGCTAGTGTACCAGAGTGTAGTCCACGCCGGCACGGCCGCATGTCGGCCAGTGACGACGCTTTCCCACGCAGCGTACGGAGGACGCCCCACGACGCCGGCACGGCGGATCACGACACGGTACACTGGGCGAAAATCCCCGTAGCGCGTGGCCGCCATGTTCGCTCTCTTTACCGACTTCACCCTCCACGGACCCTACGTGGGCCAGATGCACGCTGCACTGCATGGCCATGCACCCGGGGTCCGCGTCATCGACCTGATGCATGACGCCCCACCCTGCGATCCCCGGGCATCGGCGTTTCTCCTGGAGCCGTTCTGCCGGACATTGCCGAAAGTGACCGTGGTCATCGCCGTGGTCGACCCCGGTGTCGGCACAGACCGTGCGGGCTGCGCCATTCAGGCCGATGGCCGCTGGTTCGTCGGTCCCGACAATGGTCTGTTCGAATTCGTGGCGCGCCGTGCCGAGACGGTCAAGTACTGGCGTCTGCCGGAACCCGCCGACGCCTCGCCCAGCTTCCACGGGCGCGACGTCTTCGCGCCGGCCGCCGCCTCCCTGCTTCGAGGCGAACTGCCGGCGGACGGCCCTTTTGACGGAGACCGGAGGATGGACGTTGACTGGGCGGATGATACACCGCAGGTACTCTACGTGGACGGCTTCGGCAACCTGATGACCGGAATCCGCGGCCGCATGCTTTCCGACCGGGCCGTACTGCAGGCCGGTGAACATCGCATCGCGCGAGCCGACACNTTCGGCAGCGTCCCCAGGGGTGGCGCGTTCTGGTACCGAAACTCCAGCGACCTGGTGGAAATAGCCGCAAACCAGGCACGCGCGGACGAGCTTCTGGGGCTCGCCCGCGGTGCGATGGTCCGCCTGCTCCGACCCTGAGCCGACAAGGGGACAGCCATGAAAGTAACCGTCAACGTGGATGCGACACCGGAGGAACTGCGCCGATTCCTGGGGCTTCCCGACGTTCAGCCGGTGCAGGAGGAGATGATGGAAATGATCCGGGAGCGCATGCTGGAGGGGCGCGAGGGCTACGATCCGGCCACCCTGCTCAAGCCATTCCTGTCGGCCCAGGTCCAGGGCATGGAAGGCCTGCAGAAGCTTTTCTGGGATGCATTGCGTCAAAGCACCGAGCCGGCCGCCAAGGGCAAGAAGAAGAACACCGGAAAATCCGGCGAGTAATCAGGCCCACGCCGCCCGGATTTCCGCCAGACAGAAAAACCGGGCCTGCGCCCGGTTTACCTGTTCCTGCTGGGAAGGCCCTGCTTACTCGGCTGCGGCGGTCTCTTCGCGCTTTTCCTTTTCTTCCTGCTCCGGCGGCTCGACATCCCGTGAACGGTCCACCAGTTCCACGAACGCCATGGGGGCATTGTCCCCGGTGCGGAATCCGCACTTGAGTATGCGCAGATAACCACCCGGCCGCTCCTTGTACCGCGGACCCAGCTCGGCGAAGAGCTTGCCCACGGCGGCCTGGTCACGCAGCCGGCTGAACGCGAGGCGGCGCCTGGACACCGAGTCTTCCTTGGCCAGGGTGATCAGCGGCTCGGCAACCCGGCGCAGCTCCTTGGCCTTGGGCACGGTGGTTCTGATCGCTTCATGCTCGAACAGCGACGCCGCCATATTACGGAACATGGCCTCGCGATGAGGGCTGTTGCGGTTGAGTTTTCGACCGGATTTACGGTGACGCATCGCTTGTTACCTTCTGTACACTGTTGGCCCGTATCGCCTCGGGATCGTCAGCCGGCGGCGTGTTCCCGATCGGTGAGCGCAGCCGGCGGCCACTCCTCCAGGCGCATCCCCAGGGACAGGCCGTGGGAGGCCAGGACTTCCTTGATCTCGGTGAGCGACTTCTTGCCCAGATTCGGGGTCTTCAGCAGTTCCACTTCGGTGCGCTGAACCAGATCGCCCACGTAATGGATGCTTTCCGCCTTCAGACAGTTGGCGGAGCGAACGGTCAGTTCGAGGTCGTCGATGGGGCGCAGCAGCACCGGATCCACCTCCGGCTCGCTGCGCTCCGGCTCGGCGAGATCCTCGCCACCTTCCAGGGCCACGAATACCGAGAGCTGATCCTGGAGCAGACCGGCGGCGAAGCGGATGGCTTCCTCCGGCTCGATCACGCCGTTGGTTTCGATCTCCATGATCAGCTTGTCGAGGTCGGTGCGCTGTTCCACGCGGGCGCTCTCGACGTTGTAGGAAACCCGCCGCACGGGGCTGAAGCTCGCATCCAGTTGCAAGCGGCCGATCGGCCGCTCCTCGTCCAGGTCGCGCTGCGTCACGGCCTCGTAACCGCGTCCCTTGAGAACCCGCAGGTTCATGCTGATCTCGCCGCTCTTGGTCAGGTGGGCGATAACCAGATCCGGATTCTTGATCTCGACGTCGTGACCGGCCTCGATGTCCGCGGCGGTCACCGCGCCCGGCCCCTTTTTCCTGAGGCTAAGCGTGGCTTCTTCCCTGGCATGCAGGCGCACCGCCAGGTTCTTCAGGTTCAGCAGGATGTCCACGACATCCTCCTGCACACCCTCGATCGCCGTGTACTCGTGCAACACGCCCTCGATCTCCGCCTCCACCACGGCATACCCGGGCATGGAGGAGAGCAGGATACGGCGCAGCGCGTTGCCGAGCGTGTGACCGAAGCCCCGTTCCAGCGGCTCGATGGTCACGCGCGCCCGACGATCGTTCTGGGCCTGTACGTCGACAATCCGCGGCCTGAGAAAATCTTTAAACTGAGCATGCATTGGCACGTCTCTCTCTACGTTCCTGATGGGTGACCCCCGGCGGGCTCTTACTTGGAATAGAGCTCGACCACGAGATGCTCGTTGATCTCTGCCGACAGGTCGCCGCGTTCCGGCCGCGTCTTGAAGGTCCCTTCGAACTTCTTGGGATCGACTTCCACCCAGTCGACGAAGCCGGACTGCTGGGCCATGTCGAGGGCCGCCTGAATGCGGCCCTGTTTGCGCGCTTTCTCGCGAATGGTGATGACGTCGCCAGGCTGAACCTGGTAGGACGGGATGTTCACCGTGCGACCGTTGATCATGACTGCGCGATGGCTGACCAGTTGGCGGGCCTCCTGTCGCGTGGAACCGAAGCCCATGCGCCAGATCACGTTGTCCAGCCGGCCTTCCAGTAGCTGCAGCAANCGCTCACCGGTCGCGCCCTTCTGGCTCGCCGCGGTCTTGTAGTAGTTACGGAACTGCTTCTCCAGGACTCCGTAGATACGGCGCAGCTTCTGCTTCTCGCGCAACTGCAGGCCGTAGTCGGAAACACGCGTGCGCCGCTGACCATGCTGCCCCGGGGGCGTATCCAGCTTGCACTTGCTCTCCAGCGCACGAACGCCGCTCTTGAGAAACAGGTCCGTCCCTTCACGGCGGGACAGCTTGCACTTGGGACCGATATACCTAGCCATTCATGGACTCCACTCGATCAGACGCGACGCTTCTTGGGCGGACGGCAGCCGTTGTGCGGGATGGGCGTCACGTCGGATATATGCGTGATCTTAAAGCCGGCGTTGTTGAGCGCGCGCACGGCCGACTCGCGGCCCGGACCGGGGCCCTTGACGCGCACTTCCAGATTCTTGAGGCCGTACTCCTTGGCAGCCTGACCGGCACGATCGGACGCCACCTGGGCGGCGAACGGTGTGCTCTTGCGCGAGCCCCGGAAACCGCTTCCGCCGGAACTTGCCCAGCTAAGGGCGTTGCCCTGACGGTCGGTAATCATGATGATGGTGTTGTTGAAGCTGGCATTGATATGGGCAATGCCGTCAACAACATTCTTGTGCACGCGCTTTCGCGCACGACTCGTAGCTTTCGCCATAGCGGTAATCCCAGTTGATGCGTTACGCGTCCAGTTCCGTTTTGGAGCCGCGGCTTATTTGCGGACGGCGCGGCGCGGGCCTTTGCGGGTACGTGCATTGGTCCTGGTCCGCTGACCACGGACCGGCAACCCACGGCGATGACGAATGCCCCGGTAACAGCCCAGGTCCATCAGTCGTTTGACATCCATCGCAACCTTCCGGCGCAGGTCGCCTTCCACCAGACCCTTGCTGACCTCGGCGCGAAGCGCTTCGACCTCCTGCTCGGCAAGATCGCGGATCTTGCGATCCGGCGCGACGCCGGCTGCCGCACAGATCTCGGCGGCGCGAGCGCGTCCGATACCGTAGATAGCGGTAAGCGCAATAACGGCGTGTTTCTGAACCGGAATATTGACGCCAGCAATTCGCGCCATGAGTCAAACTCCCAAAAATGTGCGGAAAATCCGCAATGTTAGCGAATATTCGCCGGAATCCGCAAGAAGTGCGAACATCACCCCTGCCGCTGCTTGTGACGGGCATCCGTGCAAATCACACGTACTGCGCCGCCCCGGCGGATGATCTTGCAGTTCCGGCAAATCTTCTTCACCGAAGCGCGTACCTTCATGATCTTTCTCCGAATACCAAACGGTGCCCGAAAAGGGCGCGCATCATAGCAGATTTATTCCACCAATGCGCCCCTCTCGCGCGAGCGTTTCCCTGTTCCCCGTCCGATCTAACGCGGCACGCCACTGCGCCCGTAGGACTTCAGTTTCGCCTTCTTCATCAGCGGCTCGTACTGGTGCGACACCAAGTGCGATTGCAGCTGCGACATGAAGTCCATGACCACGATCACGATGATCAGCAGCGAGGTACCCCCGAAGTAGAACGGCACGTTCCAGTACAGAATCAGGAACTCGGGCAGCAGGCACACCGCCGTTATGTACATCGCGCCGACCGCGGTCAGCCGCGTCATCACGCCATCAATGTAGCGGGCCGTGTTCTGGCCCGGACGGATGCCCGGGATGAACGCACCCGACTTCTTCAGGTTCTCGGCGGTGTCCTTGGAGTTGAACACCAGCGCCGTGTAGAAGAAGCAGAAAAAGACGATCGCCAGCGCATAGAACATCACGTACAGCGGCTCCCCGGGGCGCAACGTGTTGGCCAGCGTGTTCACGATGCCTACGCCCTCGGGGTCGCTGAACCAGGTTCCCAGCGTGGCCGGGAAGAGGATGATGCTGGACGCGAAGATCGGCGGAATCACGCCCGCCATGTTCAGCTTCAGCGGCAGATGCGTGCTCTGCGCCGCCATCATCTTGCGGCCCTGCTGCCGCTTGGCGTAATTGACGGTGATCCGGCGCTGGCCGCGCTCGATGAACACCACGAATGCGGTAATGGCCAGCATGCCGATCAGCAGGAAACCGACCAGGGCCATGCTCAGTTCGCCGGTCCGCGCCAGCTCGAGAGTGCCCCCGATGGCGCTGGGAAGTCCGGAGACAATGCCCGCGAAGATGATGATCGATATACCGTTTCCGATACCGCGCTCGGTGATCTGCTCACCCAGCCACATCAGGAACATGGTGCCCGTCGCCAGGGTCACCGTGGACGTGAAGGTAAACGCCCAGTCGAATCCCGCACCGGCACCGGCCAGCGTAATACCCTGGTTCTGCAGCGCCACGCTGACGCCTATGCCCTGCACGATGGCCAGACCCAGCGCACCATACCGGGTGTACTGGGTAATCTTGCGGCGGCCGGCCTCGCCTTCCTTCTTCAGCTGTTCCAGGTACGGAACCACCGCGGTCATCAGCTGCATGATAATGGCGGAGGATATGTACGGCATGATGCCGATGGCAAAGATGCTCAATCGCTCCAGCGCGCCACCGGAGAACATGTTGAACATATCCAGGATCGTACCCTGCTGACGTTCGAACAGATCCTGCATGGCGCCGTGGTCAATGCCCGGGATGGTCAGATGCGAACCAATCCGGAACACGATCAGCGCGATCAGTACAAACATCAGCCGCTGACGAACTTCCGTCAGTTTGGCGATTCCTCCGAGAGACGACATAAGTGCAAGCGCCTGTTAAATCAGTCTTCGACTGTGCCGCCCGCCTTCTCGATAGCGGCGCGGGCACCCCTGGTAACGCCCACACCACGCACCGTGACGGCCGTATTTACCTCACCGGAGGCAATGATCTTCGCGTTCTTCGCCTGCTGGGAGATGACCCTGGCCTGCTTGAGGGTCAGCAGATCGACCACACCGCCCTCGACCTTGACCAGTTCCGAGAGGCGGACCTCGTCGGTGTACCGGGCCTTGCGGGAGCGGAAGCCGATCTTGGGCACACGCCGCTGCAGCGGCATCTGACCACCCTCGAATCCCACCTTGTGGTATCCGCCGGAGCGGGCGTGCTGTCCCTTGTGACCACGTCCGGCCGTCTTGCCGCTTCCCGAGCCGATACCGCGACCAACGCGCTTGGCCTCTTTCTTGCTGCCTGCGGCCGGTTTCAGCGTATTCAAACGCATGTTCAAACTTCCTCTACCGTGAGCATGTAGGACACCTTGTTGATCATGCCCCGATTCTCGGGCGTGTCCTGAACAAGCACGCTCTGGTGCATGCGACGCAGCCCAAGGCCCGCCACGCAGGCCTGATGGCTTGCCAGACGGCCGAATCTGCTGCGGCTCAACGTAACCTTAAGCTGCTTCTTCTTGGCCATGGTTTCAGCCCTGGATCTCTTCGACGGTCTTGCCGCGCTTGGCGGCGACTTCTTCGGGCGAATTCATCGCCTTCAGGCCACGGATGGTGGCACGCACCACGTTGATCGGATTGCGCGAGCCGATGCTCTTGGCGAGCACATCGTGCACGCCGAGCACTTCGAACACCGCGCGCATGGCGCCACCGGCGATGATGCCGGTACCTTCCGAGGCCGGCTGCATGAACACCTTGCTGGAGCCGTGCTCCGCGGTCAGCGGATACTGCAGCGTGTTGTCGCGCAGGCTGACGCTGATCATGCTGTTGCGCGCCTTCTCCATGGCCTTCTGGATGGCGGCCGGCACCTCGCGCGCCTTGCCGTAGCCAAAGCCGACCCGGCCCGCGCCATCGCCCACAACGGTCAACGCGGTAAAGCCGAACTGGCGACCACCCTTGACCACCTTGGCCACGCGATTGACGGTAATCAGTTTTTCCTGCAGGCCGTCGTTGCTGTCGTTCATCGCAATAATCTCGTCTCTGGTCCTGCGAGTCCGCAGGTCTAGAACTGGAGTCCGGCTTCACGCGCGGCGTCAGCCAGCGCCCGAACCCGACCGTGATACTTGAATCCGGAGCGGTCGAACGCGACCGCCTCCACGCCGGCGGCCTTGGCGCGTTCCGCAATCAGCTTGCCCACCTCGACCGCCGCATCGCAGTTGCCGGTGCCTTGCAGCCGGCCGCGCAGATCCTTGTCCAGGGTACTGGCCGCGGCAACCGTACGCTCGCCTTGCGGGTCGACCACCTGGGCATAGATGTGCCGGGGCGTGCGATGCACCGTGAGCCGGAACGAGCCCAGCTCGCGGATCTTTGCCCGCGCACGACGGGCCCGACGCAAACGCGCAGTCTTCTTGTCCATGATCATCTACCCGCCTACTTCTTCTTGGCTTCCTTCATGACCACACGCTCGTCCGCGTAACGCACGCCCTTGCCCTTGTAGGGCTCCGGCGGACGATGGGCACGGATCTGCGCGGCCACTTCGCCAACCTGCTGTTTGTCGATTCCCCGAACCACCACTTCGGTCTGACTCGGCGTCTCGACCGTAATGCCGTCCGGGACCACGTAATCCACCGGATGCGAGAAGCCCAGCGTCAGGTTGAGCGACTTGCCCTGGGCCTGCGCCCGGTAGCCGACGCCCCGCAACTCCAGCTTGCGCTCGAAGCCGCTGCTGACACCCGTCACCATATTCGCAAGTACCGCGCGGGTGGTGCCGGTAATGGCCACGGTGCTCTGCTTCTCGCCCTTGGGGCTGCAGAGCAGTTCCTCACCTTCCTGCACGACCTTCACCTGGTCATGCAGCTGGAACGACAGCTCGCCCTTGGGGCCCTTGACCTTGACACTGCCGCCGTCGATCGTCACCTGGACGCCGGACGGGATGCTGATCGGTTTCTTCGCTACTCGGGACATGCTGAAAACCCTGCCTCAGAATACTTCGCACAGAACCTCGCCGCCGATACCGGCAGCGCGGGCGGTACGATCGCTCATCACGCCCTTGGAGGTGGAAATGACGGCCACCCCGAGCCCGCCACACACCGTCGGCAGGGAAGCGGTGTCCCTGTAGATCCGCAAACCCGGGCGGCTGACGCGCTTGATGGTCTCGATCACCGGCCGACCCTCAAAATACTTCAGCTTCACCACCAGCTGCGGCTTGCTGTCACCTTCGACGCGGAAATCCTCCACGTAGCCCTCGTCCTTGAGGACGGTCAGCACCGCCTGCTTCTGCCGGGACGACGGGATGGTGACCTCGGCCTTGCCCGCGGTCTGCGCGTTGCGGATCCGGGTCAACAGATCAGCGATTGGATCGGTCATGCTCATGTCTTTTACCTGTATGCCGATACGCCGAAGGGCGCTGTCACGCCTTACCAGCTGGACTTGGTCAGGCCGGGAATCATCCCGTCCATGGCGGCTTCACGAAGCTTGTTCCTGGCGAGGCCGAACTTGCGATAGTAGCCGCGCGGCCGACCGGTGACGCTGCAGCGGTTGCGGACACGCACCGGGCTCGCATCACGCGGCATCTTCTGCAGCTTCTCCTGTGCCTCCATCTTCTCCTCGGGCGATGCCTCCGGATCCTGGATAATCACTTTCAGCGTCGCGCGCTTTGCCGCGTACTTCCTCACCAACTGAGCACGCTTCCTTTCCCGCGCAACCATGGACACCTTTGCCATAACCGACCTCTTCTATTTCCTGAACGGGAAGTTGAACGCCTCGAGCAGCGCCTGGCCTTCCTCGTCCGTCCTGGCGCTGGTGGTGATCGTCACATCCAGCCCGCGAATCTGGTCCACCTTGTCGAAATCCCGTTCCGGGAAAATGATCTGCTCCCGGACGCCGAGACTGTAGTTGCCCGAACCGTCGAATGACTTCACCGGATAGCCGCGAAAATCACGGGTACGGGGCGCAGCCACATTGATCAGGCGGTCAAGGAACTCCCACATGCGCTCGCGGCGCAGGGTCACCTTGCAGCCGATGGGCCAGCCATCGCGAATCTTGAACCCGGCGATGGACTTGCGCGAGTAGGTCACCACGGGCTTCTGGCCGGCAATGGCCGCCATGTCGCTGGTGGCGTGCTCAAGAATCTTCTTGTCCTTGACCGCCTCGCCCAGCCCCATGTTCAGGGTGACCTTGGTGATCCGCGGCACCTGCATCACGTTGTCGTAGCCGAAACGCTCACGCAGCTTTTCGACCACATCGTTCCGGTATTGTTCTGCCAGCCTCGCCATGATCCTACCCGTCAACCAGTTCGTTGTTGGACTTGTAGTAACGCGCCTTGCGGCCGTCCTCAAGCACCTTGATGCCAACGCGGTCACCCTTGCCCTTGGCCGGGTTGTACAGCGCCACATTGGAGATGTGCAGCGACGCTTCCTTATCCTGGATGCCGCCGGACTCCCCGCGCTGCGGGTTCCCTTTCAGGTGCTTCTTGACCATGTTCACGTTCTCGACGACGACACGGTTGTCTTCGCGCAGAACGCGGATGACCGTGCCGCGTCGACCCTTGTCCTTTCCGGCGATAACGATGACGTCGTCGCCCTTCCTGATCTTCTGCATGACTGTATTCCGCCTTAGAGCACTTCCGGGGCCAACGAGATGATGCGCATGAACTTCTCGGTACGCAGTTCCCGTGTGACCGGACCGAATACGCGGGTTCCAATTGGCTGCAACTGGTTGTTCAGCAGCACCGCGGCGTTGCCGTCGAAACGGATTACCGAACCGTCGGGCCGGCGGACGCCACGCCGGGTGCGCACCACCACCGCGTTGTATACCTCGCCCTTCTTGACCCGGCCTCGCGGGATCGCGTCCTTGACGCTGACCTTGATGATGTCGCCAATGGCGGCGTAACGGCGCTTGGAACCTCCCAGCACCTTGATACACATCACCTCGCGCGCACCGCTGTTGTCGGCAGCGTTCAAAATACTCTGCATCTGAATCATGACGTTCTACCTGCCTCGTTCACGTCCGCCTGCCGACGCCCGCGCCTCAGCGCCGGGCGCGCTCGATGACTTCCACCAGCCGCCAGGTCTTGGTGCGAGACAGCGGCCGGCACTGCTCAATGGACACGACGTCACCTTCCTGGCACTGGTTCTCGGCGTCATGGGCGTGCAGCTTGGTGGAGCGACGAATGAACTTGCCATAAAGCGGGTGCTTGACCATGCGCTCGATCAGCACCGTCACCGTCTTGTCCATCCGGGAGCTGACCACGCGGCCCACCTGGGTGCGCACAACCTTTGTATCCTCACTCATGACGACTCACCCGCCTTCAGCTTTTCATTGAGCACGGTCTTGATCCGCGCGATATCCCGCCGCGCCTTGCGCATCAGATCGGGCCGGCTGAGCTGTCCGGTGGCCGACTGCATGCGCAGGTTGAACTGCTCCTTTCGTTTCTCCAGGAGCTCCTCCTTCAGACCGTCCACATCCTTCTCGCGCAATTCTTTCGCGTTCATCACATCACCGTCCGGGTCACGAACCGCGTCTTCAGGGGCAGCTTGCCGGCGGCAAGGCGAAAAGCCTCGCGCGCCACTTCCTCGGAGACACCCTCGATCTCGTAGATAACACGGCCGGGCTGGACCCTGGCCGCCCAGTGATCGACATTGCCCTTGCCCTTGCCCTGGCGCACTTCCAGCGGCTTCGAGGTAACCGGCACATCCGGAAAGATCCGGATCCAGACCTTGCCGCCACGCTTGACGTAGCGGTTGATGGCTCGCCGGCCCGCCTCGATCTGGCGCGCGGTAATCGGACCACGGGTGGTGGCCTTGATGCCGAACTCGCCGAAGCTCACCTGGTCGCCACGGGTCGCGAGACCGTAGTTCCGGCCCTTTTGCTGCTTGCGAAATTTCGTCCGCTTCGGTTGCAACATGACTGCTGATCCTTATTTCGCGGCGGCTGCGGCCTTGGCGGCATCCGCGGCCTGGAAGACCTCGGGCTCGAGGATCTCGCCCTTGAACACCCAGACCTTCACGCCAATGATCCCGTACGTGGTTCTCGCCTCGGCGAGCCCGTAATCGATGTTGGCGCGCAGGGTATGCAGCGGCACCCGGCCTTCGCGATACCACTCGCTGCGCGCGATCTCCGCACCGTTGAGACGGCCGGCGACATGAATCTTGATGCCCTGGGCGCCGAGGCGCATGGAGTTGCCCACCGCACGCTTCATGGCGCGCCGGAACATGATTCGCCGCTCCAGCTGCTGGGCGACGTTCTCGGCAACGAGCTGCGCGTCGAGTTCGGGCTTGCGCACTTCCTCGATGTTGACCTGCACGGGCACGCCCATCAGCGTACTGATCTCGCGCCGCAGGACTTCGATGTCCTCGCCCTTCTTGCCGATCACCATGCCCGGGCGCGCCGTGTGAATCGTCACCACGGCATTGCGGGCCGGCCGCTCGATGCGAATCTTGCTCACGGAGGCATGCGAAAGCTTCTTCTTGATGAACTTGCGCACCCGCATGTCCGTATTCAGGTAGTCACCGAATTCGTTGGTGTTCGCATACCACATGGAGCGCCACTCTTCGGTGATTCCCAGGCGGAAACCGGTTGGGTGAATCTTGTGTCCCATACTGCCCCCGTTACTGCTCGGCCACTTTCACTGTGATGTGGCTCGTGCGCTTGAGAATACGGTTCGCGCGGCCCTTGGCCCGCGGCTGAATTCGCTTGAACGCCGGACCTTCGTCGATGAACACCGTGGAGACG
>SL_3KL_010_SEDDRAFT_10003217_pt1 | contig 14880 bp, 14 predicted proteins | sample SodLakKL_010_SED_2_FD_10381 | JGI IMG/M metagenome (IMG submission 10381)
GCGGGTATTTTCAGCGTCGAGCCAGTATCCGCCGTTGTGTTCGACGGCCAGTTGCGCCATCCAGCCATCGCCCGGGCGCCAGGTCAGGTCGGCACTGGCCAGCTTGCGCGGGGCCGATGAAATATCCCGGCCGGACACGATCCGCTCTCCGCCGAGGTCACGATCAAAGCGGTACCAGTGGATGGCGTAAGTGCCGCGTGCGGCCGCGCTGAGTGTGTCGGTCAGGCGCTGACGGAGGGAGAACTCCAGGCCGCGGTGGCCGGTTTTTCCATCACTGACGTTGAAGCCGTCGGCATCACGAAAAATGAAGTTGCGCTTGCGCTGGTAGAAGCCCACCAGCTCCCACTCCAGCGGCAGGTTGCCGCGCAGACCCACTTCGACGGCATCGAGCGTCTCGGCATCGAGATCGGCCACATCCTGGCCACGCTGCAAACGGTAGAGTTCGGTCGCCTGCGGTGCCCGGAACCCCCGCGCCAGCCGCAACCAGCCCATGCCGTCTTCAAATTGCCTGCTGACGGTCAGCTCGGGCGCGACCTCGAGGTAATCATCGCTGCGGTCAGCCGGTCGGTTGTAGAGGCAACCGCCGAACTCGCAGGCACTGCCGTCTTCGGCCAGGTTGCCATCGGCCATCAGATTGTCGTAGTCATAGCGAATCCAGTCGGCGTGCAAACCGGTACGGATGCGCCAACTGGCTGCCGGTTGCTGCTCGAACGCCAGGTATCCCCCGAGTCGCTGACCATCAACCTCGTAATCGTAATGGCGCCCGGGTGGCCGGATGCCGGCCACCGGCGGCGGAGCAGCGGCCTCACTGTCCTGGGCCTGGGAGAGGAAGCCACCGAACAACTCCGCGTCCACGCCCCACTGCAGCGCACCGAGCGGCACCGCCCTGTCCTGGTCGAACTGAAGACCGGCCGAAACCTGGCCATTTCGCTCCAGGGGTTGCCCGGGCAGAAAGTGCTGGAGGAAGGTCATCCGCGACCGCCGAGCGAAGCCGGTGAGACGGTTCTCGACGCCGGCATCGTCCAGCCACTGGGCACGACTGATCAGGCGGACGGCCGAGCCTGTCCGGAAGGCTTCCGGGTTGAGGTTGGCCCGCCGCAGGTCGGGGTCCGCATAAGCGCGCTCGCCCAGGATGAATCCGGCGGTGTCCTGGTCCAGGCTTGCACCCGAGAGCACCGTCTCCCATTGCCCCCACGCCGTGGGTTGCGCGTGGTGCAGGGTCAGGAAATGGTGATCGTAGCCTTCACCCTCGCGGAAGCTGCCGGCATCGACCAGCGAGGCATCCATGGCGATGGCACCCTCACCCACCTCGCCCGTCAGTCGCACCTCGCCGCGATAGAAATCATCGCTGCCGGCTTCCACGCGAATCGCGTTGAGCGGCTCGGCCAGGGGCGACCGGCTGCGCACGTCGATGACACCGTGCAGTCCGCCGGAGGCATGGCCAAGACCGCCGGGGCCACGCAGCACGCTCACACCCGCGGCCTGGTGCACGTTGACCTCGAACAGGTTGTTGACGTTACAGAATCCCGGCGGGCGGATCGGGACGCCCTCTTCCAGGATCAGCAAGGCGCCGCAGCCGCCGGCGCCGGCCAGCAAGGGCGAGCGGATCGCACTGAGATGTTCCTGACCGCTGCCGCGGGTCACCCAGGAGCCCGGCAACCGGGCGAAGACTTCCGATGGATGCGTGGGGCGGATCGGTTCCAGCTCGGCGCCGGTCAGTCGGGCGGTGGCCTGCTCGGTTTGCGGGGCGATGTCGCGCCCGCGCACCACCAATCGATCGACCACGGCCGCCTCACCGGCCAGCGCCAGCACCAGCAGTCCTTCGAGCATGATTCAGCTTCCTCCTTGTTCGCGTCGACGCAGTCTGGCCAGGACAACGAAAGTAACGGCACCGCCAAGGGTAAGCGTGAACGGGAACACCAGCACCCAGTGTCCGAGTCCGGTCGACACCCCTTCCAGGTACTGGTACAGAGCCACGCCGGCCAGCGGGGCAATCAGGCCGCGAATGCCGGTCAGGGTAACGTGAATGCCCATGTAGAGCGTGGACTGGTCGTCGCTGGCAAAGTCGTTGTGACCCAGGTTCCAGCCCAGCTTGCCGCCGGCCGAGGCCATGCCAAGCGCCACCGCACCCGGCCAGAACAGCAGTTTCCAGCCCGTCGCCGAGGCCAGCGCAAACAGAAACAGCGCAATGACGAACATCCAGCCCTGGCGTGCGCGGTAGTCGAGTATGTGTACGGCATCGAGCCGGCGCGCCCAGATCGGTGTAAAGAAGGCCAACGTGATCAGGGGAATGGTCGTGGTGATCAGCACCTGCTCGAAACGGGCGAAACCGAATTGCTCGTTGAGCAGGATGACCAGCAGCGCGATCACCATCAGGTTGCCGCTGCCGAAGGCGAACATGGTCAACATGTAGCGCCGGTACCAGCGATCGCTTTTCAGGATCTCCAGGCTGGCACGCAACTGCCCGCCAACCCGCTCGCGGCGTTGGTACAGTTCCTCGTGCTGGAGGCGGCGTCCGCGACGCACGCGGGTCGTCTGGTAGCGCCAGGCGGCCCACAACCCGAACCCGCCCGCAATGGGAAACAGCACCCGCCAGATATCCGGCCACCAGGACATTGCCAGGCCGATCCCGGCAGCCGTGGCGGCAATGACCAGCGAATAAATGACGGTGATGCGCCCGGTGATCTGCGCACGCACGTGGCGCGGGAAGTTGGCCCGCCAGATGGCCGAACGCAGGGTGATCACCCCCGCCCAGGACAGGCGGCTCAGGATCATGGCGACCGTGACCAGCACCAGTCCAAAGGTATTGTACGGCGCCAGTGCCATCAGGATCAGGAACGCCGCGGTCAATGCCATCAGCGCCGAAACCCAGGCCGGCTTGTTGCGCCCTTCGGCCAGTCCGGAAATCGTCAGACTGGCCATGTTGGCGAAAGCCGGCGCACCCGCGACCAGTCCGACGGCGAGGTTGACCCAGGCCGGATCGGCCGCGCCCGCAAACTGGGTCTTGACCACCACTCCGACCAGCCCCCCCTCGAGCGCCCCCAGGGCGATGGCCATGCCGGCATTGGCACGAATCTCGCGCGGCATCAGATGGCGGGCGATAAACGGCAGCTGGGTTCGGGGCTGGGAGGGCATGCGGGTCATTATAGGTTTGTCGTTTCGTCGTTTCGTCGTTTTGTCGTTTCGTTGGTTGGCCCATTCACCCATTCACCCATTCACCTTTCGCCTTTTGCCTACAATACCCACATGAACCAATCATTCGACGACGAGCGTCGCTGGCTGCAGAAGGCTCTCACCCGCGACATTCCGTTGGGCGGCGCGATGGACTTGACCGTTGCCCGGCTCGGCGAGGACGGAATCGTGCTCGAACTGCCGCTGGCGGCCAACGTCAACGACAAGGGCACGGCTTTCGGCGGTGCACTGGCCAGCGCGATGATCCTGGCCGGCTGGTCCCTGCCGCGATTGCTGATACGACGGGCCGGGCTCAGGGCCGAGCTGGTGATCGGCCGCTGCGAGATCCGTTTCACCCGGCCGGTCGCCGGTCCCTTCCAGGCCTTCTGCCCCTGGCCCGATGCGGCCGATTGCGAGCGTTTCGTTCGTCGCCTGGGCAGAACCGGGCGGGCCAGCCTGGTGCTCGCACCGGAGATCCGGGTCGGCAAAGAGGTGGCAGCCAGTCTGTCGGCGAAGTATGCTGCACTCGGATCAACCGGAAGCCCGTCATGAGAGTCGCCGCACTTGTCACCCTTTCCAGCTTGCTGTTGCTCACAGGTTGCGGCATGGGCCAGTTGCAGGACGACCGCCAGGAAGCCATGGACCGCTGGGAAGCGCTGGTACGCTGGAACGAGTTCGATGCGCTGGTCGACATGATTCACCCGGAGTGGCTGGCCGACAACCCGGTCCATCCGGTCGATGTCGACCGCCTGCACCAATTCCGGGTCACGGAATACCGTGTACGCCAGGTTTTGGTCGACCCCGATGGCATGGGCTTTGAACGCTCGGTGCGCATTCGCATGTACCACGTACACAGTGCACGCGAACGCGTCGTCGATTACCGCGAGGTCTGGCGCTTCGACGAGGAACTCGATCGCTGGCTGCTGCACTCGGGGCTGCCGGATCCGAGGCGTTCATAAGGATCAATCCAGGGGGGCAGACTAGCGGAGGGCCAACAACATGCGAACCATCGCGATCGTCAATGCCAAGGGCGGCTGCGGCAAGACCACCATCGCCACCTCATTGGCCGCGGCACTGGCCTGGGAGGGCTATTCAGTCGCCCTGGGCGATACGGATCCACAGCAGTCGGCCAGCGACTGGCTGGCACAGCGCCCGGAAGAGTATCCGCCGATCGTCGGCGTGACTGCCGAGGACGGCCCGATGCGGGCTCCCCCCGACACCGACATTTTCGTCATCGATACCCAGGCCGGCATTCACGGCCACGACCTGGGCAACGTCGTACGGCGCTCGCAGACTTTGCTGGTGCCGGTTCTGCCATCGCCGGTGGACATGCGCGCCGCCTGGCGCTTCCTCAACCACCTACTCGAACTCAAGCCCATCCAGACCCGGCAGGCCAAGGTCGGGCTGATTGCCAACCGGGTTCGCTCCCACACCATCATTTACCGGGAGCTGACCGGTTTCCTGGACGACTTTCGCGTACCGGTGGTCGGCCAGCTGCGCGACTCGATGAACTACGTACGCTCCTTCGAGCGCGGGCTGACCGTTTCCGATCTGCCGCCCTACCTCGCCTGGCAGGACTGGGAGCAATGGGAAGAAGTACTCGACTGGATCAGGAGCCGGCGGTCGATGGGAAAGGGCTGACGGATCTGCTCAGCGGGTTCTGGCGCTCGTGGGCAGATCCGGCAAGCGACTGACGAACTGTCAATCGACCGGGACGTTGTCGATCAGACGTGCCCTGCCCAGCCAGGCCGCTGCAAACAGCCTGGAGGGGCGGCCCGCCCGGATCGGACCGAGTGTCTCGGCCGAGCACCATTCAAGGTAGTCCGGACGAAATCCGGCCGCCTCGAGCCTGGAAAGCGAGGCGCGTCGCAAGGCCTTGAAATCGGTATTCTCGCGCAGGGCCCTGGCCATCTCGGTGAGCACACGATAAAGCACCGGGGCCGATGACCGCTCGTCTTTGTCCAGGTAGGCATTGCGAGAACTCAGCGCCAGGCCACTGCTCTCGCGCACCGTGGGCAACCCGGCAATGCGAATGTCCAGCGATAAGTCTTCGACCATGCGCCGAATGATCACCAGCTGCTGATAGTCCTTCTCGCCGAACACCGCGACATCCGGCCGCACCTGGTTGAACAGGCGCAGCACCACGCTGGCCACCCCGTCGAAATGACCGGGCCTGGAGGCGCCACACAAGCGGTCGGAGAGGCTGTCGGGCACCTGTACCATGAACGGCGGATCCAGCGGATACATCCGTTCCACCGAGGGTAGCCAGACCAGGTCACAGCCGGCGGACTCAAGACTGGCAAGATCGGCCTCGCGGGTGCGCGGGTAGGACTCGTAGTCCTCTCCCGGCCCGAACTGGGTGGGATTGACGAAGATGCTGGCCACTGTCCGCATTGCCTTGCGTTTCGCCTCCCCGAGCAGGGCGAGGTGCCCATCGTGCAGGTTGCCCATGGTGGGCACGATAGCGACGGATTCCCCGGCCCGGCGCCAGTCATCAACGGTGGCGCGCAACAGCTCCAGTGTGTCGGTGCTGATCATTCTCAGGAGTAACTGTACTGACCGTCGGGGAAACTGCGTTCACGGACCGCCTCGACAAAGGCGGCCAGCGCCTCCGGAATGCTGCCGGCCCCGTCCATGAAGTTGCGCACGAAACGCGGGCGACGGCCGGGGCTGATGCCCAGCACGTCGTAAAGCACCAGGACCTGTCCGTCGACATCGACGCCCGCGCCAATCCCGATGACCGGAATGCGGAGATTCTCGGCAATGCTTTGCGCCAGCCCGGACGGCACGCACTCCATGACCAGCATGCCGGCGCCGGCCGCTTCCAGTGCCCGCGCATCTTCCTGCAATGCTCGGGCCAGTGCCTCGTCCCGGCCCTGGACGCGGTAGCCGCCAAGCCGATGCACGTGCTGCGGGGTCAGGCCCAGGTGGCCGCATACCGGCACACCCTGTGCGACCAGGTCGGCCACCAGTGGCACCACGGCCGCTCCGCCTTCCAGCTTGACCATGCCGGCACCGGCGCGCATGACCGCTGCCGCAGCCTGCATGGCACTGGAGCGGTCGTGGTAGCTCATGAACGGCAGATCGGCGATCAATAGCGGGTGCGTCAATCCTCTCCGAACCGCCTCGACGTGGTACACCATGTGNTCGACGGTCACCGGCAGGGTCGAATCACGCCCCTGGATCACGTTACCGAGTGAATCACCGACCAGCACGCAATCAACGTCTGCCTCGTCGACCAGGCGGGCAAAACTGGCGTCGTAGGCCGTCAGCATCGTAATCGGCTGTCCGGCCGCCTTCATGGCCGCGACGGCGGGAACGGTGCGAATGGCGCGATCCTGGCTCATGCTGCTGACTCCACAGGCTGTCAATCGGTTTGGAAATCGAGCGGCGCAGCCGCCCGGAGAGCGCGAACCTCCCTATCGTCCAGCGCGGCGAGCAGTTCGTCAACCCGGCCCGCCCCCGGCACGACCAGCTGCGGCGCCACCGCATTCAGGGGCACCAGCACGAAGGCGCGCTCGGCCAGGTGCGGATGCGGCACGACCAGGTCTTCCTCGTCGAGGACAGTCTCACCATGGACGAGCAGGTCGAGGTCGATGACGCGTGGCCCCCAACGGCGACCATCACGGCGACGACCGAGCCGGCGCTCGACATCCAGCAACAGGGCCAGCAGTCGGTGCGCATCAAGCGAAGTATCGAGCCCGGCCACGGCATTGAGGAAGTCGGGCTGATTGGTCACGCCCCACGCCGGGGTCCACCAGGCTGGGGAAACGCAGGTGACGCGGACTTCCGGGGCACGGTCGAGAAGATCGAGTGCGGCGGACAATGCCGCCGGCGGATCCCCCTGGTTGGCGCCGAGCCCGACCCAGCTGCGGGTCAATTGACCACCTTTCGCTTGCGCGGGCGCCGCCGCTTGCCCCTGCCGTCGGGCGAGACCATCTTGTGACGCTCGTCGGGATCGACTTCCTGGATGGTCGTCCAAAAGTCGGCCAGTTCCTGCAGATCGGGATTTTCAAGAGCGCGAAGCAGCAGAAAATCGTAGGCGGCACGAAACCGGCGTTCGGACATCAACTTCAGCGCGCGCTTGCCGCGACGCTTCCTGAAGCGCGGCTGCATGCACCAGATCTCCTTGGCAATGGTGGAGAAACGCCGATGAATGGCGACGCGCCGGGCCTGNGCAACAATGGCCTCTTCCCCGGCTGCCGCCAGGGCCTCGACAGGCGCCATGCCCTCGGCAACCAGGTCCTCGGCACGAGTTTCCACCTTGGCCCACAAAAAGGCGGCGAACAGGAAGCCGGGCGTGACCGGCTTGCCTTGGGCGATCCGGTCGTCGGTGTTCTTCATGGCCTGCTCGACCAGCACCGGCGGCTCGGATGGATCATCGAACAGCCCCGGGAACAGCGGCTCCCACAGGTTGTTTTTAACCAGCGCCTGGTAGGTGGGCCAGGCTCGGCCGCCGAGAAAGAGCTTGAGGATTTCGTCGAACAGCCGTGCCGGTGGAATATCGTGCAGCAACGGCGCCATGGTCACGACCGGCCCGGCGGTCTCCGGCTCGAGCTTCAGATCGAGCTTGACCATGAAGCGAACGGCCCGCAACAGCCGCACCGGGTCTTCCCGGTACCGGGTGACCGGGTCGCCGATCAGGCGCAGGTAGCGGTCGACGAGGTCCTGGTAACCCCCGACATGGTCGCGAATGGTGGCGGTTTCCGGGTCGTACATCAGCGCATTGATGGTGAAATCGCGCCGGCGAGCGTCCTCCTCTTCCGAACCCCAGACGTTGTCGCGCACCAACCGTCCTGCTTCCAGTTCTCGGTGCTCGTCCTCGCCGCCCTCGCCGGAGCCGCGAAACGTCGCCACCTCGATCACTTCACGGCCGAAGCGCACGTGTGCCAGGCGAAACCGGCGTCCGATCAGGCGGGCATTGCGAAAAACCTCGGCGACTTCCTCGGGCGTGGCACTGGTGGCGACGTCGAAGTCCTTGGGATCATGGCCAAGCACCAGGTCGCGGATGCTGCCACCAACGATATACGCCAGGTGGCCGGCCTGGTGCAGCCGTTCGATGACTTTGCGGGCGTTGGTGCTGATTTTCTCAGGACGAATACCGTGCTCGTCCTGATCGATGATGCGGGTTGGCGTACTCAATGGTCGTTATTCTTGGGTGTCAGGAAGGAAGCGAACGGGTGCCAGTTTTGCGGGGCGTGCTGTTATCATTGCCACATAGTTTAGCACTCTATCGGATAAGCAGCCCGTTTCCCCTGCGGCGCCGATCGACACCATCAGTTCAACACCCGGATGATGCCAGCATGACCTTTGTAGTGACGGAAAACTGTATCAAGTGCAAATACACCGACTGCGTGGAAGTCTGCCCCGTCGACTGCTTCCACGAAGGACCCAACTTCCTCGTCATCGATCCGGAAGAATGCATCGACTGCACGCTGTGCGAACCCGAGTGCCCGGTCGAGGCGATCTATCCAGAAGACGACATCCCGGCCGGCCAGGAACAGTTCCTCGAACTTAACGCCGAACTGTCGCGGGAATGGCCGGTCATCACCGAGATGAAGCCGGCCCCCGACGATGCCAAGGAATGGGAAGACGTGCCCGGCAAGCTCGAGCACCTGGAACGCTGAACAGGACCCGGGAAAGCCGGCGTCCTGCCCGGGTGCAGTTTCAACCTAGGCGGTCGCGCAACCGCGCCAGCACGAACTCGGCCCGCTCCATTTCGAGGATTTCGCCTTCGGCATCGAGCAGGATCACCTCGGCGGTTTCATCTCCACCTTCGCGCACCTTGATCCGGTAGGTGCCGCTGTAGTCATTGACCTCCCGGCTGCGCCAGAATGCCAGGCGCGACAATCCCGTCCGCTCGATCTCGATGGGATCGTGGCTGAACCGGAAATGATAACGCTGCTGCGAATCGTCCTGCTCCTCGACGCGCATGCCGTTGCGGTTGAGCGTGAAGCCCAGGCGACGCCAGACGCTATCGGGCTCGTCCTGCACCTCCAGAAACAGCCCGGTGGCTCCGAAGCGAATATGCGAACGTGATTGCTCGGCTTCGGCGCTGGGCTGGACCCGGGGCGGCCTGTCGGTACCCTGGGCGGCCAGCTCGGGCAGGAAGTAACCGGGCACCTCGAAAGTCGAGCGCGCCTGGGGCTGGCTCAGTCCCGACGGCGCCTCGATCGGATCGAGTTCCTCGCTGTCGGTGTAAATGGGCTGGCGATCGCGACCGGCACAGCCGGCGAGCATGGCGAACACGGCGGCGAGCAACAAACTCGTTGAAATCAGATTGAAAATTCGAATCATACCCCTTGGGTCCGATGACTGTGGAAATCAGGGTCACACCCCGGTGACAGGGTCCAGTTTGCAACTTGGACCACACGCAAGCGGCTCAGTTTAGGCAACATCTCTCGTTCCGTCCAGCCGCAACCAATGCGCGGCGACCAGGCGGGAACCGACAATGCTTCGTGAATCGACGTTGCCGTCACTTGCGGCCTGCAGGATGCGCAAGTATTCTTGACAGTGTAACGCAGCTCACCAGCTGATCGAGAAAAAATACGTCACAACCCACTGATTAAACGAATATTTTACAATTAATGAGCCAATCCGCCCTGCAACTCGCATCACCCTCCCTGCCCGCCACCATCCACGGCGAGGTCTCTCTGGAACAATTCGCCGGCAAGCCGCTGGTCCTGTATTTCTACCCGCGCGACAATACGCCTGGATGCACGAAACAGGGCCAGGGCTTCCGTGATCTCTACGAGCGGTTCCGCGAATACGATTGCGAGATCGTGGGTGTCTCGCGCGACAAGCTTGCCACGCACGAAAAATTCGCCGCCAAACACGATTTTCCATTCCCGCTCATTGCCGATCCCGACGAGACCCTGTGCCGCCAGTTCGACGTCATCAAGGAGAAGAACATGTATGGCAAGAAGGTCATGGGCATCGAGCGCAGCACCTTCCTGTTCGACGCCGACGGCAAGCTGGTGCGCGAGTGGCGCAAGGTGCGCGTGCCCGGCCACGTCGAGGAAGTGCTCGAGGCCGTGAGCCAACTGTCCTGACCCCGCCCCCGAGGAGTGACCGACACCATGGCCGAACGACCGCGGCTGTACCTGCTTGACACCAACGTGCTGATGCACGACCCGACCGCCCTGTTCCGATTTGCCGAGCATGACGTCTACCTGCCGATGATCGTGCTCGAGGAGCTGGATCGCTCCAAGAAGGGCGTGTCGGAAGTCGCGCGCAATGTTCGCCAGGTCAGTCGCTTCATTGGCCAGATGATGGCACCCGGCGACAAGCTCGAAGACGGCCTGACGCTGACAGAACCCGAGGGTCTCAATCTCAAGGCCGGCACCGGCCGACTGTATTTCCAGACCGAGCATTTCGACAACGGCTCCGAACTGGTCGGCGACCGGTCGCTGGCCGACAACGAGATCCTGCTGGCCGCCCTCAGCCTGACTCGCAAGCATCCCGACACGCAGATCATCCTGGTGTCGAAGGACATCAACCTGCGCATCAAGGCGGCCATCCACGGCATTACCGCCGAGGATTACTACAACGACCGCGCGCTCGATGATCTCAGCCTGCTCTACTCCGGCATCACCGAGCTCGATGCCGACTTCTGGGATAACCACGAGACTCGCGACTCATGGACCGAGGAAGGGCGTACGTTCTACCGGCTGTGCCGCCGCGACGACGATGACTGGCATCCCAACCAGTGCCTGCGACTGGCGGGAAACAATGGTCTGGAAGCCATGGTGCGAGAAGTCAGCGTCGACCAGATCGTGATCGAGGTCGCACGCGACTTCCGGCGCGAGCAGCACGGCGTCTGGGGCATCCAGGCCCGCAATCCCGAGCAGAACTTCGCCCTCAACCTGCTGATGGACCCCGAAGTCGATTTCGTCACCCTGCTGGGCACGGCCGGTACCGGCAAGACCCTGCTGGCACTGGCCGCTGGGCTGGCACAGACGCTCGACAACAAGATTTACCGCGAGATCATCATGACCCGCGCGACCGTATCGGTGGGCGAGGAAATCGGCTACCTGCCCGGCACCGAGGAAGAGAAGATGACCCCTTGGATGGGGGCCCTGACCGACAACCTCGAAGTACTCACCGAGCCCGAGGATGGTGGGCACGGTGGCGAGTGGGGCCGTGCGGTCACCAACGAGTTGATGGCGTCGCGCATCAAGATCCGCTCGCTGAACTTCATGCGCGGGCGCACCTTCCTCAACCGCTACCTGATCATCGACGAGGCGCAGAACATCACGCCCAAGCAGATGAAAACGCTCATCACCCGGGCCGGGCCGGGCACCAAGATCATCTGCCTGGGCAACGTCGAGCAGATCGACACCCCTTACCTCACTGAAACTACTTCGGGCCTGACGTTTGCCGTCGACCGCTTCCAGGACTGGCAGCACGCCGGTCATGTCACGCTCCGGCGCGGCGAACGCTCGCGGCTGGCCGATTTTGCATCCGAGGCGCTCTAGCCCGGATAATTCATGAATTATCCGGGCTAGTGGGCCATGCGGCTGATTAGGCCCTCCCCCGGCAGCCGGGGTATCGGCTGATGCACCTGTCGGAATCGGGTACCCTGACGAATTGAGGAGAAGGATCGACGATCAAGGGGAGTCAAGGGATGTCCCGGGACGGCCACAACAACGACGAGGACCTGACGCGGCCGGCCACGGTGCTGGAGGACTGGGACAACCTGCCCGAAGCGACCTCCGATTGGCAGCCCGGCCAGCGGCTGGGTCCGTTCGTGCTCAAGCGCAAACTGGGTGCCGGGGGCATGGGCATGGTGTGGCTGGCCGAGCAGATCTCTCCGCTGCGCCGCGAGGTGGCGCTGAAAGTGATGCTGCCGGAGCGTCGCTCACGACTGGCGGAGGCACACTTCGAGGTCGAACGCCAGGCCATGGCGCAGCTCTCCCACCGGGCCATCGCCCAGATCCACGAGGCCGGCGAACTGCCCGACGGCGGGCTGTTCTTCGCCATGGAGTACGTCCCCGGCCTGCCGCTCGACCGCCATCTTGAAAAGCATCCGCTCTCGCTCAGGGAACTGGTGGCGATGATGGTGGAGATCTGCGGCGGAATACAGCATGCCCACCAGCACGGGCTGATCCACCGCGACATCAAGCCCGCCAACATTCTCGTCGGACAACTGGATCATCAGCCACAACCCAGGATCATCGACTTCGGCATTGCCGTCGAAAGCGCCGAAGACGATCAGGCGGCCGGGCAGGGTCATTACTACGCCGGCACCGTCGCCTACATGGCGCCGGAGCAACGCGACAGGAATGGCGGCCGCATCGACGTCAGAGCCGACGTCTACGCCCTGGGTGCCGTGCTGGCCAAGTGCCTGCTCATCCATGCCGGCGTCAAGTGGGGCCAGGACCGCCAGTTTCAGAGTGTCACGGCATACGCCGCGCTGTGCCAGCATTCCGGCACACTTGGCACACCGGATCGTTCACTGCCGGACTGGTCGACCCGGCTTGGTGCCCTGCCGGCCGACCTGCGCGCCATCGCCATGCGTGCCATGGCGCCCAGGCGCGATGATCGCTACCAGTCGGCTACCGCCATGGCCGAGGACCTGCAGCGCTGGCTGAACTCGGAACCGGTGCAAGCCATGGGCGAGAGCCGGCGCTACCGGTTGCGCTGCTTTCTTCGCCGCAACGCCCTGGCCAGTGCCGCTGCAGCCGTGGTCAGCCTGGCCCTGATCGGCGGCACGATCACGGCGCTATATGGATTGACCGAGGCACGCGAAGGCCGCAGTCAGGCCGAAAGCGCACTGACGCTTGCCGAACAGCGGCGCATGGAAGCCGAAGATCTCATCCAGTTCATGCTGGGCGATTTCGCCGAACAGTTGCGCCCCATCGGCCGCCTGGACCTGCTCGATTCCATCGGCGGCGAGGCCCTGCGCTATCTCACTGCACAGGGCGCCGTTGATGATCCCCGCAGCGCCTTGAGCCGCGCCCGTGCGCTGCGCACACTGGGCGAAGTGCAAAACCGCCGCCAGCAGTTCGATGAGGCCGCCGACACGCTGACCCGGGCCGCCGAACTGCTGAAGCCGTGGCACGATAACGCACACGCGGACCTGGACGAACTGCACTTCGAAGCCGGCCAGATCGCCTTCTGGCGCGGCGCCGTCACTTACCGACAGCGCGACTGGGAGAGCACCGAAACCCATTGGCTGGACTACATGCATCATGCCCGGTTGTTTGCCGAGCTGACCGATGACGAGCGGCATGGGCAGACGGAAAAAGCTTACGCCTACAACAACCTGGGAACGCTGGCCGAGGCGCGCAACCGACTGGAAGAAGCGCACGGCTACTTCCAACAAACGGTTGGCATACTCCGCGAGCTGACCGACGAAAACGACGTGGACAGTTTGATCTACCTGGCCAATGCACTGTCGTGGTCGGCCCGGGTCGAATCAGCGCTGGGTCTCGCCGTCGAGGCCTGGCAGAGCAACGTCGAGGCGCTGGAACTGTTGGCGGCCGCCCGTGAAATTGCGCCCGAGCATGCCCGGCGCCGAGGCTTGGAAATCAATTTTCGATTCATCCTCGCCCGCGATGCGCGCCACCTGGAGCTGGACGAGCATGCGATCACGCACCTGCGCACAGCCTTGGCACTGGCCGAAGACGATGTGGCCAATGAACCCGGCCAACCCAGGCGCCAGGCCAACCTGGCCCGTATCGCCTTTATGCTGGCCACCATGAAAGACGTCGGCAGCCAAGAGGCGGCTGCGCTGATCGAACGGGGCGAACGCGCACTGGACACCGCCCTGGAACTGGGCCTGGATCCGCAGCAGGCCGTCGAGCTGCCGGCACGGCGAACGTTGGCCCGGATGCAACTGGAGCCCAGGGGTGAAACAACGAAGGAAGTTGATGGAATCGACGAGTTGCTGCAAACCCTGAAGCGCCGAGATGACTTCGACTCACACTTTTTCAATCTGGTCGAACTGGCAGTGGAATTGATTGTGGCGCGGAGTGCGGCCAACACTTCCATTCCCGTCGACCGGATCGACAAGCTACAGGCGCAGCTGGACGCGGTGCCCGACGAACAGCGCAAAAGCTTGCGCTACCAGATCGCACGTTTGCGGCTGGGTCGGCTGCAAGACCCCAATGCCCCGGAGCTGGTCGAACTGGAGCAGCGACTGCAGCACGTGCATGGCTGCGTGATGGATCACATCAACAAGACTGGCATTTAAACTACTGTTGGCTAACTTTCATCGCTTCCGGCAAGCGCCGGTCATCTTCAACCCCAACAACCAAAGAGGGAAATCAACCATGAGCAATACGCCTGTTAACGTCCGTATCACCAACGATCAACCTCCCTATACGGTCACCCTGAACCCGCCCGGGCCTTATCGCATCACCGAGCGCAACTCCACCGTCAGCCTGACGCTGGATCAGTCCAGCGCTCAGGCCGGCTTCAAGATGTTCGGCATCGGCTATCGCGAGCCCGATGCACAAGGTCAGCTCAGCGCCGTGGTCAGCACCAACCGCAACCAGAACGACACGCTGACCGTTACCGATGCCAAAACCGAGAACGGCAGATTCGAATTTGTGGTGCTTTATCAGGACCAAAGCGGCGGCACCACCGTCTATGGCCACGATCCGGTCATCGACAACGAAGACTGAACCGCCCGGCCCGGCACCCCGCCGGGCCGGTTTTCGTGCGGCCCAGCCCTGGGCCGTTCTTGACCCCCCCNCGGTCCAA
>SL_3KL_010_SEDDRAFT_10003218_pt1 | contig 14876 bp, 10 predicted proteins | sample SodLakKL_010_SED_2_FD_10381 | JGI IMG/M metagenome (IMG submission 10381)
ACGTCGCTCACGATGACCCCGTCCACCACATACAGCGGGGTATGGCTCCCGATGAAGGTGGACGGACCCCGGAGCCGCACCTGCATCCCGCCGCCCGGCGCGTGGGTATTGGACTGGATATTGGCGCCGGCGATCTTGCCGTAGAGCTGCTGCTCCATGCTTGTGGTGGGGACCCGGTTCAGCTCTTCCTGGTTGAGTGACGAGACGGCGTGGGGCAGGTTCCGGCGGGGCGTACCCGTGGCCCGTCCCGTGACGACGATCTCATCGAGACCCAGGAAGTCCACCTCCATGAGGATCTCCACCTGGGCCTGATCGAGGGGGACCACCACCTCGGCGGTCCGGAATCCGATGCGCTGCACCATCAGCGTCACCTCCCGGGCCGGGACCTGGATCTCGAAGCGCCCCTCCGGGTCGGTAAGGGTACCGAGTCCGGTACCCAGCACCGAGATCTGCGCCGTGGCAATCCCCTGACCCGAGGCCCGTGCCGCCACCCGGCCCGATATGTTGCGCGTCATGGAGTGCGCCACAGGGCGTGCATCCGGAGTGGGAAGGCGAAGGGCCCTGGTCGACCGCGCACGGTCGGCGGGTGGGAGGAGTCCCCGCTTCCGGGCCGCCTCCCGCTCCGCCGTCTCCCGGATCACGATCTGTCGGCCCACGACGGCGTATTCGAAGCCGGAGTCGGCGAGAAGGGTGGACAGGGCTTCACCAACGCCCACCTCCCGGCATTCACAGGAGACGAGCAGATCCCGGGGGAGCAGGCTCGGGCTGAATGCCAGGGGGGCACCGGAGGCTGCGCGAAGGTATTCGAGCGCCGTCCTGAGGGGAATGTCGCGAAGGTCGATCCCCGCTTCGAGGCCGAGGGCGGACCCCCGCGTCGCCACCTCTCCGTATCCCGGGCCGAGCTCTACAAGTCGAAGCTCCTGCTGGCCGAGAAGGGAAAGCGGACCCGGTCCGGCGAGGAACAGGATCAGCGCGGCAGCCAGCATTCTCCCGAGCTTCTTCATTGTGATCTCCTTGTGGTTCGCGCCCGGGGAACGGACTGCGGTCCCGTCGGGGTTGGAGTGGGGGCTCGTCCGATTGCAGTGCATCGACGAGCGGTCATGGGTCCAGGATGTCACGTGGATCCTCCGGCTTCCGGCTCCCCGGCGGTGCCGGCGGGGAGGTCGATCTGAATGGTGGGGGAGGGAGTGTCGGCCCCTTCCCAGAGGCAGTGCGCGCCTACGATGGCGCATAGGACCGCCAGGATCTCCTTCGCATCCTGGTCCACGAAGGAGGCGGTGACCGTCTGATCCGCCAGGGCGGGGGCCGCGAGGCGGATCGTAACGTCGAACCGCTCTTCCACCTCACGGAGGGCGGTGGGCAGAGGGGTGGCCTGGAAGAAGAAGGCATTCCCCAGCCAGTCCAGTTGGGCGGCTACGTCGTCCACCGCCGAGGTGGTGGGGGCCGAGCCCTGGATGCTCCGCCCCATCTCTCCGGCCTGGAGCTGCGTCTCGGACTCTCCCGCCGAGACCTGGACGGCGCCCTCCACCACCAGGACCCGGAACTCCTCGTCCTCGGAGCGGACCTCGAAGCGGGTACCCAGCACCGCGGCCTCGCCGAGCGGTGTCGTCACCACGAAGCGCCGGGACCCGTCCGGGGGCACGCCGAAGAAGGCACGGCCCTCCAGGTGCACGGTGATGCGGTCCGGGTCCTCGGTGATCTCGATCCGGCTGCCCGGTCCCACGCGGATCCCGGAGCCGTCGGACAGGTTGATGGTGGTGACCTCGTTGGAGGCGGTGGCCACCTGCATCACCGGGGCGGAGGTGTCGGCGGTGGCCGGACCGTCGCCGGCCCAGGGGCCATCGCTTCCGCCCCGGGCCAGACCCACGGCCAGAGCCGCCGGGATCAGGAGCGCCGCCAGAATGGCGGCCCAGCGCATCCAGTTCGTCCCCTGCGGCCGCCGCCCCGCCGGACCCGCTCGCGGCTCCTTGACTCCTCCACCGACGGCGAACACGTCGGCGGCGGGCCGTGAGGTGTCCGGGGCGTCCGTCGTCCACATCGGCGACGCTCGGAGCGCCTCTCCTCGACGGATCAACTCCTCCGCCGGCGGAGATTCGCCCGTTACGGCAGGGGCGCCCCGGCCGCTCAACTCCCAGAGCCGTCGCCACCGCTCGAACTCGAGATCATTCTCCGGCGACTCGGCCCGCCAGTTCGCGAGCCTCTCCCGTTCGACGTCGCTCGCCTCGCCGGAGAGGGCCCGCAGGATAAGGTCGTCCATGTCTCGCAGGTTTGTGGATTCCGGATCCATCCGCAGGGAAGCCCCGAGCGGTGGAAGGGGGCACCGACTTCTCACGTGGGAGAGATCAGCGCCATTTCAGTACAAGACACGGCCGCCGATGCGAACTACCAATGAGGGCGAAGGGCGCCGCCGGAGATTTGGTTGCCGGGAAGGGAGGGGGAGCGGCCTGCTCAGCGAGGGTGGTGCGGATGGGGAGGCTGGTGCGGATGGTGCGAACGGGGAGGATGGTGCGGGCGGGAAGGATGGTGCGAACGAAGAGGATGGTGCGAACGGGAAGGGTGGTGCGAACGGAGCGAACCCGAGGAGCAGGACGACTCTGGTCAGTCCTCGAGGTGACAGCGAAGGGCTTCCCTCAACTCCTCCAGCGCCAGGCGCATGTGGTTCGCCACGGTCTGGGGCGCGATGCCCATGGCCTCCCCGATCTCACGGTGCGACAGACCCTGGAAGCGGGCCAGGGCGAACACCTCACGCCGGCGCTCCGGGAGGGCTTCCACCGCCCGCCGGATGTCGGACTCCAGCGCCCGGACGGCCACCCGGTGTTCGGGCTGATCGGATCGTTTCGACTTGAAGGCTCCGTTTCGGGAGACCTCCACCGTCTGGAGCGACGCCAGTCGACGATGTGCCGCCTGGCCGTCCCGACGGGCGTTCAAGGCCAGGTTCCGTGCGATGCGGTAGAGGTATGCTCGAGGCGAGCCCCGATCGTCCCACGCCTCGCGGTGGGCCCACAGGCGGATGAATACCTCCTGCGCCACGTCCTCGGCACCGTATTCGGAGCCGGTGAGGGAGATCACGAAGCCCAGGAGTGGAGCCCAGTAGCGGGACAGCAGCTCGGCAAAGGCCTCCTCATCCCCAGCGCGCACGGCCATGAGGAGGGCGCGGTCCGTTGCCGCTCCCTCCCCATCCCTGGGTGGAGTCTCCGCCATCGAGGCGAGTCCCGTCCGAGCCCCTGCCGTCCGAGCCACCAAACCCTCCAGCTACTGAGAGGTGCGCCCCCGTCGGGATTCCGAGCGGGGGCGGAACCGGGTCGTGATGCCCGGGCGGTCGCACACCGTGCAGACCGCGAAGTTGTCATTAATCTGTCATGAGAAGGGTCGAAGCCGTCCGGCGCAAGGCCCAGGGGCTCAAAGGGGGGGGAGGGCCCGGAGAGGAGGTTGGCCGCGTGGGAGCGGCGAGGCTCGGAACGGAGGGTGGCCGTATCGGAGCGGCGGGCGGCCGCGTTGGAGCAGAGGGGGGCCGTATCGGAGCGGCGAGGGTCGGAGCATGAGCCGGTGGGGAGTCTGACCGGGACATCGTGCAGCGTCTGAAGGGGACTTGAGTGGGGTGCCCACCCGGGTAGAATCTGAAGGGGACTTGAGTGGGGTGCCCACCCGGGTAAAATCGCAACCGCGAGACTTCCCGGAACCGCGCGGGTCGAATTTTACCCGCTCAGCGAACACTATCTTGACCACGACGCGCTCAGGCGCGACCAGGTTCGAATAATGCCCGCTGAGCGAACCTTTTCTTCACCGCGAGTTCCCCGGCACCCGCGAGGTTCGAATTTGCACCGGTCTGGAGTCCGGGATCCGGGGGAGGGGGTCACCGGTCTGGGGTCTGGGGTCGCCGGTCTGGGGTCTGGGGTCACCGGTCACGGTTCCGGGATCCGGGCAAGGGGGTCACCGCCTTTCCAGCCGGTACACCGGTTCGCCCGGGCGAATCCTGCGTAGACAGGCGGCCTCCCGCGCTCCAAGCGCCGGAGCCGACCCCGCTTCCTCCCCCGGCAGCGTCTCGTGCGCACCCAGAACCAGCACCCCTCCCGGAACCAGGCGGGCCTTCAGGCGCGCCAGCGTTTCCCGGCGCTGAGCTTCATCGAAGTAGGTGAAGGCCAGGTTGCGGCAGAGAATCAGGTGGAAGGGCCCGTCAGGCATCTCGCGTCGCAGATCCTGCTCCCGGAAGACCACCTGGTCCCGGATCGCCGGATCCAACTCCATCTCAGGGTCGCCGGTGGGAGTGGCGTCCTCCGTCGGTGCGGCGTCGGCGCCGGCGACCACGTGAGCGGTGGAGTCCGAGGCAGGGCGGAGAACGGGGGTGAACGCCTCCTCCACCCACCCCGCCGGGAGATCCCGCAGAGCTCCCATGGGATACCGCCCCCGACGGGCCCGGGCCAGGAGGTGGGGGTCCGCGTCCGTGGCGGTGATGTGGAGCCGGATCCCCCGGGATGCCAGCGCTGGGTCCAGCTGCTCCGCCAGCGCCAGGGTGTAGGGCTCCTCGCCGGACGCGCATCCGGCGGACCACACCCGGAGGAGAACCGGCTCACAGCTGGAATCCTCCATATTCCGAATCGCCTCCAGATCCCCCCCGGCCTCCCCCTCCCGCTCCGCCAACGCCGGCAGCACCGCCCGGCGCAGGAGTTCGAAGACCCCCCGGTCCCGATGGAACCGGGTAATGGTCACCCGGCAGAGCCCGTCCAGCACCGCCCACTCCTCGGGGTGCTCCTCCAGATACCGGCGATAGGCGTCGAACCCCCCGAAGCCCAGCTCCCGGATCCGCCGGCCGATCCGCTTGCACACCTGCCCGCGGACCTTCCGAAACCCGGCCCACCGCATACCGATCCGCGGAAGCGCCCATCGGAGGAAGGGGGTGCATTGGGTGCGAGGTGCCATGGTCGAGGCTTCCTGTGCGACGCCGAGGGCACGGGGGTACCGGGCGCGGGCCGTCACGATTCCCGCTACGCCGCCTGCCGGCTCCAGCGGAGGATTCGGGCCGGGATCGGGTGCTCCAGCTCCCAGGTGATGCTCATGGGGCGCCCGCCCTCGTGGGTCAGGTAGCGAAGCGGCCCCAGGAAGGAGAAGGGAAGGGTGAGGCCCCCATCGTCCTTGCTCCCTTCCCGAACGAAGAGCATGGGGGTGTAGCCCAGGCGGGCGTGGTGGATGTAGCGCCGGCCCGTGTCGGTCCGCTCATGGGTGGTGGACTGGCTCTGCCAGTGGAAGCGCCGCTCGGAGAGGGCGTAGTCCTCGTACATGGTAGTGGGACTGAACCGCTCCACCGACTTCCGGATCGTCACGAAGAAGGCATCCACCTTCCGGTCCGGTACGTGCTCCACTCCCTCCCGGTGCCGCCGCGGCGTCTCAAAGGCCGCCGCCCCCAGCGCCAGGAGCACCTGCTCCCGTGTGTAGGACGCGTGAAGTCGGAGGGGTCCGGTACGCTCCGGGAACCGGACGGGCGGGGTGGGAGGAAGGGCGCCCAGGCGGAGGGCCGCCACCTCCCGGAGATCTCCCGCCAGCCCGGGGTGCGCCTGGATGAAGGCCAGGCACGCCTCCAGCGTCTTGTCGCCCGGGCGCTTCGCCCCCCACAGGAGGCTGTGGGCCAGGGCCAGGAGTTCGTCGCGAAGCGGCCCGGAGGAAGGGGAAGGGCGGCCCTCGGCCCCGTCGCCACCCCCAACCCCCAGCAACGCACCGAGCAGATCCTTGTCCTGGGACCGGGCCAGGGTCCGCAGGCCCCGGGCCAGCCCGGTTTCGAAGCGGGTCAGATCAGGGGCGGCTCCAGGAGGCCCTGGGGTTGTTCCCGCAGGACCTACCGGGAGCGTTTTCGTCCGGGACACCGGCGGCGCCCCCGCCGCCTCCATGAGTCGGTGGGGCAGCCCGTGGCGGAGGAGGTCATCGGGGTCGTCGTAGTGGAGCCAGTCCAGCATCCGCCGGAGCCCCGGTTGGTCTCCAGCTTCCAGCCGGAGCTGTCGGAGCCGCGTCACCACCACGTCGCGCCGCGCCCCCACCGTCTCCCGGATGTTGGCCAGCACCGCCTCGGCCGCCCGTTCATCCAGACGGATGAGGCACCCGGTGGGGAGCCAGGGGAACCCTTCTTCCACCTGCCGGTCCATGCGCCGGGTGGGCTCGCGGACCAGGGCACGGAAGCGGTCGGCGAAGCGGAAGTTCCGGTGCTGCGGCGCCACGAAGTCCAGGACGGTGAGATGGCTCTTGCCCGGGTGGGTGCGCAGCCCGCGCCCGAGCTGCTGCAGGTAGACGGTGAGGCTCTCGGTGGGGCGCAGCAGGAGCACCGTGTCCACCTCCGGGATGTCCACCCCCTCGTTGTAGAGATCCACGGTGAAGATGAAGCAGATCTCCCGCTGTACCAGGCGTGACCGGGCACTGCGCCGTTCTCCGGTGGGGCTCTCGGCGGTGAGGGCCACGGACGGAATCCCCCACTCGGTGAAGCACCGGGCCATGAACCGGGCGTGCTCCTGGCTCACGCAGAAGCCGAGCCCCCGCACCCGGCCCGGATCCGCCGCATGCTCCAGGAACTGGCGGCGCACCCACCCCGCCCGGGCCTCGTTGGCCCCCAACACCTCGTTCAATGCGGAGAGGCGGTAGCCGCCCCGCTCCCACTTCACCCCGCTCAGGTCCACATCGGGGTGATCGCCGAGCCCGTAGTAGTGGAAGGGCACCAGGAGCCCCCGCTCCACCGCGTCGGGGAGTCGAAGTTCGTGGGTGAAGCCGCACCGAGCGCCATCCCCCATGCTCCCCGCGCCACCCTCCGCCGCACCCGGAGATCCAAAGCGCTGGTCGGCACCCGACGAGCGAAAATCCTGGCGGATGTCGTACCCGTCCGTCCGCTCGGGCGTGGCGGTGAGCCCCAGCAGGCAGAGGCGGGGCCGGAGGTGGGCCAGGATCCGCTGGTAGGTCTCGGCGCCGGCGTGGTGCGCCTCATCCAGGACCACGTAGTCGAAGTGGCCGGGAGGAAGGTCGTCGAGCCCCCGGCTCCGCCAACTCTGGACGCTGGCGAAGAGGTGTCGGTCCTGCTCCGGGCGCTCCCCTCCCACCAGGAGCCCGCCGAAGGCCGGGTCCCGGAGGACGTGGCGGAACTTCTCCCGGGCCTGCCGCAGGATCTCTTCCCGGTGTGCCAGGAAGAGGAAGGAAGGGCGAGCCCCATCCGCCCCTTCCACAAGCCGGCGATAGTCGAAGGCCGCCACCATGGTCTTCCCGGTGCCCGTCGCGGCGATGATGAGGTGGCGCCGCACACCCCCTTCCCGCTCGGCCTGAATGGCCTCCAGGATCTCCTCCTGGAAGGTGAAGGGGCGAAGATCCAGGGTGATGAGCGAGCCGGCGTGGGCGGCGTCACTCCCCTCCTCCCCCGCCGTGTCCGGAGAAGGGGAGCCGGCCCCCGCCAACCCGGAGCCGGCCCCCGCCAACCCGGAGCCAGCCCCCGCCCGCCCGGATCCGGCGCCGCCCCAGCGCCGGCGCTCCACCGCCAGCGCGGCCCGGAAGCGTTCCAGACCACCCTGCACCTCTTCCCGGGTGAGGGGCGTGAAGTCAGCGTCGACCCAGTGGGTCTCGAAGGCCGCCCGGATCTGCCGCCAGAGGTGCGGGAGCTCGTACTGGGAGATCTTGGCCGTCCACTCGAGACCCTGGTCCAGCGCCACCCGGGAGACGTTGGCCGAGCCCACGTAGGCGCTCCCGAATCCGGTTCCCCGGTGGAAGAGGAAGGCCTTGGCGTGGAGACGTGTCCGGTGGGTGTCGTACGAGACCCGGAGTTCGGTGCGGGGAAGCTGGGCCAGGAACTCCACGGCCCGGGCGTCGGTGGCACCCAGGTACGAGGTGGTGGCGATGCGGAAGACGGGCTCATCCCCCTGCCCGCCACGCCCCGCCGGGGCCGAGTCGGTGAAGCGGCGGAGGGCGTCGCGGAGGGGCAGGATCCCGCTCCACTTGATGAAGGAAACGAGCCAGTCCACCCGGTCCGCCGAATGAAGCTCCTTCTCGAGCTGGCTCACCAGGCTCGGCGCATGGGTCGAGCCGTTCAGGAGGGCCGAGAAGGCCAGGGGGAGGTCGGGGCGTGGACTCTCCCTGGCCTGGACGGTGGCAAGGCCGGGGGTGCGGATCTCCCGGAGCTGCTCGAGGGGGAGGCGGGGGAGCAGGGTCGGGAGGTGGTCGAAGGGCGAACCCGCCTGGGCCAGCGCCTCGGCAAGGCGCCGGAGCGCGTCCGGCCACGTCTTGCTCCTGGTCCGAGGGAGGTCCTGGATCAGGGAGGCGAAGGTCCGGGCCAGGTGGGCCGCCACCGCCGCAGGGCGATCCTCCGCCGGAAGGTCGGCCAGATGCCGGGCCTCCTCTCCCACCCCGGCCTCATCCAGCGCCTGCGCCAGCGCCTCCGTGAGGAGCCGCTCGTGGAGGCCGGGGAGGGCCTCGGGACGGGAGCCATCGTCCGGGGGCGTCATGGCCCGGAATGTAGGGTGGGGGTGGGACAGGACTCAACTCAACAGGCCGAGGCCGGAGCGGGGATGAGGGGACAGCTCACCGCGTCGTGCTTCCCCCCTGGCCCGAGTAGATCGCTACCTCGATCCGTCGGTTGGCCCGCCGTCCTGCCTCGGTCTCGTTGGTGGCGATGGGCTCCCATTCGCCTCGCCCCGAGACATGGATGCGGTGGGCTGCCACCCTCTGTCCCGTAAGGAATGCCATGGCCGCCTCAGCCCGCCGCACCGAGAGGTCGTAGTTGTATGTATCGGTCCCCGTCGCGTCGGTGTGGCCGACGATGAGCAGCTCGGTGTCCGGATACTCCTGCAGGCTGGCCGCCAGGGTTCGGAGGTGTACCGCCGCGTCGGGGCGAATGGCCGACGAATCGAAGTCGTAGAGGAGGCCTGAGGGGAAGGTGACCTGGATTCCCTCTCCAACCCGCTCAACGACGGCGTTGGGAACCGCCGCTTCCAGCTCCTTCGCCTGCTGGTCCATCTGGTAGCCGATGATGGCTCCCGCGGACCCTCCCACCACTGCCCCGATGATGGCTCCCCGTGCCGTCGACCCGCTCTGGCTGCCGATGACGGCGCCCACCGCGCCGCCCGCTGCCCCGCCCACGACGGCGCCCGTCTCCCTCTGCCCCCAGGACGCACAGGCGGAGGTGATGCCCAGGGCCAGAAGGACGCCGAGGTAAGCCGCCCATCGCATCCGCCGATGGGCCGGGGCGGTTGGGGCGCTCGCCGGGTGGAAGGGCTCGTGGCTGTGGGTGGTCCCGCTCTTCACGCTTGGCATGGTTCTCCTGGGATGACATGGGATGGAGTTGGCACTCCGTCATCATGAAGATCACGGATTCGCCACGCTCCGAGCCATCGGCTGTTGGGACCACCAGGGATGACAGCCCCACGATGGAGAGGCGGGGAGAGAGGGTAGCCGGAGGGACTAGGTCGAACGCGGGGGAGCCGGGAAGGTGGCCAGCGACGAAGCCAGGGAGGCGGCCAGCGACTCCACCAGCGTCTCGGGGAAGCGTCCATGGGGACGGAGCAGGCCCTGGCTGACCTCCAGTTCCAGCCCCACGTAGGCGCACCCGGGCCGGACCCCCGTCCGGAACTCGCTTCGGAGCGTTGTCACCAGACCGTCGGAGCGTCCATCGTAGGGGGCGTTGAGGAGGATGCGCAGGCCCGGCCGCCGGCCACCGAGTCCCCGGGCCCAACTCTGCGCCAACCAAAGTTCGGCTTCCTGCCCGGGGTCCAGGAGGATCCCCACCTCCAGGGGGCGCACCTCCCCATCCAGGACCGGGGTGAAGGAGTGCACCCCCACATGGACCACAGCCTCCGGAAGGGGCAGGGAAGCGGCGGCCTCCTCCACCGCTCGACGGACCCGCCGGCGATGTCGTCGGTGATACCGCCGTACCAGCGCTCGCCGCTCCCGCTGGAGAAGCTCCCGGGACCAGCGGGAGAAGAGCTCGGGGCTCGACTCGCTCCGGTTCGGCTCCACCACAAGTCGGGAGATGGTGGAGTAGCGAAGGGGGGCTCCCAGTCGCCTCGACATCCCCCGCGCCAGGGAGAGGGCGCCCGGATCCCACCCCCGGTGGCTGTCCAGGGCGTCGAGAAGAGATGGGCCCCGGGCGTCCACCGGAAAGCCGGGGGGGAGGCGTCGCCCGCCATGCTCGCATGAGAGCACAAGGGCCCGACGACGAGGTGCGGCAGGCGGGGTGGGGGTCCCTGGCGCAGCACCGTCAGCCGGGGCTGGCGTCGCGGACGACGAGCGTGTCTCGGGGGTCATGGGAGGAAGGCCCGGTTTCGCCGGAGGGCATCGGTCATCGGCTCCCACACCTCGTGGAGGACGGCCCGGGGGAGGACCGTCCCCGGTGTCGTATCCACCCCTCCCCTCGCCAGGGCCTCCAGGATCCGGCGGGCCAGGGGACCCCTGGCCAGGATGTCGGCCACCCCGGGCTCCCGGGCCAGCTCCGCATCTTCGGCCACGCCCCACCAGAGCTCGCCGGCGGTGCGCGGGTGTCGGTCCGTCACCCCGAGAAGCTCAACCAGAGCCTGGATGGAGCGGGTGGAAGCCAGCGCTCCCCGGTCGCCGTGGCGCACGGTGGCCGCCAGGAGTTCCCGCAGGTCGGCGGTTTCGGGTAGTTCCAGGGGTGAGGCTCCACCGGTGGGCGTATCCATGCCGATGGCCACCAGCTTCCGGACCGCGGCCACCACCAGCGTCACCACCGCCAGATCCATGAGGGGAGCCTCCTGGGCGTCCATGACCCGGATCTCCACGGCGTTTCGTTGGAACCGGGCGATGGCCCCCCGGGCGTTCACCCACTCGTGGCGGAGGATTCCCTCGGGGTCGAGGGGGGCCAGATCCCGGTAGATCTCCGCCAGGACGCCTCCCTCGTACCCCTGCCGGCTCCGGGCCACCTCGGGGATGACGCCGCCCGACACCGAGGGGATACGGAGAGCGTTCCCCCGATACCGTTCCATTCGCTCATCCAGGTTGGGCTGTACCCTTCCGTCCAGAACGGGCGAGGCCGCCGCCAGCGCGGGAATCAGGGGGAGGACCAGGCGAATCGCCTGGTGGAGGGCGGCGAACTCGGCATCCCCGGCAAAGGGAAGGTTGAGATGGGTCGACTGGAGATTGGCCCAGCCATGCCCCTCCACCCCGAAAATCCGGTGGAAGGCGTGGTAGATCTCAGTGGTCTCGTGGGGCCAGATCCTGGTTTCGACGCCGGGATCCATCCAGGGGTGAACGGCGCCTCCCAAGAGGCGGCACCCCAAGGGAAGGAGCCGGGCCTCGGCCTCCAGCACCTCGGTGTGGAAGGCATCGGCCAGCCCTTCCAGCGTCGGGGCGGGTCCGTTGGTCTTGACCTCGAGCACGTGGAGGACGAGTTCGTTGGACCAGGCCATGGCCCCCCGCTCCACCTCCCCGTCGTCGCCCAGGAGTCGGTCGCCCACGGGACGCAGATCCAGCGACGCCGAATCCACGATCATCCACTCGATCTCGACCCCGAAGCCATCGAAGAGGCCCAGGGTCGGGGCCGGCGCATGCATCAGTTGGCCTCGAGCAGACGGAGGAAGTGCCGCATGACGGCGCGGTAGAGTTCGTCGCCCAGGATCGAGTCCTCATAGCCCGCGTCCAGGCTCGGGTTGTCATTCACCTCGATGACCAGGGGCCGCCCCTCCACCTCCTTCAGGTCCACTCCGTAGAGCCCGGTGCCCATGAGGGCGGCGGCCCGGACAGCCGTTCGGATCACCGCCTCGGGGACCTGGTCCAGGGGGAGGGTTTCCACCTGCCCGTAGCGGGTCGCCGAGGCCGACGAGGCGGAGGTCCGAATGATCTGCCAGTGCCCCCGGGCCATGTGGTAGCGGCAGGCGTAGAGGGGCTCCCCCCCCAGGACCCCGATGCGCCAGTCGAAGGTGGAGGGGGTCCAGGCCTGGGCCACCAGGAGTTCCGACTCGGCGAAGAGGGCCGGGAGGAGGCGGGCCAACTCCGCCTCGTCGCCGGCGCGGACCACCCCTTGGGAGAAGGCCCCGTCCGGGCGCTTCAGCACGCACGGCATTCCCACCTCCGCGGGAATCCGGTCCACATTCCGGCGGTGCACCACCAGCGTCCGGGGGGCAGGAACCCGATGCCGCTGGAAGGCTTCGGCCTGGTACACCTTGTTGGTGCACCGGATGATGGATTCCGGGTCGTCCACCACCACGAGCCCGTCCCGTTGGGCCCGCCGGGCCAGGCGATAGGTGTGGTGGTCCACCCCCGTGGTCTCCCGGAGGAAGAGGGCGTCGTACTCGGCGATGCGTCCGGTCTCGTCGGGACCCAGGACCTCGGCCCGGATGCCAAGGTCCGCGGCGGCCCGGACGAACTTCCGGATGGCCCGTTCGTTGGAGGGCGGCTGCGGGTCGTCGGCGTGCCAGAGAATGGCCATGCTCCAGGCCGCCTCCCGGGGTGCCATGGAAGGGCGGCGTCGGAAGAACCGGGCCGCCTGCTCCAGAACGAAGGGCACATGGGCATCTGGAACGTCGGTCCCGGCGATGGGGCGCACCCCGTGGAGACGCCAGCCCCCCCGCCCGCCATCTTCCATCCCGTCCGGATCCCGCCGGAAACGAGCGCGGAGCATGGGGGCGGGAAACTCGTTGAAGAGGGCACGGGCCAGGGCGTCGTAGCGCCGCGTCATGTTGCGCCCGAAGTAGATGGACAGCTCGAAATCCGACGACCGCAGGGGGCGGAGCGCCTTCTCCACCAGGGTCTCCACCTCGGACGAGACACTTCGCAGCATGGTGGCGGCGTGAAGCGCCTGAAGGGTGGAAACCGAAGGGAGGGGGCGATGTCCCCGGGCTTCGGCCAGAAGGGAGACGTAGTACCCCACGGTCTGGTAGCCGTAGCGCCGACAGAGGTTGTAGACCGCGGCCCCTCGAAGATCCCGGAAGCGCGGGTCGGTGAGGTAGTCCCGGGCGGCCACCACCTCCACCCCATCCAGCGCGAAGGGCCAGCGCTCCTGGGCCTCCACCACCACCAGGGGGATCACCCTTCCCCTCCCGGCGCACCCCGATCCCGCCGTGGCTCGATGACCAGGAAGTTGGCGTCGTAGGTCAGCACGCCCAGCAGGATGGCGCCGAGCACCCGCTGCATGGGGAGGCGGTAGCGCTGGGAACCGGTGAGGGGGTTGTCGCGCAGGGGGTCGGCGATGAGGACTTCGCGGTCGTCGGGCTCGTAGCCGGAGAGCACCACGAAGTGGCCGGTGGGCACGCCGCGAAGGTCGTCGTAGTGGAGCCGATCTGTGCCCGCCTCCCGAGCGCACCCGTACAGGTAGGTGGCCGAGAGTCCGGTGAGGATGGGGCGCCCGCGTCGCAGGTAGCCCCGCACCAGTTCGGGGGTGAGTTCCTCGTAGACGATCTCGCCGCCCAGTCGAAGGAACTCCAGATAGGCGGTGGTGGCCACCTGGAGGCGGGGGTCGGACTTGAAGTCCGCCTGGGCCCGGAGCTGGGCCGACAGGTCCTCCACCGGAGGATCGAACCAGGAGGGGTCGAATACGGTGAGGTTGTAGGTGTAGATGGTGGCGTCGAAGCCCAATCGAAGGGCGTGCTGGGCCAGGAATACCGCCAGGGTTCCGGATGTCTCCAGCGCATGGACCTCCTCGATCACCTGCTCCAGCGGGAGGTCGAGCCCGTAGTACCGGTAGACGGCCTGCAGACAGGTNGGGCCGCAGGTGCTGTCGTCGGGTTGGGGAAGCATATGGAGTTCGGGNAACTCCGGTGCAGGTCGGGTCGGCATGGTGCCCCGGGAAGAAGGGAGATCCGTGGGTGCGCGGGGGTGGAGTGTGTGCCCTGGACGCGCCAGCCGGTCCGGACCCGGGCGGGAGCCCTCGTCCGAGGGTGGGCGCGTGTACGTGCTACCCCACGTCCACGTTTCCGGTGGCCTGTGCTCCGTCATCCTTCTGAGCGATACCCCCCGGCCTCGACTTCCATGAGCGTTACGGTATCACCCCGACCCTGCGCTGGAACCGGCTGTTTCGGATCCGGGATCGTTTTCCGGCTGAGCCGCGACCTGACCTACTGACGGAGCTCCCATGACCACACGGTTACAGACGATACGAACGAGAACCATGACACGCTGGCTTCCGGCCTCCGCCATCCTGGCCTTCTCGGCCCTCTGGATCTTCGCCGCCGAGGCGCAGGCCCAGGTGGGAATCGGGGTGGAGGCGCGGGCGGGAGCGACCTTCCCCCAGGGCGACCTCTCCGACGCCGGGGCCGAGGCCGGGCTGTCCTTCGGGGCGGAGCTGCACGTGAACTTCCAGCGAAACCTCACCGCCTACGCCGGCTTCCACCGCCACGCCTTCAACTGCGATGACGGGTGCACCCTAGGGGATGATCCCCGAAGCACCGGGGTCGCCGCCGGCCTCAAGTACATCATCCACGCCCCCGGGGATGCGCTGGCCTGGGCACGGGGTGGAGTCGTGGCCAACACCTTCGAAAGCAGCTTGGGGTCGTCGGACCGTGAGATCGGATTCGAACTGGGCGTCGGGGCCGACATGCCCATTGGGGCGCGCCTCTACCTGGTCCCCAACATCGGCTTCATCAGCCATTCCACCGGGAACAGCGTGAAGGCCAATTTCTTCACCCTGGGGCTGGGCGCTCACGTTCACCTGCGATAGGACCGCTCGCTCGGTGGGATTGGGCGAGGATCCGGGTGGCGGCCCGGGCTCCGGCTGAAAGGGCGCCCTCCATGTGCCCGGGAGCCTCTCGGGATGTCTCGGTGGAGGCCCAGTGGAGTCGTCCACCCAGGGCAGGCTCCAGATAGACCGGGTGTCCGTAGCTCTCGTAGGCGTGAAGTCGCTCCACCCCGGGGGGCGAGGTGTGGACCTCGGTCCTCCAGTCCTTGACCAGGATCTGGGAGGGGTCGGGCATGGC
>SL_3KL_010_SEDDRAFT_10003219_pt1 | contig 14874 bp, 8 predicted proteins | sample SodLakKL_010_SED_2_FD_10381 | JGI IMG/M metagenome (IMG submission 10381)
AGAGATCTGAGATCGGGTATTCATCAATCTCCAGCTCCAATGGCTTCGGCAATCTGCTGTAATCGCTGTTGTATTTCCTCCTCAGGCAGCCATTCTCCCCTGACCATCACGCCAACACGCTGTTGAACATTTCCAATATTTTCGAGTGGATTTGCTTCGAGCAGTATCAGGTCAGCCCGCCGGTTCGTTTCTACTGTTCCAAACTCATCGGGTGTTTCAAAGTAAATGGCCGGGTTTCGTGTTCCTGTGACCAGCACCTCATATGGAGTCAATCCGGCATCTACCATCATACGCATTTCATGATGGATGGAGAATCCGGGTACATTAAAGAATTGAGGTGCATCCGACCCAAGTGCAACAGGTGCTCCCTGATCAATAAGCTCTCTGGTCAGCATCTGACGAATTTCAACAAGCCTTTGGGCTGCATCCGGCTGAAAATCATCCCTTGCCTGGAAATTCTGTTTGGATTCAACCCAGCCCTCCAAAACATTCCGGGGCATATATTGCATTTCGGGCCACTGAATCATCTCTTCACCAGGAGTCGGATCAGCCAGGTGTTCAACAAGGCTGAGAGTAGGCACATTCCAGGTCCCGGCTTCAATCGTTCTCTCAACTGCCAGGGGTATCCGGTCAGTATCTGCCAGGTCAACAACTCCGCTTCCAAAAAATCCGCTGCTCCTGTCACCCCAGTCCACATCCTCCGGTACCAGAAATTCCACGTAACGGTCGTAATGATCAATGGAAGCCTGACGAGCCTCCAGCGCGTTCACCAATCCGACTTCTTCCGGGATATGACCGGCAAAGGGGATTCCGACTTCATGAGCTGTTTCAGCCATTTGCTGGTAGACTTCCAGCGAAATGCTTCCCATTTTCATCAGATCGTAACCTGCTTCATGGTGTTCCCGAACCAGCCGGTCAACATCTTCCGGTGTTGGTGCCTGTTGCGGACTCATCCAGGGGCTGGCAGCATATATCGTGGGGCCCATCAGATCACCGTTTTCAATTTGTTCGCGCAGTTCAAGATGATAAGGGTGTCCTGCCATATTCCGAACGGTTGTCACGCCATTCGATACATAGAGAAATAATACACCTTCAGCATAATCAGGGTTGTCAGGTCCGGGAATATGACCATGCATCTCTGCAAGCCCCGGCATCAGATATCGCCCCTCGCCATCGATGATCTCTGCACCTTCAGGAACTGACACCTCATCATACGGGCCTGTTTCAATAATTCTATCATCCCGTATAAGAACTGTGTATACCCTTCAAGAACTCCTTCATGATCCATGGGGATCACATTTACATTTACAAAGGCGATAACCTGGTCATTAATTTCGGCTTGTGGATCAACAGTCTCCGTTCGGTCACACGATAAAACAAGAAAGCTAAAAACCAGTAAAGAGATGACGGAATGTTTCTGAACACGATTAACTGAAAAGCTATCTACTAAAATCATATTATCCCTCAATTTTATTCATTCAGATTCAGTTTTTAATGTCTGAATATATGCTCAGATAACTGATATTTCTATAGTTACGAAAAACCAGTTTCACCCGAATTTTTACTCTCCTTCTACCGGTTCTTCAATCGGATCCTGTTTCTTCGGAGGCCTTACCGGTTCGGATGAACCTCCATTGGCAGCAACTGCCGGTTGCAATACAACATCTTTATCTGAACCCGTAAGGAATGCTTTCAGCCATTCGCCAATGCCATTTACGATAAGGTAGAGGCTTGGCACGACAAACAGAGTCAGAAACATGGAAACCAGCAGCCCTCCGACGACCGCAATTGCCAGCGGTCTCATTAATTCAGCACCCTCCCCAAGGCCAATCGCAAGTGGCAGCATTCCGCAAACGGTGGTCAGAGTCGTCATCAATATCGGACGGAATCTTATGCTGCCAGCATCTACAACGGCATCAAACGGATCGAGGTTTTTCTCTCTTTTACCAATTTCAATGTATTCCACCAACAGAATCGCATTATTCACGACAATTCCTACCAGCAAAATAACACCAAGCAGCACCGGGGCACTCAGGTTCATTCCGGTTAGCCACAGAGCCAGGCCTACACCGATCAGGGCAAGCGGTACGGCTGTAAGGATTACCAGCGGGTTTGCAAGCCGTTCATATTGTACTGCCATTACGACAAAAACCAGAAAGATCGCGAGCAGGGTTACTATTAAAAGATTCCGATTGGCTTCTCGTATTGCTTCCTCCTCACCGCCAAATATGAGACTGTAACCCTGTGGCAGATCATATTCTGCCATTCGTGCCCGTATTTCATCATTTACAGTTCCCACATCGGTAATATTCGGGTTAACCTCACCATCCAGGCGCATCACACGAACCTGGTTTTCCCTCTCTATATGTGCCGGCCCATCAGTGAGCCTGAACGAAGCTACATCAGCCAGCGGTACAGCACCGCCTTCCGGCCGAAACATCAGAATCTGGCTCAGGTCTTCATCATCTTTTACTTTATCTCTGGGCAGCATAACCCTGATATCATATTCAGCACTTCCGGTTGCAAAGCGGGTGGGTACATGCCCTAATACTGCGGTTCGTACTGCATCTCCCACATCTCCGATTTTTAATCCAAGTGATGCTGCCCGCTCACGGTCCAAATCCACCTGTAGCAAAGGGCTTCTGTCATCACGGCTCAGGTCAAAATTGATCAGGCCAGGTATATCACCAAGTTCATACAGCAGGTCACGGCCAATTTCATCAAGTACATTCACATCATCCCCAACAATCCCAATAGAAATCTGTGATCCTGCCGGATTGGTTCGGATTCCGGAAATACTCGGAGGGCTGGCATTAACCCTTGCTCCCGGAATTGCCAGTGAATCGAGCTTTGCCTGCATCATATCAACCCATTCATTGGGAGACATATCACGCCTTTGCGAGGCCGGTATAAGGTTTACACTGAATCTTGCAGTACCGGGACGTTCATTAATAACTCCTTCGGAAAGGTGCCCGCCAATCAGCCCGAATACGCTCTCAACATAAGGCATCTCATTGATAGCATCTTCCATCCAGCGTGCATATTCATCGGTTACTTCCGGCGGAGCACCCGGCGGAAGGCTCATATTTACACCAAAATTACCGTCATCTACCTGTGGTAAAAATTCGTTGCCCAGGTCACCCATCAGGTACAACACGCCTGCCAGGAGTATACATGCTCCCGCTGCAATTCCCCAGCGAAAGCGCAGGACCCGGTGCAATAGCGAAGCATAACCTCCGGTTAATTTTTTCAGGCCGGAATTAAAACTTTTATTAAACCTGCTTTCTTCAAGCCCGCTTTTAAATTTTACCTTCGCTAATAATGCAGCTAGCATGGGTACCAGTGTAAGCGCGGCTGCAAGTGATGCGAGTATGGCGAATGCGATCGTCAGTATCAACTGATTAAACAGCATTGACGCAAGCCCTGTGATCAAGAGGAATGGGAGAACAGCTGCAAGGTTGGTCATTGTTGATGCTACAACAGCCGATGATACCTCCGCAGCTCCTTCATGCGCTGAATCTTCTGCTGATTTTTTCAGCTCTTCATTGTGCCGGAAAATATTTTCAAGCATAACGATCGAGTTATCAAGCAGTAAACCAACACCAAGAGCCAGTCCACCAAGGCTCATGATATTCAGTGTCAGATTCCCCATACCCATCATAGCAAATGTGGCCATAATAGCAATTGGTATGGATAAACCGATCACAAAGCTTTTACGCAAACTGCCCAGGAAAAGCAGCACTACCAGCATGGCCAAAATTCCACCCAAAATAGCAGCAGTACTTACGGCACCAATTGAACTGTTTATAAAAAATGATTGATCAGTTGTGGTCTGGTATTGAATATCCGGGGGAATGAATCCGCTGCCTTCAAGCCTTTCAAGTTCGGCCTTTACACCTTCAATAACCTGCAGCGTATTGGCTTCTGGTAGTTTGGTAATTGATAGCTGCATAGAAGGTTCCCCATTCAAGCGTACAAACAGGCGTTCTTCCCTGTTGGTATCTTTGACTTCGGCAACTTCATCAAGTGAAATCGTTCGCTGGCTGCCGGGTATCCTGAGCCTGATATTTGCAATATCATCCACAGATGTAAACCTGCCGTCCGTTTTCGCCATTACATCGAACCGGCTGGATGTTACCTGGCCGGCAGCGATATCACGATTTTCTTCTTCCAGTGCTGAGTTGATATCATTCATGGTCAGCCTGTAGGAATTCAGGCGATCAACATCAACAATCACCTGCAATTCTCTCAGGAGTCCACCTGCAACCTGTGCTCCACCCACACCCTGAATCGCCAGAAGTTGCGGAGCCAGTTCATTTTCCATCCAGTCCCGAACTTCTATAGGAGACCGCATGGTAGAACTGAATCCTGCTACATAAACCGGATCCTGTGAAGGATCATATTTAAAAATCCTTGGCGGTTCAATATCGGAGGGCATCTGTGTACGGGCAAACTCCAAATTCCGTGCAGCATCCTGTAGGGCAAAATCGATATCAGTGCCATAATCAAAATACAGCTCAACATTCGTGCGGCCTTCGGATGCACGGCTGGCAATCCGAATCAGGTTTTCAGTTGATGCAAGATTAGCTTCAAGAACACGTGTGATTTGCTGCTCCATTACTTCAGGGGCAGTTCCCGGATAATTGACCGTGACTCGTATTTGCGGATAGGTGATTTCCGGAAGAAGGTCTACCGGAAGGCGGTCAAAGAAGAAAAAACCGAGAACGATAACCACGGCTGTAATAGCCATAGTGCCAATTGGCCGGCGTATTGCATGGCTGGCAAGGCCTTCCTTTCTTCTTCCATTGGTTTGATGATGAGACTGATCTGCCATGACTTAGCGCTGACTGAATGTTTCAGGAGAACCTTCATCTACCCAGCGACTGACAGTCACGTGCAGGTCTTCACGTAAATTTCCGGGATTTCCTCCCACGATTACATCACCTTCATCAAGTCCGTTCAGAACCTGTGTCCAGTTTCGCCTTTCAATTCCAGTTTCAACATCCCTCCGTTCCAGTCTGTTATCTGCATTTATGATGTAAACAAATCTTTCATCACCACTGGAAGCCAGCAGGGATTCACTCGGAATTGCCAGTACTCCCTGGCGGCGATCAGCATCAAGCCTGGCTCTGGCCAGGTATCCAGGGCGAATAATTTGATCCTGCTGTTCAGCCCGGAGTGTAATCTCTACAGTTACAAGCCTGCTCTCAGTGTCGGCTGAAGGGTAGATCCGTTGTACGGTTCCGGAAAACAAAGTTCCCGGGAAAGCATCAATATTGATATCGGCAGTTTGGCCCTGCTGCATGTGAACTACATCCCGTTCCGGAATCCCGACTCGAACGACAAGCCTGTTCAGATCGGCAACACGAAACAGGGGATCATTCAGTGACACTGCATCACCTTCCTCGACGTATCGCTGCAGGATTACAATATCACCTGGAGCTCTTACTGTCCCAAAACCCATTCGGGTATCTCTGAGCTTTACTTCACTTTCTGCAATTTTGTAATTGGCTCTTGCTTCTTCAAATTCTGCTGATGAGATCGCTTCTCTTTCATATAATTGTGCGCTCCTGTTATAGCGGGTCTCTTCCAGATCAAGTTCAGCCCTGGCTCTTTCCAGTTCTGCTTGTTGCTCTTCCATATCAAACTGAACCAATATATCCCCCTGATTTAACCGGTCACCTTCCCTGACGTTCATAGATGTAATCAAGCCGGCCATTCTGCTTGCGATCGTAATCTCATTTTCAGGTTCAACAACAGAAGAAACCTGTACAACCCGTGACAAATCACGCTGCACAAGTTCATATCCAGCTATCGGAGTGGCACGATCAACCTGCTCTGACTGTACTTCATCACGGTCGCAGGAAATAAATCCCAAAAATATAAATGGGAGAAGGGTTATGGTAAATTGCTTCAGATGTTTCATCAGAGGATTCGTAATGACAGTTCATATGAACGACTAAAATATTGACTCTGTAGTCAAGATACTAACGCAAGTTGCGTATTTTTAATAGTTTAACGTTCTCAATAAAATGATCATTCACATTTTGTTGTATTTACCAGATAGTTTCTAACGAAACTCAAACCTCCCCTTATTAACACAGCTTATTACTCTATTCCATGCTTAGCGGGATATCTTCCGGCCTCATGTTTGGCTTGTACTGATCTCCAAATCCGGCATTATTTGGATCATACTCACCAACATAATCGACATTCAGGCCGTTGGAAGGTATCTCATCTTCCAATCCCAAAGCCCAGAAAAACCCCTGGATGGATAACCTCCTCATCGATTCATCAAAGAAATCGAATGGATGGCCCAATGTTGTAAAGAACACACGGCTGTCACCCTGTTCACCTTCATAGGTATGAGTCCAGGCTACAACATGTGGATCACTGAAATGATCACCCCCCGGTTCTGACTCCTCGACGGCCCGGCCTGTCAAAAGCGGAACTGTATCTTCTTTCAGCGTATCCGAATGGTAGAGCCAGCTCCTGGCATGAAACGGTTCCACCCCACGCAGAATCGGGTGATCGGCCTGTTCTTCATTTATAAAAACATCTGTAGAATTTGCCCCGCCGTGATGACTGATCCAGGGGAGCCCGAACACTTCATGCGGCCATTCAAAATCCATATGATGATTCGGATGGTCATCACCATAAGCAAAAGCATGAGTAGCCGTCCTGAACCCGGCCATCGGTTTTCCTGATTCAGCAAAATCCACAATATATTGAAGCTGATCGTCCGGCAGATTCCGGAATCGGGTATTCATGACCATCATATCGGCATTTTCCAGGACATCAAGCCCTTCAATGTTATCGGTCCTGTTTGGATCGATGATTCCATCCGTCAATGCATACCGAACGGAAACCTCGAAACCATACCTGTTTTTCAAAATCCTGGCAAGCATTGGCATCGTCTCTTCGGAGCGATATTCTTCATCCCCGGTAACAAATACGATGTGAATCGGATCTTCATCTGTTGTTGTTTCCTGCCGGTCCGGACGGTCATCTGCACATGCGGAGACCAGGATAAAAAATGTGATAGAAGAAATTAAAATACGAAACATAGAGGATGTAATTTTTTTGAGTTGTCGACAGACAATTTAGGTGAATAGTGTTTAGACTGCAATTTGAAAGGGGTGTTCGTGATTTCAGTTGCTGAAATCTAAACCTTCTCAAGCCCTTTCTTTACCCACTCTCTTCGTTTTTTTGAAATACCGACAACGATAGCCGGGACCACAAAAAGAGTCAGAATAGTGGCAAATGTAAGGCCGCCTATAACAGATTTTGCAAGCGGACTCCAGGTCTCTGACCCTGCTCCGAACTCAAGAGCCAAAGGAATCATTGAGAAAATAGTTGTCATAGCAGTGAGCAGAATCGGACGCATCCTTCGCTTACAAGCCTGAAGGAATGTGATCAGGTATGCTTTATCCACAGCCTGAGACCGACCGGTATATTGATGGATGTAATCAACCAGAACGATACCATTATTCACAACTATACCGATCAGTATAACGACGCCGATATAGGCAGGAACACTAAGAGATGTGCTTGTTATGAACAGGAAAATAAGGGACCCAAAGAATGCAAGTGGTACGGTAAACATGATGATGAACGGATCCCTGAAATTTTCAAAAAGAGAAGCCATAACCATGTAAGTGAGTATCAGGGCAAATATAAATGCTATACCCATCTGCCTGGCACTGTCATCCTGGAACCCGAGTCTTCCGGTAAAATCGTATCGATAACCATCCGGTAAAATAATATCATTATTCAGAATTTCAGTCACCATCGGCCTGTACTCTTCGAGTGGGCCTCGCACCATAATACTCAGGTCAAGAGTAACTTCCCTGTCGCGTCGTGATATACGCGACATACTTTCTTCAAGATGGAAGCTGCCGAGTGCTGTAATCGGTACACGGACATCTTCCAACTGCAATACTTCAAGACTGAATAAATCATCCCTGTTCTGGAAACGATCGCGCACATTACGAACCTGAATAGGAATTTCCCGGCCGCCTTCACGGAAAAAACCTGCCCTGGTTCCCCTTGCCTGGGTACCGAAAGCATTGGCAACTGCACCTGATGATGCATTAATGCGGCTTGCAAACTCCCGGTCAATATGATATTCCAATTCCGGCATGGGCTGAGTTCTCGGATTAGAAACCGACATGACCCAGTCTTCCTGTACAAGCCGGTCTTCTATTCTGTAGGAATATTCTCTTAACAGATCCATATCCGGCCCAACAAGGCTAATTTGCATACCTCTCGGGCCCCAGCCGCCACCTCCCAACCCCCCCGGGCCGCCACCGGCAACAGAAATATCAATTTCCACATCCGGTTCATCGAACATCTGTTCAACCTGAATTGTAAAATCATGAGTCGTTATATCTCTCTGCCTTTGATCAACAAGAAGTATTTTTAAATCACCAAGGTTGCTCTGTGTCGTCCAGCGCTGCCTTCCGATACTGGTAATAACTGTACGCACTTCCGGCATATCGAGCAACTGTTCGCTGTAATCCCGCAGCAGGTTGGCCGTTGTTGAAAGCTGGGTTCCGGCCGGAAGTTCCACCCTCATATTGAATTCACCGGTATCACTTTCCGGAAAGAATTCACCAGGAATTGTCCGAAACAGGTAGAAAGAACCGACAAGGATACCAACAACAAACAGGGTGATAACATATTTACGTTTTAATATCCAGTAAAGGATTTTTCCGTAGTTATTTTCAATTCTCGATATCATCCGGAAAGTAAAGCTCCTGTTGTTGAAATCTTCCCTTCTCATCAGCAGGGAAGCCAACACCGGAATCAGAATAATTGATGCCAAAAACGAGCTGGTGATTGCTATGGAGATCGTCAGTGCCAGGTCCCTGGTAACTGTACCTGTAACACCGGACACACCCAGTATCGGGACAAAAACTGCCAGGGTTGTCAGCGTTGAACCTAAAAGTGCACCTGCAACTTCATTCGTGCCTTGCAGGGCTGCCTCAAATCGTCCCTTGCCCTCTTCAAGCATGTTTGCAATGCTTTCGGTAACAACAATTGAATTATCAACCAACAAACCGATAGCCAGAGCAAGCCCGGTTATAGAGATAATGTTCAGTGTGATCCCTGCAAAATACATGGCAGCAAACGTCGCCGTCAATGATACCGGTATGCTCATCGCCACAACGAATGCAATTCTCCATCCGCCCATGAAAAGTAAAAGAATCAATATAACCACAACGAGTGCGATCAGTGCAGATTGGGCGAGGTTACTTATTGAATTTTCAATAAATTCTCCCTCATTACTCAACACCTGCATGGTAACACTTGCCGGCAACTGGCCTCCAAACTCATGCATTTGGGCAATTACTGCCTGGGCAACATCAAGGGTATTGGCGTCCGACTGTTTTTGAACCTCCACAGTTACACTGTTATTGCCGTTTACCTCTTCAATAGAGTTGATATCAGCATACGTATTTTCCACATTGGCTACATCCGAAACCCGAATGGGTATTCCGTCTTCACTTCGCCTGATCACTGTCTGCTCAATCTCTTCGATGGACCGGTAAACAGCTTCTGCCCGCACACTGTAACTGGTCCTGTCGGCTACAAGGTTACCAATCGGTTGATTGATATTATTTTGATTCAGGGCTGAAACCACATCTGCAGGAACTACCCTGTGCCTGGCCAATGCATCCGGGTCAAGACTTACAAAAAAGTTTCGGTGCAACCCGCCCTGTGTATCGGCAGATGCCACACCCGGAATCCGTTCCAGTCGCGGCTCAATAAAATCTTCACTTAGCTGACGCAACTCATCAAGCCCAAGAACAGACGACTCCACACTGAGCTGCATAATAGGTGACCTGTCCGGGTCAAATTGAAAGATTACAGGTTCATTGGCCTCTGAAGGCAATTGAGGCCTGATCCTGTCCATCGCCTCCCTGAGTTTAAGTTCTGTAGATTGGACATTCACACCAGGCCGCAATCTCAGAATCAGAAAAGCTCCCCCGCGCCGCACATTCGATTCAAGTTGTTGAATTCCTTCGACCCCCATGATGGCCCCTTCAATCGGTTCAACTACCAGCCGGGACATATCATCTGGTGCAACATTCGAATAATTCACTGACACTGCAAGTACCGGAATATTGAATTCAGGCATTAGAGTCACTTTCAAATTCGTAAGTGAGAAGAGTCCAAAGCCAATTACAAGCAAGGACATCATAAAGACAGTTACCGGCCTCTTTAAGATCTTCTCAGTGATTGTTACTTTTTTCATAGTTCAGCTCATATCTATTGTTGATCGATCAGGGGATCTTCTTTATGAATGGCATTAAAACCTGCTTTCTCAACCATTGTATTAACCATTTTATACATGCAGGGAACAGCAAACAACATCAATAAAGTCGACATAAAGAGCCCGCCGATCACGGTTCTGGCCATTGGGCTCCAGGTTTCAGCACCCGCCCCAAGCTGAAGGGCAAGCGGCACCATTGCGAGAATGGTCGTAAATGCAGTCATCAATATCGGCCTTAATCTTCTCGATGCACCATTCACAATTGCATCATGGCGGCCCTGGCCTCGTGACTGAAGTATTTTGATATAATCGATCATTACAATTCCATTATTGACCACAATTCCGGTCAACAGTACCAGCCCTACCATTGCTGTAACACTGATAGGTGTTTGAGTAAGCCAAAGAATCAATAGCACACCTGTCAGAGCGAGTGGAATGGTAACAATTATTATAAACGGCTCGACGAGACTTTCAAACTGAGAAGCCATCACCATATAAGTAAGGACTCCGGCAATCAGAAAAGCTATCATCAGATAATAAAACGACTGTTGCTGATCTTCTGCAGCGCCGCCAACTTCATAACGATACCCTTCCGGCCAGTTAATCTGATCAAGAATAACCCGAGTCTGTTCGGTAGCCGCGGCAAGATCAATCTCATCCAAATCCGCCCCGATCTCAATCATGCGCTCCTGGTTGATCCGGTGGATACTTGAAGGCCCGGTGATCCGGTTGATTTGAGCCAGGTTTTTCAGAGGCATCCAGTCACCATCAGCCGACCGGATCTGAATATCTTCCAGTGACGTTGAATTTGCCCTGTCGAAAGGGTCCAGTTGTACAAGTACTTCGAACTCTACACCCTGGTCAACAAACGTGGTTGCAACATTCCCGCGAACTGCATTGCTCACTGCGGTTGCAACTTGTGAGGTTGTCATTCCCACTCTTCCGATCCTCTCGCGATCCATATCAATACGAAGTTCCGGCCGTCCCTGGTCAGCGGTGGTAAACAATCCGGCAATCCCATCTATATTTCTGAGCTGACTCATTGCTACTGCTGCCAGTTCACCTCTGATTTCAGGCTCAAATCCATAAATCTGTACAATCAGGCCCGTTTCTCCATCGGGACTCAGGGGGTCTTCTCTTAATTCCCTGATATTTGCCCCCGGCACATCATTCAATGCCCTGAGCAATGCACCTGTTATTTCAAACTGGCTTCTGCTACGCTGATTAACCGGAACCAGTTCAATTCTGACAACGCCATGATTACCACCCGGATTATCTGCACCTTCAATTCCCAATTTATCTCCATAATCTGAAACGAGTAACCTCAGTTCCGGCACCTCCTGTCGAACAATTTCTTCAACCTGGCGGATGGTTCTTTCAAGCTCGAACAAATTCACTCCAGGTTCTCTCTGAACTTCCAGGGCGATTTTATTTTCATCAACAGGAGGGAAAAATTCACCACCCAGTTGATAAAAGATGGGAAGAGACAAAAATAACAGTGCAAAAGCTGTAAATACTACAAGGCCGCTTCGTGGTAAAAATTTGTTGATTGTATTCCTGTAACCATTTTCCATTGTATCAAACATGCTGCTTAACCGGGGAGCAATTTTATCAGAAAAGAAACCGGTAACAGTGTGAAAGATATAGTTGATTGCCAGGTAAATCGGGTATAACGGCAGAAAAACAATAAACACAGGGATGCTTAAGATCCTGGTAAGTAAGGAAGTTTGCCGCCATTCCAACAATCTTCTGAAAGGAGTTTTCTTCTCCTGCCCGCCCTTACCTTCTTTTTCAAGTTCTTTACTGAATAGCCTTGATGAAAGCAGCGGAATCAGGGTCAATGCAACAAGAACTGAAACGATCAGGGCAAATGAAACCGTCAAAGCGAGATCCCTGAATAGCAGTCCGGCAATTCCCGGAACAAAAAGTACCGGCAGAAAAACAACAAGTGTCGTCAGCGTTGACATGATTACCGGTGCAGCAACTTCTTTGGCTCCGTTAACAGCCGACTCTCTTCCTTCATGCCCATCTTCCTTGAACCGAAAGATATTTTCGAGCACAACAACAGCATTATCAACTACCAGGCCAACAGCAAGTGTTAAACCCGACAACGATATGATATTAAGACTGACATCTGCCCAATGCATAATACTGAATGTTGTAATAATCGAAACGGGAATTGAGATTGCAACGATAAATGACGATCGTCCGCTTCTCAAAAACAGAAGCAGCATCAGCATAACAAGAATTATAGCCTGAAACCCGGTATAAATCAGGTTTCGAATCGACATTTCGATAAAATCAGCCTGGTTTGTAAGAACATCCAGTTGTACACCGGAAGGCAATATTTCGCGCAATTCATCCAGTGCTTGCATTACTCCCCCGGCAGCCATAACCACATTACTGTCGCTTTGCCTGTAAACATTAATAATTACACCGTCGTTACCCTGAACCCTTACGTTCCCGATTGGCTGAGCGATACCATCATCCACACTTGCGATATCTCTCAGATAGACTGGATTGCCCTCGGGAGAAGCAACTATTGTATTTCTGATTTGATCGATATTTCTGAAATCTCCCACCGTTCGAAGTGAGTAGGTTGTTTCTCCCTCTTCCAGTTCACCGGCAGGCACCTGAATGTTTTCCTGATTTAACCTGCTTGCAACATCGCCAATATCAAGATTGTATGCACGCATTTGTGCACTACTGAGTCGGATATTAACCTGGCGATCATAACCACCTGCAGTGGCTGCAGATGCAACTCCATTTATCCGTTCTATTCTCTGTTCGAGCTGCTGGGTGGAAATAGTCCGAAGCTCCCGCGGACTTCTGACTTCAGAGGTGAGTGTGAGCACAACAACGGGCTCATCATTCGGGTCATAAGCAAATACAATGGGCTGTTCTGCATCATCCGGTAAACTACGCCGGATCATATCAAGTTGCTTTCGCACCTCGGTTTCAGCATAAAACAAATCGACACCCCATTCAAAATTGAGGCGAACAACCGAAGCACCCTGACTTGACAGCGATCTTACTCTCTGAATACCGGATACACTTCCAACCGCTTCTTCAATAGGACGTGTAACAATCGTCTCCATATCCTCTGGAGCTACACCTTCATAGGTCGTATACACGGTAATAGTTGGAAAGGAAACATCCGGATAAAGATTCAGCCTAAGGTTCATCAAACCGAAAATACCGAACCCAATCAATATCAGGCTGGTCATCAAAAATGTTACCGGCCGGTCTACGGCCAATTTTGATAGATTTTTCATACTCTATTGATTCCCGCTTTCGCCGCCCGGTCTGCCTGAAGCAGGCCCGGATCCGGTTCCATCTCCGATAGATCTCTCCTCGCTTCTATCCTGTCCGGCGATCCGTATGCGTGATTCATCACTCAGGCTGCGGTGACCTGTAATAATTAATAGTTCACCTGCTTCAATTCCTGAGAGTATTTCGATACGCTCACCCTGTTCAAGCCCCAACTCAACCTCCCGCTGTACCGCTATGGTATCACCCTGGGCTACAAATACAGAATAATTTCTTCTGAGTTCAACAGTATTTGTTTCCGGTTCTATATAGGTTTCCACCTGTTCTATCAGTGCAGATCTTGGAATAACAATTGTATTCTCGTGAGTAACCAGTGTAATTCTTGAATCAACCAATACTCCCTGGCGCACGGATGGTGTCAGCTCAGTCAGGCTTACCACAACTTCACCAAGCCCGGTATTTGGACTTAACTGGGGACTGATTCTTGTTACATTTCCCCTGGCAGCAACACCGTCTCTATTCGATAATCTCATTTCAACCGGTAATCCTACTGTAACTGCATCCCAATCCTGCATCGGAAGGTGAAGCCGGGTTTCATAGCCGACCAGGTTGGCAACTTCAAAAGCAACATTTCCAGTCGTTGCAAGATCACCTTCAGAAATCATTCTGTTCAGAACTACACCATAAACCGGAGACCGGATTTCTGTATTAGCAAGGTTTTCCCTGCTTTGAGTTAGAGCGGCCTGGGCCGCTTCATGTTGAGCCCTGCTTGATTCGTAAGTTGCCCGGGCGTCATCAAATTCACTCAAACTGATAGCATCCGACTCATACAGTTGTTGCTGACGCACAAACATGGTACTGTCGCGCTGAAATGCCGACCTGCTTTGACGCAATTGAGCCTGAGCCTGTTCATATGCATCCCGGAAGGGTACATCATAAATTTTAGCCATTACCTGTCCCTGGTCAACAGTATCGCCGAGGTCGACGTGTATTTCTGTAATTCTGTTACTAACCTGGGGGTTTACGTTTACAATATCCTGTGCCCGGATGGTGCCGAATGAACGGACCTGATCTGATATGGAACCTGTGGTAACAGGAATTGCCTCAACACTGGTCGCCTGCCCTCCCTGTTGCCCCTGGCCAAAGCCGCCAGGGCCACCCTGGCCTGACGATCCATTTCCGCAAGCGGCAATCAGCACTGATAAAACGAAAATTACGAATAACTTAAATGATATAGATTTCAAAGTATGGTTTGTTCAAAGTTGATATTCCACTTGCTGCTCTTTACCGGAATCTATACGATAACATTACTTTAATTGTTATCG
>SL_3KL_010_SEDDRAFT_10003220_pt1 | contig 14872 bp, 9 predicted proteins | sample SodLakKL_010_SED_2_FD_10381 | JGI IMG/M metagenome (IMG submission 10381)
AGCGGAAAAATAATGCGAAGGGTGCTTAAGGCGCAGGCTCTTGGAGTAGATCCGGGTAATATCTCTACACTGGAAGATTAATCAACATATTTTTAAAATACCGGTTACTCTTACATCTGTTCAATAGCCTTCCGGATTTTTCAACCGGAAGCCTTAACTTATTTATCTTTGCCCTGAATTGTCGCGAATATATAATATATAATACCTGATAACTACGTGGTAAGAAAAACAATAATATTACTTTCAGGTTTTCTGTTTTTACTCTCATGTGTTGAAGTGCACAAAGACCCTGTGGAATACGAGAGTCTGATCCTGCTTCAGGTTTTCGATCTGGACATCGAAGGCCCGTCAGGCTTAAGCAAGTCCTATCTCCCTGATCATTTTTATACAGTTTGTGATAAAACCGGGAATGTCTACCTGATCAACAATAAGGGAGAGATCTTTCAGACCATTGAACTGGGGGGTGATGACCTTGAGGGTGTTGAATTTGTTGAGGAAAATCTATCTGTTTATGTGGTTGAAGAAAGGCTCAGGATGGTAATACGGCTAACACCCGGCGGTAGTGTTCTCGACACATTCCACCTTGATATCCCGGTTCAGAACCTTAACGATGGCCCCGAAGGAATTGCTTATAACCCTGATAAAAAGCATTTTTATATTGTAAATGAGAAAAACCCGGCTATGCTTTTTGTTTTCGACACCCTTTTTCAGATGATCAATGAATATCCGTTGAATTTTGCAAAAGATTACTCATCAGTTGATTATGAACCGGTTAATAATCATCTCTGGATATTGAGTGAAGAAAGCAAATTACTTGCAAGATGCAACTTAAAGGGAGAACCTGAAAAAATCTATCAAACAAATGTCCCCGATGGAGAGGGATTAGTTGTTGATGTCGGGAATGAACTGATCTATATTGTCTGCGACGACACATCCCGTTTGTTTATATTCAAACTACCTGATTAAACTGGTTTATCCATTTAATTTCCGGGATTACCTTCTCAAAAGAATCCCATCAATTTTCCCGAAATAACAAGATATCACCCCCGGATTTACACCATACAATAACTATACATCCCCAGGCCCTTCATAACAGCAAAAGAGATTTTTACCACCTCATCATATTTGCAATTTACTAATTATTTGTTATTTATTATTTTTATTAACTATACACATTGAAAAGCAAGGCTTGCCTTGTAACTTATCTTGTCTTGGTTTTTTCAATGTTTATTTAACTTATTTTTGGGCACTTTAAAATTTCATCACATGAACATGTTTTCATTCAAGCACGCCAACAAGTCAATAGAACTCATTGACAACTTTCTAAACATAATAGACCAGGGAGGACTGATATTTAAGGAGGGGGTTAAGAACTATCTGCATAACAANAAGGAAAGNTTTGTNGATAACCTNAAGACTTTATCNAAGNTNGAGACAGAAGCAGACGTTNTGAANCGAAAAATAGAGAATATACTCTACACCCATTCTCTAATGCCTCAGCTTCGNGGCGATATCCTTAAACTTATTGAGGAATTAGATGGGATTATGAATCAATGCAAAAAAAGCCTTTTCCAGTTCGATGTAGAGGTACCTTTTATTCCTGCTGAGCTTAATCAGGATATGATAAAACTCACTGAGATCTGTATTTCAGCTNTAGAGTCTGTAATACCTGCAGCCCGTGCATATTTTAAGGACCCGGCATCGGTTAAAGAAAAAATTCACCGGGTATATCTTTATGAGAATGAAGCAGATAAACTGGCTGATGCAATAAAGAGGAAAGTTTTTCAGGATATGCCTGAAATAAAAAGACTCAGTGAAAAATTTCACCTGCGTTATTTTACACTTCATATTGAAATGATATCAGATGGTGCCCAGGATGTGGCCGACTTGCTTTCGGTAATGGCAATTAAACGTACTCTTTAACCAAAATTACATTGATGCTGTTTTTAATATTTCTTTCCAGCGGGTTGTTCCTGGGATGGTCGTTAGGGGCTAATGATGCAGCCAATATCTTTGGTTCAGCTGTTGGTTCACGGATGATCAGTTTCAGAAGGGCCGCCTGGATAGCCAGTATTTTTGTGGTTATAGGAGCGGTATTTCAGGGTCAGGGCGGTTCGGAAACCCTCAATGAACTAGGCACTGTGGATGCTCTGGCAGGGGCATTTACCGTTTCTCTGTCGGCAGCTTTTATTGTTTTGATAATGACGCGCAGAAGTTTGCCTGTATCAACGTCTCAGGCAATTGTAGGTGCTATTGTGGGATGGAGTATGTTTACCGGAAACCCAACTGATTATAAAGTTCTTGGTAAAATTGTAAGCACCTGGATTAGTGGCCCGATACTGGGGATGATATTTGCCGCTTTGCTGTTTTTATTGTTGCGAAAAGCTTTGCTAAGGGCAAAAATTCACATTATAAAGCTCGATTCATACATCCGCACTGGCCTTATTTTAGTTGGCGCATTTGGCGCATACAGCCTTGGTGCAAATAACATTGCCAACGTAATGGGTGTTTTTGTGAGCTCGGCGCCCAATATTAATCTGAACTTTGGATTATTTCAGCTTGACGGAGTGCAAATCCTTTTTCTTTTTGGTGGGCTGGCCATTTCTGCCGGAATTTTCACTTACAGTAAGCGGGTTATGGAAAAAGTTGGCAATGGAATTCTTGCTCTTACACCAGAAGCAGCTATTGTTGTAGTTCTGTCGCAGTCGCTGGTGCTATTCCTTTTTTCTTCAAAAGCTTTTGCATCATTTCTTATATCCATGGGGCTGCCTCCGCTTCCTATGGTACCTGTATCGAGCACACAGCTGGTAATAGGTGCGCTTTTGGGCATTGGTATGGTAAAAGGTATGCGTGAAGTAAAATTTACAGCACTGGGCGGAGTTGCATTGGGTTGGATTATTACGCCGGTATTATCGGGCATACTAACTTTTTTTAGTTTGTTTTTTATTCAGAATGTATTCGGGTTAAAAGTAAGTGTCGCAGAAGCAGAAAGAGCCGGGGAGATAATTACACAACTTCAGTCACCTCAGGTAGTCAGGCAAATAAATATGATTTTGCCAGGATTACTGGTATTTTCTGTGGGAGTAATTATTTCACTCATTTATATGTTTTTCAGACAACAAAAGCTACGGTTAAAAACCGAAAACGAATTGCTGATGAAGCAAAATGAGATCTTTAATTCACAAAGGGCTTTAAAAGATCTTGAAATAAATTCAATCCAGGCTCACAATACAGTTCTTGCCACTCAGCTGGAACTAAAAAGACAGGAATATAACCGAATTCTGCTGAATATAAAGGAGCAAAAAGAATTTCTGGAGAATATCACTGCCCATATTCATGAACTCATAGGGAGCAAAGATCTTCAGAAAAGGGATGAAAAGCTAAAAGAACTTTCTCTCATTCTTAAGCAGCGAATGTCATTTACCCGCGAAATCAACGATTTCTATGAGAAGTTAGAAGAAACCCATAAAGGATTTACTGAAAAACTGCAGGAAAAGTTTCCTGATCTTACAGAATACGATATCAGGCTGGCCATACTTGTAAGACTGGGGCTTTCATCAAAGGAAATTGCAACACTTATGAATATTTCTCCCAAGAGCGTAGAAATAGCACGTTACAGGTTGAGAAAAAAACTGGGGTTGAAAGAAAGGGAAAGCATGGGAGACTTATTAAAAAACATCTGATCAGTTTTTATTTTTCAAATAATCAAATAATTATAATCATCCTGATTCTACAAAATCCAATTTAACTAAATCCGTAACAAATGAAAAAAATACGACGAATAATTGTTTTAGGCCTGGTGCTTCTCATTAGCGGAAGTGTTTTCGGGCAAATGCGGGAGGTAACCGGTGTGGTAACATCCAATCTTGACAATAACCCTTTGGAAGATGTTGCTGTAAGAGTAAAGGGTTCTCTGTTGTCAGTAAAGACTGATGCACAGGGAAGGTATGCCCTCGGGGTCCCTGAGAACTCATCAATGACGTTAACTTTTGTTCATCCTGCACACGACCCCTATGAGGAGTTTCTGGGCGGTCGCAGTGAACTCAATGTTGAGATGACTCATTCCATCCGCTTCAATCAGTATGGCAAGGTGGTTAACCGCAACCCAATGATCGTTGAAGAAAGGGAAGGATATCTTATAATGGAAAGTTTAGATCAGGACTATAAAATGTGGCTGGATCTGAGAGTACAAACAGATGGGGCCATATTTCTGGGTGAAACATACAACCCTATTGCCAATGGTCTTGAAATACGCCGGGCCAGAATGGCTTTTAAAGTAGAACTACCGGGAAACTTTGAGGCAGAGATAGATATGGATTTTGGCGATGGTTTGGCTGATTTGAAAGACGCCTTCCTGCTTTACAATGCCAGCCCAAGACTTGATATTAAAGTGGGGCATTACAAAGAGCGGTTTTCCATGGAACAAAACACTTCATCACGCTATCTTAGCTTCATGGAAAGACCTACAGCCCTTCGCACCCTTGCCCCTTCGCGTCATATCGGGTTACAATTTCACTACTACAGGCCTTATATGATTGCCGTTGGAGGCATCCATTTTCAACCCGCAGGAGATGGAGAAGCAGTGCGAAACCGTAAAGACAATTATGCCGCGGGCCACAATGAAGGCTACTCCTTCACAGGTAAAATTACAGGACTCCCCTATTATCATCAGAAAGACAGGGGATTGCACCTGGCTGTTTCAGGTTCCTACCGCACACCCAAAACCCACGATGATATTGATAATGTTCGTTTTGATGCAAGGTCGAACATCAACATCAACCGCAAAAAATACATTGATACTGACCGGATAAACAGGGTAAGCAATTACCAACTTGCCAATTTTGAATTTGCCGGATACTACAACAACATCAAGTTTGCCACTGAATATATAATGGCCAAAGTAAACCGCTATGAAGCTCTTGTTGATGGTGAGCAAACCGGTACATTGCCTTCTGAAAATTTCAGCGGCTTTTACGTTATGTCAAGCATGATGCTTTTTGGCGGACAGATGGTTTACAATTATTACCAGGGAGAATTCACCATGCCCGAAAGAGGCAGGAGTTGGGGCGATATTGAGCTCGGTGTCCGCTATGACTTTACTGACTTTAACAGCCGCCCAGAAGGAGTTATGGCAGGTCAGGGTGAAGGGTTAACCATTGGACTGAGCTACTATACAGCCAGAAACGTAAAACTGATGATCAACTATGGCTACCTCAATTTTGACCGCTATGCCAACCAGCGTGGTCGTTTGTTTATAGGCAATGATGCCAACGGTAATCTAACCCGAGATCCGTTGCTGGCAACAGAACCAACAGGCAAAGGAGGTGAAAATTTCCACTTCCTTGGATTCAGAGCACAGGTATCATTTTAATGGTTTAATGAATTTTGAAAAAATAGCTGAAATTATGAAAAAGAATATTTTTATTATAGCATTGCTGATGATAGCTGTTTTGCTGGCATCATGTGTAAAAGATGAAATGGCACCTGCTCCTGAACCGGAACCCGATCCCGAACCCGGAGACCCTGTCTTGGTGCATTACTGGCATTTTAATGAAATGACCGGTGAAACGGTAACAGAAGTTGCTTCTGACTTCTCCGCACCAGGTTTATCGGCATTAATAACCTACCCCGGAACAGGTGATGGATACATGGATGCCCGAACACACAGGGAAGCCGATCCCGTTTCCAATACTAACCTGCGAATGAGTCAGGCTGCCAACCAGGGAGCTGTTTTGCGCGCAAGAAATCCCGCAATTACACGTGAACTGCTTTTTGACATCCCTTCAACTGGCTATTACGACCTGATATTCACACTGGTTGCCACACGTTCTGAAAATGGCAGCCAGGAGCAGCAGGTGCAGATATCCTTTGACGGTGGATCAAACTGGACCAATGTGGATGAACCATACTATATTCCTTCCCTGCCTGAAAATGAAGGCTATGTTTTGAAAGAGTTCGACCTTTCTGAATTTGAACAGGCAAACGATAACCCCAATCTGAAAATCAAAATTCTTTTCGTAGGTGCAGGTAATGACAACCCAAGCGGAAATAACCGTTTGGACAATATTACACTTGACGGCGTACCCATTTTAGGAGGTGAACCCGCAAAATTTTCAATACCCTTAATAAATTCAGGACAGGATGTTTATGTGGGTGAAGAATTCACCATTGATGTTACCGCATTGGACGACACCGGTTTACCAGCAGAAGCAGTAACAGATATTTCTTTCACCATCAGTGTTGCCAATGGCAGCGGTAACCTTGCAGGAACACTTAGTGGTGTTATTCCGGCCGGAGAATTTACCACAACTGTAGAAGGTATCATTTATGATGTAGCGGAAGAAGGAGTAACTCTTAAAGTGGAGGCTTCAGGCCTTCAGGATGGAGTAAGCCCACCCTTTGATGTTCTGGCCAGAATGTATACATTAGCTCTTGTATCCAACATTGCCAATGCAGGTGAACTAAGCGGAGCAGGTGAATATACTGAAGGTGCAGAAGTTACCATTGAGGCCTTGGCCAATGAGGGTTTTGTGTTTCTGAACTGGACAGTTGGCGAGGATGTTTTCGCAACAAATGCCAGCCATCCCTTCAACATGCCGGGAGAAGACCTTGAGATAACCGCCAATTTTGAAGAACTGCCCGATGACGGACCTGTTCTTATCCATTACTGGCACTTCAACACTATGGATGGAAGCACGGTTGCTGAAGTAGCATCAGACTACTCTGCATCAGGGTTATCTGCTCTTATAACTTATCCCGGTACCGGCAACGGTTATTTGGATGCACGTTCACACAGACCAGCCGACCCGGTTTCCAATTTCAACCTGAGAATGGGGCAGCAGCCCAATCAGGGTGCAGTATTGCGAGTGCGTAACCCTGCAAATACCCGGGAATTGCTTTTCCAAATCCCTTCAACCGGTTATGAAGACCTTATCATTACCTGGGCAGCCACCCGTTCAGATAACGGCGGAACGCATCAGCGTTTTGAATATTCTGCCGATGGCGGCACCACATGGCAAACCGTGGGCGAAGACATAGAAATTCCCTTTATTGGCGAAGGTGATGATGTAGGGCAATATGCTGAAATAGTTATTGACCTTTCGGGTTATCCCGAAGTCAATAACAATCCTGAACTGTATTTCAGAATATTAGCAGCTGGTGAAGGAGCTGACAATCTTAGCGGAAATCAGCGCATCGACAATTTCTCTCTTGATGGTGTAATGAATGATTAAAACATTTGGTATTCTGAAATTTTTTAAATCGATATTGCATCAATTATACAGGAATTAAAAAGTAACAAATTATGGATGTTTGCCACTAAATACCAATTGACATAAAAGGTCATGACAAATGGTTTTGGCAAGCATCCATTTTTAATAATCTCACTTAAATCACTATTACTAAAATCACTATTACTAAACTTAGGAAAGTATGGGCACAGAAGCAATGAAAATTGGCGAAATCTCCAAACCACGATTTGAATTCAGGTCCTTTGGACAAGATTTTGAAGAAGCACACTACCGTATGTCAAGACTTTCAGCTCCGGTACCGGAGAAGGTATGGGAACGTGTTTCCGAAGAGATTTATATTATCTCGCGCACCAATGATGTAAACAACACCAAGATCCGGGACGGAAAAATGGACATCAAAACCTATGTACAGACCGTGGATGGCCTGGAGCAATGGAATCCATTGATGAAAGGCGAATTCCCCGTAAAAACAAAAGTACTTAGGAATGAAGTGTTTCCGGCTTTTAAAGTGGAGATGCCTGAACTGAACAAGGATGTTTACACGTATGAAGAGTTTATGGAAATGGTGAAAGCCAATCCGAATTTGCTGTCCGTAAGAGTTAAGAAAGAACGTTACGGTTACATGGTGAACAATACCATTTGTGAATTTGGCCTTGTCTGGATCAATGGTGCCCAAATATGTACCATTAATTCCGAATCCACCGAAATCGAAGACATCAAAAAAACCATTGCTGATATAGGTCTGGAAGGTGTGGAAAATATCAATTATCTTCAGGCCATCAAAAGGGTTACTGGCATGATTGACAAACCCCTGGCCAATGTATAATTCAATAACCTAATAACTCAATAACTTAATAACTTAATAACCTATTCACTCAATAACATAACAACCAAACAATGGCACAAGAAATAGAAAGAAAATTTCTCGTTAATAGTGAATTTAAAAACCTCGCAACCAAACAAAGCCGTATTACCCAGGGTTATCTTTCATCAGTTCCTGAAAGAACTGTAAGGGTTCGCATAAAAGGCGATAAAGGCTTCATTACCATAAAAGGTATCGGAAATGCTTCCGGGGCAAGTCGTTACGAATGGGAAAAGGAAATTCCTGTAAGCGAAGCTGAGGAACTTCTGAAAATTTGCGAGCCAGGTGTAATTGACAAAACCCGTTATCTTGTTAAAAATGGTGACCATATTTTTGAAGTCGATGAGTTTTATGGCGACAATGAAGGTCTCATCGTTGCTGAAGTCGAGTTAAAATCGGAGGATGAAACTTTTTTAAAACCAGAATGGTTAGGAGAAGAGGTAACAGGTGATGCCAGATATTTCAATTCCATGTTGATGAAAAACCCATATAAGAACTGGTAGATTGACCCTGAGCAAAAGCGAACATGTTCCATAAGAACTCCCGAGACTGAAAGAGTCCGGAATACCGGGAGCAATTGAGATACAGGATTGTGGCTGAGATTGGAGAAGATGTTAAAAGTAATTATTTAGAGTGTTATTTGTAGAACCAAAGAAAATCTGATGGATAAATTAGAAACCAAACCCATTACAGATAATAATGGTAGTAATAATGATTTTGACCCGCTCGACATGCACAACTATCGCATTGAAAGGCTACCCAAACGCGAACGGTCAGAATTTGAAATATGGTTGGCACGCATTGGTGCTCCCCTTGCCCTTTTGGTTTTTATTTTGTTTGCTTTTGTAATTGACCTGTCATTTCTACATAACATTGACCCGTTAAGCCTGGTTGCAGATGCAGCCCAAAAACAATATGCCGAGATTGGTGCCGAAGCCTTTGCGAGGAATAATTCTTACATGCTCGCAATTTTCCTGGCTGCAATCATTTTATGGATGACACAGGCTATACCTAACTACCAGACTTCTCTCATCCTTATTATTGCTTTGGTACTCACTGGTGTACTGCCCGAAAGACAAGCCTATGCACAGCTGGGCCATCCGGTGATGTGGCTGAACATCATGTCGTTTGTATTGGCAAGTATGCTTGTGGAAACAGGTGTTGCCAAGCGCTTTGCCCTGTGGTTTATTTTACGGTTTGGCAAAAATGCCGGTTCGATCTTTCTGAGTTTTATTGTTATCAACATGATCCTTTCGGCATTTATTTCTGCCACAACAGCTAAGGCGGCCATTCTATTGCCCATTTTTATGGTTATCGCAGCCATTTATGGTGTAAGACAGGGCAAAGGGCACAAAAATTTTGGTCGAAGCATAGTACTGCAAAACCTGCTTAACATTAACCTGGGGGCCGGGGCATTTGTGACAGGCTCTGGCGCCAATCTGCTGGCAGCAGCGTTGATCGGCGGTGCCATTGGCGCACCGGTTTTCTTTTCCGACTGGCTTTTTGCCATGTTCCCTAAAATGTTGCTGATGATGTTCCTGGGATACATTCTGGCAATGAGGGTATTTTTTCCCCTGCCGCCTGAAGAAAGGTTGCCGCAAATTAAAGGTGGAATGGAAAGATTACGACAGGAATACGAAAAACTGGGCAAGATTGGTTTTCAGGAAATAAAAGCCATCATCATTTTTCTTTCCATCCTTTCACTTTGGGCCACCGACAGATTACACGGAGTAAGTGCAACTGCCGTTGCTTTTGTAGGAGCTATTATTGCTCTTTTGCCACGTATCGGTATTATCAAATGGAACGATGTGGATATACCGTGGCACCTTTTGCTCTTCTCTGCAGGAGCATACACCCTTGGAGCCGGATTTGGCATCACTGATTTGCCATCCATAAGTGTAAATGCCTTTTTTGATAATATAGGAATTGGCGAGGAAACCGACTTCTGGAAATTATATCTTTTACTTACTGGCGTAATGTGCTTCAGTGCACTGATATTTCAGTCAAAAACCATGCGTGCCATGATTTTTGTACCTATTGCCATTGGGGTGGCAAGCCGGTTTGGCTTCCCCATAATAAGCCTGGCACTTCCGGTAGCTTTTATGATTGAGCACGTATATGTTTTGCCATTCAACAGCAAACCCGCTGCTTTGCTTTATGAAACCGACCAGTACAGCCTTACAGATGCATTCCGCTTTGGAATTACTCTCATGATTATAGGCTGGGTGCTTAACATTGTTGCAGGAGAAACCTGGTTCCGCTTCCTGGGTATAACACCAGAAGGCGTATTCGGTCTGTTTTAAGTTTAGGTTAATTCTAACGGAATATTTTCAACTTTCTTTACTTATTTACTAGTTTTATTAAGATAATTATTTACCAATCTGAAACCATTATGAAAAAAATCATTACTATCCTCATTACAATCTGCCTACCGGCAATGTTATGGGGGCAAGTAGCAATCACACAATGGCCATTTGATGTTGACGGAAATCTTAGCTCTGATAATGCAGTTGGACAGGATGCTGTTTTAATCGGAGGCACAACAGAAGTCTCGCAGGATGATGCACTGCGTGTAAGCAGTTTCCCTGACCAATTCGAAGCAAGTGGCACTGCCGGAATTGAACTTATGGCCAGTACTGAAGGTTTCGAGAATATTTTGCTCGAATACAAAGGCCGCACATCAGGCACCATGTCACGTTGGGCCGAAATTCATTACACCCTTGACGGTGGAAATGAATGGCTGGTTCTAACTGATAACCAGGGTGGCCTATTTCCCAGGGATGATTGGCATGATTTCTCGTTCGACCTGGGCCAAATTACAGGAGTCAATGACAATCCTGATTTCGGAGTGCGCATTGTTTCCATTTTCTCACCCGTTGCATTTGAAGATGGACTGGGAAGTAGCTTTGTGGCTGATATCGCTTATCACCGGGCCAGAGATGATGGTGGTGGTGCTTATTCAGGCGAGGGTAACTGGCGTTTTCAGGATGTAACCCTCAAGGGTTCTGTTCCCCTTAACCGCACACCAATTACCCAATGGCCATTTGATGTAGACGGTGAACTTGGCTCTGACAATACTGTTGGCCAGGATGCTGTTTTAATCGGAGGAACCACAGAAGTTTCTCAGGATGATGCACTGCGTGTCACCAATTTCCCGGAGCAATTCGAAGCAAGTGGCACTGGAGGAATTGAACTCATGGCCAGTACAGCAGGTTTTGATAATATTTTGCTCGAGTATAAAGGACGAACTTCAGGCACCATGTCGCGATGGGCCGAAATCCACTATACCCTTGATGGAGGTAGCAACTGGCTGGTATTGGCCAACAACCAGGGAGGACTCTTTCCCAGGGATGATTGGCATGATTTCTCGTTCGACCTGGGTCAAGTTACAGGAGCTAATGACAATCCTGATTTCGGGATACGCATTGTTTCTATTTTTTCACCCGTTGCATTTGAAGATGGACTGGGAAGTAGCTTTGTGGCTGATATCGCTTATCACCGGGCCAGAGATGATGGTGGTGGAGAATATTCAGGAGGAGGAAACTGGCGTTTTCAGGATGTAACCCTTTCAGGTGTGCAACAAACGGGTGCCGAAGCTGCTAAGCTCGCTGTTACTTCTGTAAATAACAATGACCCCGTTTATGCAGGAGAGGAATTTTCTCTCACAGTGCAGGTTTTGGATGCTGACGACCTGCCTGTAGAGGTTGCTGAAGATGTCACCTTTACTATCAGCCTGGAAACCGGCACAGGAACACTTTCAGGAGATCAGATGGGTACCATTGAAGCAGGTAACTCATCTGTAACCATTACCGGTTTTACATACGATATTGTGGAATCCGGTGTAGTTTTAAAAGTAGAAGCCGATGACCTTGAAGCAGGTTTAAGTGATGCCTTTGATGTTTTACTCAGGACTTATAGCCTTGTATTAGTTTCAAACATACCCGGTGCAGGCGAACTTACAGGTGCCGGAAATTATGCTGAAGGTGATGAAATAACCATTGAAGCCATTGCAAACGAAGGTTTTGATTTCGTTAACTGGACCCTCGATGGTGAAGAATTTGCCGCAACAAGTGAGTTTACCTTTGATATGCCTGCTGAAGAATTAACCCTGGTTGCCAATTTTGAAGAAATTTACACAGGTGGGCCAATGCTTGTTCACTACTGGCACTTTAATACTTTATCAGGAACGGTTACTGAGATACCAACAGATTATTCTGTCGGCGGACTTTCGGCCAACATTACCTACCCGGGAACCGGCGAGGGTTATATGGATGCCCGTACCCACAATGCTTCAAATCCGGTATCTAATTTCAACCTGAGACTGGGCCAGGAGCCCGACCAGGGAGCTGTTTTGCGTGTACGAAACCCCGCCAACACAAGGGAGCTCCTTTTTGAGATACCCTCAACCGGCTACCAAAGCCTGGTGGTTACTTATGCAGCAACCCGAACAGAAAATGGTGGCACCCATCAACGATTTGAATATTCAGCCGATGCCGGCACATCGTGGGTAACTTTTGGTGATGACATTGAAATTCCTTTCATAGGAGAAGGTGAGGATATTGGCCAATACGCAAATATTACTCTGGACCTATCAGAAATTGATGAGATCAATGACAATCCCAACCTTCATTTCAGAGTACTTTCAGTAGGTGAAGGAAATGATAATCCATCCGGAAACCAGCGCATCGATAACTTTACCCTCGACGGGGTGCCAATCCTGGGCGGTGAACCTGCAATGCTCGCCATCTCATCGGTAAACAATGATGATGATGTATATGTAAATGAAGAGTTTTCTTTAATGGTGCAGGTTTTTGATACCGAAGGCCTGCCCGCTATGGTAACCGAAAACATTACCGTAACCTTAAGCGTAGAAACCGGAACGGGCACTCTGGACGGAAACATTACAGGTGTAATTGAAGAAGGTTCCACCTTTGTTGAAATCACTGGTATTACCTACGATGTTGCTGAGGTGGCTGTAGTGATTAAAGCTGAAGCAGATGGACTTGATGCCGCACTTAGTGATGCCTTTGATGTGCTGGAAAGAAGTTATACGCTAACTCTCACATCAAATATTCCAGGAGCAGGCGTTCTAACCGGTGCAGGTACTTACACGGAAGGTCAATCCGTTACTATAGAGGCAGTGGCAAATGAAGGTTATGAATTCGCAGAATGGATACTCGATGGCGATGAGTTTTCTTCAAATCCTGCCCACACTTTCACAATGCCTGACCGCGACCTGGAAATTATTGCCTACTTCGTGGAGGTATTTTCCGGCGATCCCGTGCTGGTTCACTATTGGCACTTCAATACCATGACCGGTGAAACAGTAACCGTGGTAAATTCCGACTATTCTGCTGCCGGTCTGTCAGCCAATATTACATACCCCGGTACTGGCGATGGTTACATGGATGCACGCACACACAGAGAAGCAGACCCGGTTTCAAATTTCAACCTGCGCCAGGGACAGGAGCCCGATCAGGGTGCTGTACTGCGCGTAAGAAACCCAGCCGCAACCCGCGAGCTACTCTTTCAAATCCCATCAACCGGGTACCAAAACCTTGTGGTTACCTATGCAGCCACCAGGTCAGAAAATGGGGGCCAGTTCCAGAGGTTTGAATATTCTCCCGACGGTGGCTCTACCTGGGTTACAGTTGGTGGAGACATTGAAATTCCATTTATTGGTGAACTTGGTGTGGATGAAGAAACAGGGGTATATGCCCATGTAATCCTGGACCTTACTGAGGTTCAAGCAGTAAATGACAACCCCGACCTGTTTTTCAGAATTCTCTCTGTAGGAGAAGGTAATGATAATCCTAGTGGCAACCAGCGTTTTGACAACTTCAGTGTTGATGGAATTCCATTGGATGGTGTGGGCATTATTGAAGCCGGAAACCTGCTTCCCAATATCCTTGTTTACCCTAATCCTGCCAGTGGGCGCGTGAGTATTACCCTTACAGAACCAGGTGCTGAGATTCGTATTTACAACATCAACGGTATGCTTGTAATGCAGGAAAAGGCAGAACAGGAAACATTTACATTAGATGTTTCCCACCTGAAAAGCGGAGTGTATATTGTTCGGGGAATTGTTTCATCTACAGGTGAAATTGCTAGTAAAAAATTAATAATCAGGTAAGAAAAACTGTTTCTTTTTTCTGTAAATATTCAAAAGGGCACCCGGTCGGGTGCCCTTTTTTCTGGTTTATAAATCAGAAAGTTTAGCTGGCCACCTAAAGGTAACCTAACTACTCTCTTTTACTTTAATCTATATGTGGCAGCAACCATGAATCTAAAATATGTAAGATTTCTCCCTAATAATTTGTTACTTTGCATCATCAAACATATTATGATTGATTTAAGAGCTGCAATACTCTGATATTTTATGTTGCTGCAAAAAGGGAATCCCCAGTAATTAAACCATATTTTTCTGTTCCTTTTTCCAAAAGGAATTAAAACCAGTCGATATGCAAAAAAACAACAACCACTTTTTAAGGGTAATAACCATACCAATATTAATGGCATTGCTTTCAATATTTCCCGCAATGAGTCAAACCAGCCTCATCCATTTCTGGTATTTCGACGGCTCTATTCCCAACAATACACCCCTTACGGGTCTGGATGCCACCTACAGCCTCACAACTGAAAATGCTGCCATTGAGTATCAATCAGCCCTGGCAGGTTATCCGTTCGACAGTAACCATCCCAACTGGAGAAAAGCAAGTATGGAAAGGCGCAATGCACCCACCGAGATCAATTACCGCCC
>SL_3KL_010_SEDDRAFT_10003221_pt1 | contig 14868 bp, 10 predicted proteins | sample SodLakKL_010_SED_2_FD_10381 | JGI IMG/M metagenome (IMG submission 10381)
GGTTTTATGGACAGGCTCTTTGTTGATGCCGGCGGGATTTCCGGTGGCCTTAAAAAAGGACCGGGGAGGGAGGTATTCAAATCGCCGCTTTCTGATTCGACAGTAATAGGACCACTTATATGCTTCGAGTCGGCATACGGAGAATATGCGGCGGGGCTAACTGCAATGGGTGCTGAGATTCTTGTCATTATCAGTAATGACGGCTGGTTTAAAAACACAGGTGCATACAGGCAGCATCTGCGGCTTTCGCAAATAAGGGCTGTTGAAACACGAAGAAGTGTTGTGAGAGCAGCGAATACAGGAATATCATGCCATATTGCGGCAACGGGGCAGATTACTGAACAGACAGACTGGTGGGAGGAGGCCGTTCTTGAAGTTACGGCAAATAAAAATGACAGGATCACCATCTTCACTGTTTATGGCGATTATCCCGGTCGCATATCTCTCTTTTTCTCCGGTCTTATGCTTCTTAACCTGCTGGCTGTGACGATACTCAGGCGCAAAACATACAAGAGGCTGTAACCTTAAGGGTGAAATTTGTCGGCACTTTCTGCTGTACAGGTTATCGTGCGCATTACCCGTCACTGTCTGTTAAAGTTGTCCAGTCCTGTATCAAGAAATTCGATATATGCGTCAATATCAAGGTTGTAGCCGCGTGGATGGTTAAGCAAATTCCCATTTGCATCGAGCAAAACGTAGAAAGGCTGTGTATTGGTGTTGAATGTGGTAATCTGGTAGTCCAGGTTTTTACTTCCAATAGTATTTTTAACCCTTCCATCAAACTCTGAAGTGATCCATTCGTCTTCCGGGAGCCTGGTCCGGTCATCAACATACAGGGCCACTACAATGTAATCTTCTCTCAGGCGTTTCAATACGCGTGGGTCTGACCATACCCTGGCTTCCATCTCTTTGCAGTTGGCACATGCATGACCTACAAAATCTATGAAAAGAGGCTTATTCTGTTCTCTTGCACAGGCAATACCCTGTTCAAGGTCAAAATACCCCTGAAGTCCGTGCGGCAGATTCAGAAAGTCAGCATACTTTGGCTCTTCACATAATTCTGACTGCCCGCTACCCTGCAATTCAGCATCCCTTATCATCGCTCTTATGTCGAAAGAATGGGTGTGTTGTGCCGGAAGAAGAAATGAGATAGATTTTAGAGGTGCACCAAACATGCCGGGTATCATGTATACAACGAAAGTGAAGGTCGCAATTGAGAGAAAAAGCCTGGGTACTCCAATATGCGGTATTTCACTGTCGTGAGCGAACCTGATCTTGCCAAGCAGGTACATGCCCAGAAATGTGAATAGCACTATCCATATTGCCAGATAGATATCCCTGGTAAGTATACCAAACTGGTAAACCTGATCGATTGTAAGCAGGAATTTCAGGCTGAATGCCAGAACGATAAACCCAAGCACAACCTTTACTGAATTAAGCCATCCTCCTGATTTAGGTAGCTTGTCGATCCAAGATGGAAAGATTGCAAGCAATGTAAACGGTATGGCAAATGCAAGAGAAAACCCGAACATTCCGACAACCGGTTTAGTGCCGGCACCAGTGGCGGCCTCTACCAGCAGGGCTCCTACAATGGGTCCAACACATGATAGCGACACGATGACAAGGGTCAGCGCCATGAAGAATGAACCCACATAACCACCCTTGTCCGCTTTCTGGTCAGCTTTTGTAGCCAGACTGCCGGGAAGAACAATCTCAAACAGTCCGAAAAAGGAAGCGGCAAATGTAATAAAAAGAAGGAAAAAGATCAGGTTGGGCAGCCAGTGTGTTGTAATCTGATTGGCAAATCCTGCACCTACAGAGGTAAGTGATACCAGCAGTCCCAGACTGGTGTATATGGCTACAATTGAAATACCAAAAACAAGAGCATTGATTATGGAATTTATTCGCCCTGACTGTTTTTGCATGAAAAAGGAGACGGTCATTGGAATCATGGGGAATACACAAGGAGTAAGCAATCCCGCAAGTCCCCCTGCAAAAGCAATGAAAAAGAATATCCATAAGGATCTGCTGTCTGTTGCGCTTCCGGATATATCTCCACTGAATCTGTCAGCAGACTTACCCCTCCCGTTTGTTTCTGATTGTATAATCCCGGTATCTTCTCTTCCCGGATCTGTTACAATCCCGTCTTCTTCAGCAACCGCTGACCGGGCATTGACAATATATTCGAATTCCTTTTCCTGGGGGGGGAGACAGCGTTCGTCATCACAACTCATATATTCAACAAATCCAGTAATGACAAACCGGTCATCAGTAAGTACCCTGATCTTTTGTCTGAAACTTGCCTCATTACTGAAAAGCGGGAGTTCCATATCAAAAAACGGGTCAAACTTAATCTCAGGCTGCACCATTTCTTCTATTTCGCCTATAAGTTCGAAATTGTCTGATGCATCTATGTGGAAATACGTCGGAATCGGTCCCCCGTCGGGTATATTCTGCCCGTACAGGTACCAGTTATCATCAATTGTTACGTTGATCACAAGGTGCAGTTCACCGTCGCTGATGCTCTCCTGTGAAAACTCCCATTTGACGGGCTCAAGTATCTGACCGTGCAGGTTTGAGAAGGCAAGCAGTATTATTGCAAGACTGATTATCGATCTTTTAGTTTTCGGGATCATAAAGCATTTTTGTATCTTATTCTTAGCAGTTTATTAACAAAAATATGACAGCTTACACAGAACGGCCTGCAATTACTATTTTAGTATATACTGACAGAATAATTTGTAATTTGTTCACACTTAAACAGAATTAGCAAAGCAGAAGCGACAAAATTAACTCTTGTTAACTATGCGCTGTGATTCCGGCACAGGGATTTATCCTGTTAAAGATCCAGGTCCTGCTCATCATCATCAGCGGTGAAGAAGTGGTATTCCATGAACTGGTATGAGATCATGGGAACTATCCTGATAAACCGCCGGTACCGCAACAGCCATCTTAATCTTCTGGATACAAAACCTTTGGTAAGCCAGGCTTCAATGTAAGGATGCACTTTGAGAACAATCCTCCCCGGATTGTTTTTCCGGATGATCATATCCAGCCGGTCTTCTATCTCATCAGTGAAAAGGATACTGGGATTTATCTCTCCGGTTCCGTGGCAAGCAGGACATGTTTCCATTGTCTTGATGCTCATTTCGGGTCTGACTCTTTGCCGTGTAAGCTGCATTAACCCGAATTTGCTTAACGGTAATATATTGTGTTTGGTCCTGTCCTCCGCCATGAACTCTTTCATTTTATCGAAAAGCATCTGCTTGTTATCATGTGAATGCATATCGATAAAGTCCACCACAATTATTCCCCCCATGTCCCTTAGCCGCAGCTGCCGGGCTATCTCTTCTGCTGCAATAAGGTTTACTGCCAGTGCATTTGCCTCCTGGTTGTCGCCGCTCTTTGACCGGTTGCCACTGTTCACGTCAATTACATGCAGGGCTTCGGTATGTTCGATGATGAGGTAAGCACCGTTCCTGCACGATACTGTTTTCCCAAATAGCGACTTTATCTGTTTTTCAACTCCAAAATGGTCAAATATGGGGATCTTTCCAGAATAGTATTTTACTATCTTTTGCTTTTCGGGGGCTATTGTGCTTATATACTGTCTGATCTCGCCAGCCAGGATCTCATCATTAACATAGATGCTGTTGAAGGACACATTAAGCAGGTCACGGAGAATTGTTGATGTCCGGTCCATTTCCTGCAGGGCAAGCTTCGGAGCGCTTGCACCCCTGATCTTATCGTAGACAGACTCCCATTTCTTAACCAGGTTTTTCAGTTCGGCGTCAAGCTCAGCAACACGCTTACCCTCTGCCACAGTCCTGACAATCAACCCGTAGTTTCTTGGTTTGATACTTTGAAGCAGTCTTTTCAGCCGGTTTCTTTCCTCTGCAGAATCTATTTTCTGCGATACCGATACCTTGTCCGAAAATGGCATCAGCACAAGATTCCTTCCTGCTATAGAGATTTCAGAACTGAGCCTGGGGCCTTTGGTTGATATGGGTTCTTTGGCTATCTGAACCAAAACACTCTGGCCGGTTGATAATACTTTACCAATTTTACCGTCTTTGGCAATATCATTCTCGGGTTTGAACCTCTGGAGAATCGTATTCCTGCCTTTTTTTGACTGGATCTGATTTATGTAATTGTTCAGGGTCTGAAACTGCGGTCCGAGATCAAGGTAATGAAGAAATGCATCTTTTTCATAACCGACATCCACAAAGGCGGCATTAAGGCCGGGCATGATTTTTTTAACCTTTCCCAGGTAGATATTGCCCACTGTAAACTGAACATTGCTTTTCTGCTTGTTCAGTTCAACTAATTGTTTATTATCCAATAAGGCAATAGCAATTTCAGAGGCAGCAACATCAATGACTAATTCTTTGCTCACAGTTCCTTCATATTATAGGAAGATAACGGAAATCTCAGGGAACGGCAGTATTGAGTGATCTGGGTTATAAATATAATAAACCTAAAGAAGATTATTCTTTAGGTTTAGGTCTTAACTATTTATTATCAGCTCAAATGTAGCCTATTTTCTCTTCTTATGGCGATTTTTCCGCAAACGCTTTTTCCGTTTGTGGGTAGCCATTTTATGTCTCTTTCTTTTCTTTCCGCTTGGCATATTATAATAATTATTATCCGGCCCTATTTTTTAACGTATGTCTTAACCTTGTTGACGAAAGTCTTGGAAGGTTTGAAGGCCGGGATGAAATGTTCCGGTATTATGATAGTCGTATTTTTCGAGATATTCCTTGCAGTTTTTTTTGCCCTTTTTTTCACGATAAAGCTGCCAAATCCTCTTAGATATACGTTTTTATCCTTAGATAGAGAATCTTTAACAGATTCCATAAAAGCTTCAACTGTTTTTTGAACAGTTATTTTTTCAATTCCAGTGTTTTTGGAAATTTCGTTAACAATATCTGCCTTTGTCATTTTTAAAAATCTTTAGTTATCAATTAATTAATACATAATTTTAAAGTTGGTCTGCAAATATAATTTTATTTGCCAGAATAAAAAAACTCTAACCTTCTTATTTTGAAAGCCAGCGCAAAAATATAAAAATTTATTTAAAATAATGAACTTTAATCAAATAGTTGTTTTTTTATGCTGCATCCGTTTTATTTGCACATCATCATTAATCTGTTTGAAACTATTTGATCTGTGTTCAGATGGAGCACCCCTTTTCATAATCATACTCGTGTTTAGTAAATGCTATAAACATTGTTTTATATATTTCAGGTGTGACATTCATTTTATTTTGTGAAACGAGCAAGGATTACTTTCGAGTTCGACCAGATAAATTAAAACAATGTTGCCTGGTCAAAATATTTGAAATATTGTCAATGACGGTTCATATTATTTTATACCTGGAGATTATTTGATCAATAATTACTTGACCCGTATTAAAATATTCACTATATTTAATATAGTACTAACCAAAAACCAAAATAAAATGGTAAATAAAGTAATGCTTGTAGGAAATGTAGGACAGGATCCTGAAGTAAGACACCTCGATTCAGGTGTAGCAGTTGCCAATTTCAACCTGGCAACAAACGAAACTTACAAAGATAAAAACGGTGAAAAGGTTACGCAGACTGAATGGCACCGGATAGTATTGTGGCGGGGACTTGCCGAAGTGGCTGAAAAGTTCGTTAAAAAGGGGGAGTTCCTTTATATTGAGGGCAGACTTCGTACCCGGTCGTGGGATGACAAGGATGGTAATAAAAAGTATACAACCGAGGTTTTTGCCGATTCAATGAAAATGCTCGGAAAGAAATCAGATCAATCTGAGGCAGATCAGCCTGCAGCCTCAGGACAGATAGAAGAAACCGGTCCCGGAGTATCGGAGAATGATGATCTCCCGTTCTGACTTATGAAAAGTCTCTTGCCGGGCTGGTAATCAGTTGTAATATGAACATGCATGTTAATTATGATCAATTTATTTATTAACTTGCGGTCTGCAGAAGTTGTTGCTTTTGCCAGATCCTTTCAAAGGGTCGATTGCTAGTTAATATTTAAATGATCGCTGATCCGTCTTGGAAGAGAGTGACTATTTTTTAGGTTTTCTTGCTACAACTGATATTGTATTCTATCCCTTTACTGTAGGGATAGGACTCGGATTATTGGGCCTTGCCGGACTGCTTGTCTCTTCGGCACTTATCTCTGGTTCAGAGGTTGCGTATTTTTCCTTATCACCTGTCGATCTGAATCAACTGGAGAAAAAGGATTCTGCCGCTTCTAAAACAGTTCTTCGTCTGCTGGAGAACCAGGAGAAGCTTCTTGCAACAGTTGTGGTTGCTAATAATTTTGTTAATATTGCCATTGTAATACTGGCCACTATCATTTCTGAACGATTATTTGATTTCTCAGCTGTTCCTGGCCTGGGATTTGTTATTAACGTAGTTACTATTACCTTTTTGCTTCTGCTTTTCGGAGAGATCCTGCCTAAGTTGTATGCAAACCATAACCCTGTGAAATTTTCCCTTACCATGGCCCATCCGCTGAAATTCATGGGAAGGCTGTTCAGACCGGTTAGTCTTATGCTTATGGGATCAGGTGCTCTGTTTTACCGAAAGGTAACCCGTACAAGGGAAAATTTATCAATAGACGACCTGTCTCATGCCCTTGATCTGACAGCTCCGTCTCTTAAGGAGGATAAAAAGATCCTGAAAGGTATTGTGGATTTTGGAAATAAGGCTGTTACTGAGATAATGAAGCCGAGAATTGATGTTATAGCCGTCAATATCTCAACGGGAATGAACAAGCTGATCTCAATAATTATTGAATCCGGGCACTCCAGGATACCTGTTTTTGCAGAGACATTTGATGATGTGAAAGGAATACTCTATGTAAAAGACCTGTTGCCTCATCATCAGAAAGGAGATGCTTTCCGCTGGCAGACACTGGTCAGGCCACCCTATTTTGTTCCCGAAACGAAGAAGATAAATGACCTTCTAAAGGAGTTTCAGACGCAAAAGATCCATATGGCGGTCGTGGTAGACGAGTATGGAGGTACCACAGGGATAGTCACGATGGAAGACATTCTGGAGGAGATAGTTGGTGAGATAAGTGATGAATTTGATCTCGAAGAGCTGTATTTTTCTAAACTTGATGACAGTAATTATATATTTGAAGGAAAAACCCCTCTTAATGATTTTTATAAGATCCTTAACCTGCAGCAGGATATATTTGATGATATAAGGGGTGACGCCGATACCCTTGCCGGCCTGATCCTTGAATATGAGGGTGAGATTCCTGAAAAGAATAAGAAAATAATTTACAAACAATTTGAGTTTAAAATTGAGTCGGCCGATAACCGCCGCATTAAACAGATAAGGGTTTGTATAAATAAAAAGGATAAAGTATGATATACTGTTTTAACAAGCGAAACCGGTCAGGAATAATTGCACTGATCTGCATATGCCTGGTATTGTTCTCCTGTGGAAGCGATTATTCGCCCAAACCCAGGGGATATTTCAGGATCGAATTTCCGGACAGATCTTACAAATCTTACGAAAGTGACTGTCCATTTTCATTCCTCTATCCGGAGTTTGCCGTTATAGATAATGACGACAGCCAAATGGCTCAACCCTGCTGGATAAATATCGACTTTCCCGATTTCAGGGGAAGACTCCACATCAGCTATAATGAGGTGGATGGTAACCTGGTCGAATACCTCGAAGATTCAAGAAAGCTGGCCTTCAGGCATACTGTTAAGGCCGATGCAATTGATGAGAGAATGTTTATCAATGATGAAGAACAGGTATACGGAACCCTTTTCGATATAAAAGGTAATTCTGCTTCGGCTCTCCAGTTCTATCTTACTGACAGCAACAGGCATTTCTTTCGCGGTGCCCTCTATTTTAATGTGCAGCCCAATATAGATTCCCTTGGACCTGTAATTGATTATTTCAGGGAAGATATCTTATACCTTATTGAAAGCTTTGCCTGGAAGTAAATCTTTTCGGATATTTATCATGTAAAAAACAAGAAACCAAAATCTTGTCTATAAAATGCAAAATTTTGATTTACAAGATAAACCGCTTCGCTTTCCGATGAATTACATATCTGATTATACCTTTAAAAGCTCTGAGTACAGCATATGTAATCGACGAAGTCAAATTTTTTCATTAGTTCATACCTAATTTTTAATGAAAAAAATTTCATCTACATTTGTTTTTCCATATAAAACAAAATGGGCATATGGGACTTGTTTTGAATAAATATGTGCAGAATGATTGTCTTCTGGGATTGTGGGAGATTACCGAAGATTTTTTCAGCCTGTATGAGATGCTTGATCTCAATGATCAGGAGATTGATATGCTTAACAGTTTCAAAAGCTATAACCGGAAACTGGAGTGGCTGAGTGTGAGGGTTCTGCTTGCTGAATTGGTGGGACCCGGAATCAAGATTTATTATAACGGAAACAGGAAGCCATTCCTGACCGATCGGAGTTATCATATCAGTATTTCACATTCAAACCGGCTGACATCCATAATATTGAGCAAGAAACACCGGGTAGGTCTGGATCTTGAATATGTATCAAACAAAATAGCCAGCCTTGCAGGCAAATTCCTTACCGAAGGTGAACTTAAGGATGTCAGCACGCGCTACCGGCGTTATCATGTATATATTTACTGGTGTGCAAAGGAAGCATTATACAAAATATGTGACAAACAAAATATTAATTTTCGCGAAGATATTATTATTGATTCTTTCAACCCCGAGAAAAGAGGTACCATTACAGGCAAAGTCCATACAGAAGCAATTAAAGAGGACTTTGTCCTGCATTATTTTAAACATCAGAATTATGCCATTGTCTGGTGTTGCAAGTGAAAAATCAGATATGATATATCAGTCCATTCTAAGCCTTTCGGGGAAAAAAAAGATACTGGCCCTTCTTATTGACCCGGAAGAGTCATCACCGGAAGAACTGCCTCTCCTGGTTCAATCTGCGGGAGAAGCTGGCGTATCTATGATACTTGTGGGGGGGAGCCTTGTTAGTCAGCCGGTTGCCCCGTTGGTCAGAGCACTGAAAGGCTTAACCACTATCCCGGTCATGTTATTCCCTGGTCACCCGGGGCAGTTATGTGATGAGGCAGACGGGCTGCTTTTGTTATCTTTGATTTCAGGCAGGAACCCTGAGTTCCTGATAGGAAACCATGTTAATGCCGCCCGGTACCTCAGAAGAAGTACACTGGAGATCATTCCGGTTGGCTATATGCTGATTGAGAACAAAATTGTAAGTTCTGCCGAATATATAAGCAACACCAGATCCATACCTTCAGGGAAAACCGATCTTGCTGTATCAACAGCATTGGCAGGTGAGATGCTCGGACTTAAGATGATATACCTGGAGGGTGGGAGCGGAGCACCCGGGATAATTCCTCCTGAGCTGATCGCTGCCGTGAAACAGAATATAAAAATACCCCTTGTTGTAGGCGGAGGAATAAGAAATGCCGTAGACCTGAAGAGGGTTTATGATGCAGGTGCCGATATGGCGGTTATTGGAAATGCCATAGAAAACAATGCGTCCGGGCTTCTTGAATTTGCAGGTGTGACAGAATAAAATAAAACCACCACCGGACTGTTCCGGGGTGGTTTATGTAAATATTTCCGTCACATTACGGGCATTTAAGCACATGTTCCATCTGGTATTTTGCCGATGCCTCATAGTTCCCATAGGCTGCGTCACTGTAAGCTGCACATGCACGGGTTGTGTCACCAAGACCCTCATAGGCCTTACCCAGTTCAAAAAATATCTTGGCTGTTTCATCCTTATTGCCGTCAAACAGGTCAATTGCTCTCTGGGCGCTGTTTACGGCGTCCTGGTATCTTCGCTGCTCATTGTAAATGGTAGCCAGAAGAAAATGAGTTTCAGGAAAAGACTCATCGTATGAAAGTGATGTCGAAAGGAAATCAATAGCTTGTTCAAGGTTATTTTCTCCTTTTGATCTCACAGCACGAACAAGGAAAAAGTCTCTTGCAGTTGATTCGGCAGTCTGCGCTATCTGTTCCTCGTTAGTCATCAGTGCAGTTTCAAGTGCGAGGTCCATTGAGGCTTTAAAGTTTTCTGCATCTTCAAGCCTCCTGTAAACCAATCCCTTGCCCAGATGCGACCTTGCATGCTGGGGGTTTATTGCCAGTGCCTTGTCAAATAGAGCCAAAGCCTCTTCGTTTTCATTTTCCCTGAACAGGGTATTTGCCTGAATAGCATATAGCTGATGAAGAACGCTTTCTGACCTCCTTTTTGTATTGGGATCGTTGTACTGATCTGCAACCACTATTGTCTCCTCAAATCCTGAAATGGCCTCGGGAATGTTTCTTTCACGGTATTGGGCCATTGCCATATCAAAATGGAGACCGGGTATCTGTATTTCAGCCTGTTCCTTCACTTCCTCCCCCTCTGCTCCCAGTAGAGATGCAATTTCGATGCTTTTCTCAAAGCTTGCAATTGATGCCCTGATATCTGTTTCTTTTAGATCCAGACCTGTATTATAGGCATCAATGGCATCTTTCAGTGATTGTCCCTGCACCTGTAATCCAAGGAACAATGATAATGCCGACAACAGGATGATCTTTTCTAGTAACCTGGTCTTCATAGACTTTTAGTTTAGTTATCGTTTCAGTTTAATTATAGTTCGCTAAAATAGTATTTTTTTGGTGTAATCTTAAAAAACTTATAAGTTTTGTTTTATGAATCAGTTAAACACAAAAACCGGCCTTTTTGTTTGAAACAGCAATTTCTTTGCCAAACTGGGTTTGAAAAGCCTGTAAAATATATTTCTTTTTTTGTGGGTCAATGCAATCAGTTCAATATCATTGGTTTCTATAAAATTATTAACCCCCGAAAGTATATCTTCACTCTCAATTATATGACATTCGAGTAGCACCTCTTTGTGTGTCTTTTCCAGGTGAGCTTTCATTTCTGACATTTTTTCACGGTTCTCCATTTTGTTCTCCCCTGCGCTGAAATGGACACATTCAATGCAGATGCTGTAACCCGCAAGGATATTTGCAAGACTCCTGATGGCCACATAATCAGACTCATCAAAGTCTGTGGCATATAATACTTTAAGTTGTCCCTCCTCTCTGAGCCTGGAGTCATGAGTAACAAGCAAAACGGGTGTGCCTGCCGTATCGATAACCCTTGCCGCAACAGATCCGAGTACCTCACCTGACTGTTCTCCGTGACCACGGGTGCCAATCACGATAACACCGGGATTAAAAGAGCCGATAATGCTGTCTATCTCCTCACCTGGCTGTCCGGCTCTGACTTCCTTTCTTATTTTTATGGTATCCAGATTTTTTACCCTTGCATATTTTTTTAACTTTTTAGAGAATTTCTTCATCTGCTTTGCGGCATTCTGCTCAAGTTCCTTGAAAATATCTGCCATATTGGACTGGTATGTAAAGGCATCAGGGAATGCCATTGCATCAACCATTGGATTGAAAAATACATGAAACAGAAATATTTCAGCACTGGTTCTTGCCGCCAGATGCAAGGCAAAAAAACATGCATTCATTGAATAATCTGAGAAATCGACCGGAACAAGGATGCGCTCAATTTTTCCTTTCATATTTTCCATTTCATTTGTGTTTTCCATGACTTAAATATTTTATATTAAAACGTAAAGGACCGGCATGTTTATTTTCCCGGTTATAAGATATAGAAAAGATGAGATAATGTCAATAGTGATTCAATTTTGTAAATCGTTAATATTTCATCCGAACAAATCAGGTTAATTAAGTTAATATTCAATTAGTTATATTTTACAGGTAATTCATATTCAGTGTTTCAATTCCGATGGACCCCGCATGCTTTGTACATGTTATTTTGTCTGACGTAGTCTGATGCGGGTTTCATCCGTACAAAGCATGTTTATGTAACTGTATGGAATCCTCATGCAAACTATATTATTCCTTTGCAGGAAGGGATGGATGAGGATTTCACATGAATTACATATCTGAATATATCCTTGAAAGAACTGAGTACAGTATATGTAATCGACGAAGTCAATTTTTTTCATCTTGTTATGTTTATGTAACTGTATGGAATCCTCATGCAAACTATATTATTCCTTTGCAGGAAGCGATGGATGAGGATTTCACATGAATTACATATCTGAATATATCCTTGAAAGAACTGAGTACAGTATATGTAATCGACGAAGTCAATTTTTTTCATCTTGTTTGTGAGTATTTTAAGCTGAAAAAAATCATGTATATTTAAGTAATTTTTAGCATTCAAAAAAATAATAATCTACAGGCAGTAAGGGCTTTAAAATCAGATCTAAATGGATGAGCGGGGACTTACCGGGAAGGCGTATATTAAATCGTTGCTGGAAGACAGGAAGGAACGGCTCAAGGAACTCTCCTGCATAAACCAGACAACTGCAATTCTCAAGGAGGGTAAGCCCATTGAGGAATCGCTTCACCAGATTGTACTTATTCTGCCTGCAGCGTGGCAATATCCCGAGTATACAATATCAAGAATAGTTTTTGAAGAGCGTGAGTACAGGAGTCCCCGTTTTCGCCCGACAAAATGGTCACTGAACCAGACATTCACCTCAATTGACGGTCATGAGGGTATGGTTGAAGTGTGCTATACCCGGGAATTTGCAGAAATGGACGAGGGGCCCTTTCTGAAGGAGGAGAGGCACCTGATAGATAATATCTGCAGCCTTCTTCTTGGATATATCAACAGTTACAAGGCCAGAACAATCCTCTTCAGGGCCAAACGGAAAGAGAAACAGCAGAAGCGTCATATAGAACAACAGGAGAAAATCACAAACAGCCGGCAGCTGCTGCAGAGGTTTCTGAATAAACATAATGCAGAAAGGGATCTTCTTCACGACATGATGCCCTTCAAGGTCAAGGAGATACTGCTTGTCGCAACTCTTTATGATGCATACAGTATTGAGAAGGAGGGACGTTTTTCCGACCATATGCTCGGACAATTCCATCAGATGAATCTCTCCCCACTTCCAAGGGTTACCGGGGTGTCGAAACTTGAAGAAGCTCTGGATGAACTTCAGGGCAAACATTATGATATGGTGATTGTGATGATGGGGGTAGACAAGCAGACACCACTGATCCTTAGCAGGAATCTTAAAGAGGAGTACCCCTACATACCGATATTTATCCTTGTTAATAATAACAGAGACGTAGAGCTCTTTGAAAAGGCAGAGAACAGGTTTGACTTCATAAACAGGGTGTTTATCTGGAACGGTGATTCGAAGATGTTCTTTGCAATGGTGAAGCTTCTGGAGGACCAGGTAAATGTCGAGAATGACACCGCAATGGGATTTACCAAAGTTATCCTTGTAGTTGAGGACTCCCCGAAGTACTATTCCCGCTACCTTCCTATGATATATTCTATTGTACTGGAGCAGACAAGACATCTTATTGAAGATGTCAATACCGATGAGTTGTATAAAGTGCTCAAGCTGCGCGGAAGACCAAAAATCCTGCTTGCCTCAACCTATGAGGAGGCTATGGATATTTTCAACCGTTTCAGGGAGTATGTTCTTTGCATTATTGCCGACATAAGGTTTCCCCGGAAGGGAAAACTTGATCCCCAGGCAGGTGTGGAGCTTGTCAGATATGTAAAGAGCCAGGCAGACAATCTGCCTATTATGCTGCAGTCGGCCGATCCCGGATACCAGAAGATTGCTCATGAGCTCAAGACAAGCTTCGTAAATAAAAATTCTGAAACACTTTTACAGGACCTGAAAAGCTTTATAAACTATTTTCTTGGCTTCGGCCATTTTGTATATCGCGATAACGAAGGGCGTCAGATTGCTGTTGCAAAGTCGATGCGTGAATTTGAGTCTTACCTGAAAACAGTACCTGCAGAATCGCTGGTATATCATGCTGTAAAGAACCATTTCTCATTGTGGCTTATGGCAAGGGGTGAGGTGAAGATTGCAAGAACGATCAATCCGCTTAAAGTTGATGATTTCGGTAGTCCCGAAGAGATGCGGGGCTTTCTTCTAAAAATTATTTCTTCCCACCGAAACGAACAGGATATGGGAAAGATAGTCAACTTTGAAGAGTCGGCTATCCTGGAGGAATCAAATATTGTTTCATTCGCGTCGGGATCGCTGGGAGGGAAGGGCAGGGGACTGGCTTTTGTGAATTCACTGATCTACAGTTTCAAGTTTTCGGAGCTTATCAGTGGTATCAATGTTCGTACGCCGGTTACGGGAATAATCGGGACTGAGGAGTTTGATATTTTTCTTGAGATTAACAAGCTATATGATATTGTCTATAAAGAGGAGAGTTATGACAGGATCAAGAAACTGTTTATCGGTGGCAATCTGAGCTATAACCTGGAAAAAAAACTTAAGGTTTTCCTTAAGCTGGTAAACAGGCCGATTGCGATAAGATCATCCAGCCTTTTCGAAGATTCTCTGATGCAGCCCTTCTCAGGAGTGTTCGGCACCTACCTGTTACCCAACAACCATTCGAGTTTTGAAGTCAGGCTTAAGCAGGCAATGGATGCAATCAAGCTTGTATATGCCTCGATATTTTCAAACGATGCCAAAACCTATTTTGAATCAATAGATAACAAGATTGAGGAAGAGAAAATGGCAATTGTCATCCAGGAGGTTGCGGGTAACAGGTACGGAGACTGCTTTTATCCGCATATAAGCGGAACGGCTCAGTCACACAATTATTACCCGGTGGCACATATGAAGCCGGAGGAGGGCTTTTCGGTAATGGCCGTGGGACTGGGTCAGTATGTTGTGGCAGGTGAACAGGCCTACCGGTTCTCGCCGGCATATCCGGATGTTGAGATCAGTTCGTCGAAAGACCTTTACAAGAATTCACAGTTGCAGTTTTATGCTGTTAATC
>SL_3KL_010_SEDDRAFT_10003223_pt1 | contig 14861 bp, 12 predicted proteins | sample SodLakKL_010_SED_2_FD_10381 | JGI IMG/M metagenome (IMG submission 10381)
GAGCCGGTCGCGCCGGCGGATGCCGGCCGTCACGGCGGCCAGGTCGGCGGCCCGCTCCCCGACGCGCCGCGCCGCCCGCACCTCGGGCGCGGCGTCGAGGTAGAACTTGTGGCGCGCGTGCGGGAAGACCACCGAGCCCATGTCGCGCCCGTCGATGACGAACGGCGGCGGCATCTCCCGCAATCGCTCACCCACCCAGGCGCGCACCTCGGGATGCGCCGCCACCGCCGACACCGTCGCGTCGACCTCGTCCGAGTGCAGCTCGGAGGTGGCGTCGCGGCCGTCGATCCGCAACGTGTCGCCGGCCAAGCCGGGCAGCAGGTCGACCTGGTGGCGTTCGAGCACGTCGAGGACCGCCGCCGCGTCGCCTGCGTCGACGCGGGCCTGGTTCGCCAGAACGCTGGCGGCACGGTAAAGCAGGCCGGATGACACGCAGGGGATCCCCAACGCCGCCGCCACCCGCCGGGCCACGGAGGACTTGCCCGACGCCGCCGGACCGTCCAGGGCGATCACCTCATCCGTGCGCGGGTCGCTCATGCGGGCGTCACCCCCACGCCCCAGGCCGCCAGGTCGTCGAAGAAGCGCGGGTAGGTCTTGGCCACGCAGCCGGGCTCACGAACGCGGACGCCCGGCCAGCGCGCGCCGACCAGCGAGAAGGCCATGGCCATGCGGTGATCGCCGTAGGTGTCGATCTCGACCGGCCCCCGGGGCGGCGTCACCGGAGGGACGATGCGCAGGCCATCGACGCGCTCCTCCACCTCGGCTCCCAGCTTACGCAACTCGCGCGCCAGCGCCCGCAGCCGGTCGGTCTCCTTGATGCGCAGGTTGCCGACGCGCACGATCTCCACCGGCCGGTCGGCCGCCAGCGCCACCACCGCCAGCGTCTGCGCCTGGTCGGGAAGCTCGTTCAGGTCGAAGGTGCCGCCACGCAGCGGCCGGCCGGCGGCGAACGCCACGCTCGAGGCCGACGCCTCCCAGCGGACCTCGCCGCCCATCTGGCCAAGGACGTCGAGCAGACGCCGATCGCCCTGCAACGAAGCGGCACCGACGTTCTCCACCCGGACGCGTCCGCCGGCCAAGGCCGCCAGCCCCCAGGCGTAGCCGGCAGCGGTCGCGTCGCCCTCGATCGCGAACTCGGTGGCGCGGTAGCCGCCCGGCCGCACCGTGAAGCGTTCGTAGCCGTCCCGCTCGACCTCCGCCCCGAAGGCGCGCATCACCGCCAGCGTGAGGTCGACGAAGGGGCGCGACTGCAGCTCCCCGGTCACGCGGACGGTCAGCGGCGCCCGGGCGCAGGGCCCCGCCAGGAGCAGGCCGGAGAGGAACTGCGAGGAGCGGTCGCCGGCGACCTCCGTGGCGCCGCCCGGCAGGCCGTCCGCCACCACCTCCAGCGGCGGGAAGCGGTCGTCGTCGGCCGCGCGCACCGTCACGCCCAAGGCGCGCAGCGCAGCGACCAGGTCGCCGACTGGGCGCTCCCGCATGCGGGCGTTGCCGTCGAGCCGGAACCGGCCCCGGCCCAGGGCCACGGCCGCCGTCAGGAAGCGCAGCGAGGTGCCCGACAGCGCCAGGTCGAGGTCGGCACCGGCGGCCGGCCAGCGACCGTCGACGCCCTCGACGTCGAGCGTCGAGGCCGATTCGCGCTGGGGCCGCACCTCGGCGCCCAGGGCCCGCAGCGCCTCGCGCATGACCTCCGTGTCCTCCGCCACCAGGGCACCCGTGAGGCGCGAGCGCCCGCGCGCCAACGCCGACGCCAGCAGCGCCCGGTTGGTGATCGACTTCGACCCCGGCACCCGGACGCGGGCGTCCACGGGACCGCGGGGCGACACGACGAAACGCTCTGGAAACGCGGGCATGACGCCCCAGGGTAGCACCGCCGTATCCTGGAGCCATGGACCACCCAGCCCTCCCCGAGCGCCTGGACGCCGTCGTCGCCGCGTTCCAGGCGGTGCCCGATCCCCTCAAGCTCGAACTGCTCCTGGAGCACGCGCGGCGCGTCCCGCCGCTGCCGCCGGCGTGGCGCGAACGCCCCGGCCTGCTCGAGCGGGTCGAGGAGTGCCAGACGCCCTTCTTCGTCGCCAGCGAAGTCGATGCCCACGGCCGCGTCCGCCTCCACTTCGACGCGCCCGAGGAGTCGCCGACCACCCGGGGGTTCGCCGGCATCCTGTGGACCGGACTCGACGGCGCCTCGGTGGCGGAGGTCCTGGCGGTACCCTCCGACGTGGCCGACCGCCTCGGCCTCGCTCGCGCGATCTCGCCGCTGCGCCTCCGCGGCATGGGCGCGATCCTCGCCCGCGTCCAGCGTCAGGTGCGGGAGGCCAGCCGCGGCTGAGGCGCCGACCGCAAGCCAGGTCGCGACGTTCGCGGCGCCGGCGTGCTACGATTCGTCGTTCGCGCGGCGACCGCCCGCGCCCGCCGTCCGACCCGCATCGGACGCCTGGAGGACGCAGTGAAGAAGAACATCCATCCCAAGATGGTCCCGTGCAAGGTCATCTGCGAGGGCCAGGTGGTGCTCGAGACCTACAGCATCAGGCCCGAGGTCCACGTCGACGTGTGGGCCGGCAACCACCCGTTCTACACGGGGCAGCAGCGCTTCATCGACACGGAGGGCCGGGTCGAGAAGTTCCAGAAGCGCTTCGGGACCAGTTACCGCAAGTAGCGCCACCCGGCACGCCACGAGCTCAGTTGGGGACCCGCGCCTGGACGCGGGTCCCTTCGCCTGGACGGCTGGCGACCTCGAGGTTGCCGCCACGCCCCTCGACGCGTTCGCGCATCTGACGCAGTCCCAGGCTGCCCGCGGTGGTGACCCGGTCACCGACCTCGCGCGGCTCGAAGCCCACGCCGTCGTCCGCAACCCGCAGCTCGACGCAGCCATCGACCGCCTGCAGGGTGATCTGCACGACGCGCGCGCGCGCGTGCTTGGCGACGTTGTGCATGGCCTCCTGGAAGATCCGGAACAGCACCGCCTCGGTCTTCACCGACAGGCCGTCCACCGGCGCCAGCGCCAGCTCCACGCGCACCTCGTTCTGCTGGCCGAAGTCGAGCGAGTAGCGGCGCATGGTCTCCACCAGACCGAAGCGCTCGAGGTCGATCGGGCGCAGCGCGAAGATGCTGCGGCGCACCTCGCGGATCATCTCGCGGATGGTGTCCTTGGCGCGCTGAACCTCGGCCTCCGCCTGGTCGGGATCGCGCCTCAGGATGCGCGCGACCAGGTCGAGCTTCAGTGCGGCGAACGCCAGCGACTGCGCCACCCCGTCGTGGATCTCGCGAGCGATGCGGGCTCGCTCCTCGGCGATCGCCAGCTCCTCGGACTGGAGGTAGGCGTCGGCGTTGCGCACGGCGAGCGTCACCTGACCCGCCAAGAGGGCCAGGAAGGGCAACGTCGCGGGGTCGAAGCGCTCCGGCTCGGGGTGCGTGAGGAGCACCAGGCCGATGGCGTTGGTCGCACTGGAAGGGTTCAGGTCGCCGGCCAACAACGGCAGCAGGACGGCCGAGCCCACACCGTCGAGCAGCGGATCCGTGGCGCCGTCGGCGGCGTTCAGCCGCGCGACGACCCGCGCTTCGCCGCTGGCGACGGCACCCCCGATGAGCCCCTCCCCCAGGCGCACGGGCGCGGTCCCCGCGATCGGCTTGGCCTCGGTCGGGTGGCCTTCCGCGACCGCGGCCCGCAGCTGCAGGAAGCCGTCCTCGTCCAGCAGGAGCACGCCGGCCCCGGCCGCCCCCACCCGCGCCGCCATCTGCGTGAGCAGCGAATCGAGCAGGCGCGCCAGGTTCCCCTCGGCACGGATGCTGCGGTCGACCTCGAACAACGTGAGCAGGTCGCGTGTCCTCGCCTGCACGGCCTCTGCCGCGGCGACGAACTCGGCGGCCAGGATGGCCAGGGTCTCGCGCGCCTTGCCATCGGGCTCGACGGCGAACCAGACGTGCAGGCTACCTTCGTGGCGCCCGCCCCACACCAGGGGGTAGGCCATCACCGACCCGGGGCCACGCCACGCGGGCGCGGCCGTGTCCCCCACGGCCCAGGCGCCGTCGATCTCGTTGGCGTGGCGTTCGAGTTGGGCCCCCGGCGCATCCTGGTCGTGGCGGGCCGCCGTGACGCCCTGCCTCAGCACCAGCACGGTCGCGCCCGCGCCCGTGGCGTCATGCGCGCCTTCGACCGCGGCCGCGACGGCCGCCTGCAGGTCGGGCGCCGCGGCGAACCGCTCGGTGACGCGCTGCAGACCCCGCAGGAGGGCGAAGCTCTCGCTGAGCTCGCGGTACAAGCGTTGCAGTTCCAGCTGGGCTCGCTCGCGTTCTTGGAGCGCCTGGGCGATCCAATCCAGCACCACGTAGGTGACCACCGGACCCAACACGGCGTAGAAGAGCAGGTTCCCCCAGAAGCGGAAGCCGGCGCCGCCCAGCGGCAGCACCACCAGCTGGTGCACCAGCACGACCCCGACGATCAGCGCGGGCAGCCACACCCGCGCGAGGCGCACCTGCGCGTACAGCGACGGTCGCGTGCCAGCGACGGGTTCGGGGCCGGAGGAAGCCATCGCCGACATCCTAGCCGCCACGCCGACCGCGACGCGCCGGTGTCGGCGGTACACTCGCGCCCATGAGCATCCCTTCGCCGTCGCCCGCGACCGCGCCCGACGCGGCCGAAGGTCCCCGGCGGACCCTCGACGTCGACGGTGTGCGGTTCACGCTCCTCGGTACCGCGCACGTGTCCCGCCGCAGCGCCGACGAGGTGGAGGCGGCCATCGACGGGGGTGAGTTCGGGGCGGTCGCCATCGAGCTCGACCCGGCGCGCCACGCCGCGCTGACCGACCGCGAGGGCTTCTCGCGGCTCGACCTGTGGCAGGCCTGGAAAGCGAAGAAGCTGGGCATGGTGGCGGTGAGCTTGGCGCTCGGCGCCTTCCAGCAGCGCCTCGCGGACCAGCTCGGCATCGAGCCGGGGGCGGAGATGCGCCGCGCCATCGAGCGTGCTGCCGCCCATGGGAAGCCGCTGTGGCTGATCGACCGCGACCTGGGCACGACCCTGCGTCGCGTCGTGGCGAACGTGCCCTGGTGGCAGCGCGCGAGCCTGCTGCTGGGCGTCGTGGGCAGCGTGGTGAGCCGGCAGCCGATCGAGGAGGCGGAGATCGAGCGCCTCAAGGAGGGCGACGTGCTGGCGTCCACCTTCGCGGAGTTCGCCGAGGACGAGGCACGGGTGTTCGAGCCGTTGATCGCCGAACGCGACCGCTTCATGTCGGCGCGCCTGCGCCAGGAGCTGGCGCGGGCCCGGCGGCGCGGCAACCCGCCGGCGTCGGTCTTGGTGGTGGTGGGCGCGGGCCACCTGGAAGGCCTGGCGCAGGCGTTGGCCGCACCGGACCCGGGTGAGGCGGCGACGGCCGAGGAGTTGCTGCGGTTGCAGCGCACGCCCACGCCCGGGCTGGCGCGCCGGCTGCTGCCGTGGGCGCTCGTGGCGTTGATCCTCGCGGGCTTCGCCGTGGGCTTCGGCCGTGAACAGGAGCTCGGCTGGCGTCTGTTGCTGGAGTGGATGCTGATCAACGGCGGCCTCGCCGGGGTCGGGGCGGCGTTGGCGCTGGCGCACCCGCTCACCGTGCTGGTCACGGCCGCGGCCGCGCCCTTCACCTCGCTCAACCCCTTGGTGGGCGCCGGGTTCGTGGCCGCCGGCGTCGAGTTGGCGCTGCGGCGCCCGCGGGTGGGCGACCTCGAGGCGTTGCGGCGCGACGTCACCTCACCGCGCGGTTGGTGGACCAACCGTGCCGCCCGGGCGCTGCTGGTGTTCGTCCTGGCGACCACCGGATCGGTGATCGGGACCTACCTGGGCGGCTTCCGCATCGTCGAGCGGCTGCTCGGCTGAGCCCCGTAACCCGCCGGCGGCCGGCGACGGCGCGGCACGGGTGCCGCTTCGTGGCCGCGGCGCCAACGAGGCTCAGGGCGCGCCGTCGAGCACCCACTGCGCGTACGCGTCCGCCAGGGCGAAGGTGGAGAGCCGCGCCCCGCTGTCCAGCAAGTGGTCCACGAAGTCGATGACGTCGGCCTCGCTGGTGGCCGCGAAGGCCTCGCCGCCGGACATCCCGGCGAACCGGCCGCTCTCGGGCACCGGCAGCGCCTCCTCGGCCAGCGGCGCGGCCGCCTCCAGCTCGGCGACCCAGCGCGCCCACACGACCGCGGCATCGACCGCGAGGTCGCGCTCGGCCACCAGCGCCTGGCCGGACTCGAGCGCCGTCGGGACCAGGCCGCGGCCGATCAGCCGCCGCACCCGATCCGGCGACCCCTCGACGACCAGGGTCCGCGTGGAGCGCGCCTCGAGACCGTCACCCGTCGCCACCACGTCGACCGTGTAGACACCGGGCGCCAGCGTCGCCGGCAACTCCACCTGCAACAGGTCCAGCACGTAGCCGATGGCCGCGGCGGGCACGTCGACCCGCGCTTCGTCGACCGCCACCGGCGAACCGGCGGCGTCGAAGACCTCGGCCCGCAGGTCGAGCGTGCGCGGCAAGGCATCGCCCGGCGTCGTCACCTCGAAGGTGAGGACCAACGGGTCGCCCGGCCGCGCGGGGTCCGCCACCGGACCGCGGCGCCCGAGCGTCAGCACCGGCGGCGTATCGATGACGATCGGCGGCAACGGCGCGCGGAGCGCGGCGACGCGCGCCGCGGCCTCGCGGGCACGCGCCGTGTCGGCTCCGCTAGCCGTGGGCTCGCGTTCGACCCGGCGCAGGTAGCGCTCGTAGGCGTCCGCCGCCTCCGACCGCTCGCCGCCGCGGTCGAGCAGGAAGCCCAGCGCGAACGACACCCCCACCGCGTCCGGGAAGTCGCGTTCGGCAGCCACCAGGTCCGCGATCGCCTCGCGATCGACCGCCGGATCGAGCCTCACGGCCTCGCGGTAGTCCTCCAGCGCGGACTCGAGCCGGTCGGTCACCACCCGCACGAGACCGAGGTTGTAGCGCGCGATGTACTGGCTCGCGTCGAGTTCGAGGGCGCGCAGCGACGCCGACTCCGAGCGATCGAGGAAGCCGAGCAGGTACCAGGCCCATCCCAGGTTGGTCCAGTACAGGTCGCTGTCGGGCTCCAGCTCGACGGCGACGGCGAGCGTCTCGGCAGCGGTGAGGGCGTCGTCGCGGTCGAAGGCGATGAACGAGCGCCGCTCGAAGGGGTAGGTGAAGAACGGTGCCGCGCGCCCGAGCGCGGCCAGCAACCGGTCCTCGGCCGTGGCATCGCCCAACGCGTTGGCGGCGAAGGCGCCGGCGAGGAGGGCCGCCGGCTCACGCTCGGCCTCGAGGGCGAGGAGCGCGGCGCGTGCGCCGGCCTCGTCGCCTTGACCCACCAGGTCGGCGGCCGCGGCCGCCCGCCCGAAGGCGTAGGCGTCGGCCGCCGCCGCGAACGCGGCGCGGGCCGTCTCCTCGTCGTCCACGCTGCGCGCCCAGGCGGCGGCCCACACGCTGGCCACCGGCGGTCCGCCAGCCGCGCTCCAGCGCGCGAACGCGCGCGCCGGCGCCTCGGCGTCGGCCGACGCCAGCGACGCCATCGCGGCCAACGCCGGGTCGCCGTCGCCCGTCGCGGCGAGCGCGGCCCGCAGGTCCTCCAGCAGGCGAGCGTCCGTGGCATCGGGCTCGGTGACACGCTCGAGCGCCTCGAGCGCCTCGATGTAGAAGCCGGCGCCGATCAGCGCGCGCGCCCGCGACGCATCCTGGTCTGGTCCAGCGAGGTCCAGTGGGCGGGGGGGCCGGGTACCGGCACCGGCCCAGCGGGCCACCAGCGGTAGCGCCCGCCGAACGAGCAGGTCGAGATCGCTGCCGTCGGCCCGGACCGTCGCGCTGTGCAACCGCCCGTCCACGGTGGCGACCAACTCGAGACGCACGGACTCGGCCTCCAGCATCAGTTGACCGCTCACGGCCACCGGCACGCCGACGGCGCCGGCCAGCAAGGCGATCCCGGTGCGGTCGAAGGCGCCCGCGGGCGCCACCGCCAGCGGGTTCAGGAAGCCACCCGGGACCACGATCGGCGCCACCAGCGTCGGCGCCACCTCGGGTCCGAGGACCGCCACGCCGGTCAGGGCTCCGGCGACGCGCTCGGCGACCGCGACACCGACCAGCGGGTCCTGGCTGCGGAACGGGTGGACGACGACATCGGCGGCCGCCGACCAAGAGAAGAGCGCGATGAGCAGGGTGACGAGCGTGCGACGCATGGGCACCTCCGGGCTGCGCCCGAAGTTAGCACGTGGCCGGTGAGAAGCCTGCACCCGCCCCGCGTCGCGCCGGCCGCGGGCGCCCCTCCGTGCAGACCCGTGCGGTCAGGTCAGCAGGGACTCGAACTCGGCGAGCAGATCGGCGGCGGCATCGCCGCTGCGAGCGACGACCAGGATGGTGTTCTGGCCCGCCAAGGTGCCGACGATCTCATCGCGGTCGAGCTTGTCGATGACGTACGCGATGCCGCTGGCATGCCCTTCGTCGGTGTTGACGACCAGCAGGTTGTCGCCGCGATCGAGGTCGCGCACGAACAGCTTGAAGCGCTGCGTCAACTCGCCCATGACGTCCTCCTGGGCGGCCAGCGGCGTCGAGCGGTAGCGGTGTTGGCCGGGGCCCGCGGGCAGGCGAACGAGCCGCAGCTCGTTGACGTCCCGGCTGATGGTCGCCTGCGTCACCTTGATGCCGCGGCGCGCGAGGTGTTCCGCGATCTCGGCCTGCGTCGAGATGAACTCCTTCTCGACGAGTTCCTCGATCAAGCGCTGGCGGTACTCTTTACTCGGCATATGCATGCATCATACACCGAGTCGGTGGCGCGTGCAGCCTGGTCGCCGCGGACCCGGCACGTCACCCGTCTTCGTCCTCGCTCTCGAAGCTGACGCGCGACACCGTGAAGCTGGGTTCCTCGCGCCGCCGCTCCTCCGCCACCGTGCGCCGCAGCTCCTCGAAGCTGGGAAGCTCGTCGCCCCAGACGACGTCGCGTCCGATGACGAACTCACGTATGGCCAGGGAGACGGTGTTCTGCCGTGCTTCCGGCATCTCGTCGTCCTCGAGCGTCGTCGGGATGCCGCCCTTCAACTGCGCGGCGCGGCGAGCGATGATCATCGACAGCCGGTAGCGGGAATCGGTCAACGCCATCAGGCGGTCGTAGCCTTGCTGTGCCACNGGGGCCCTCCTACGTGCGCCGGCCGGGCTGCCCNGCCGGCGACGGGCCCGATGCTACCAGAGCCTGCGNCCGCCGCNGGTCAACCGACCAGGAGGGCNGCCAACTCATCGTCGGTGACGCGCCCGGCCCGCGCCCGCTCGGCCGCCAGGACGGCGCCCAGCAGGGAGGCGGCCTCATCCAGGCGATCGTTCACGACGACGTAGTCGAACTCGCGCACGGCGGCGATCTCGTCGCGGGCCCGCGCCAATCGCCGCTGGATCTTCGCCTCGGCATCGGTGCCTCGACCGCGCAGCCGGCGCTCCAGCTCCCCCATCGAAGGCGGTGCGATGAACAGCATCACCGCGTCGACCCGGCTCAACCTGACCTGCCGCGCCCCAGCCAACTCGATCTCCAGCAGCACGTCACGGCCAGCCGCGAGCGCGGCATCGACCGGCGCTGCCAGGGTGCCGTAGAGGTCGCCCACGTACTCGGCGTGCTCCAGCATGGCCCCCTGTTCGATCAACCGCTCGAACTCCACGCGCTCGACGAAGTGGTAATCGACGCCGTCGACCTCAGACGGCCTGCGCCGGCGGGTGGTCGCGCTCACCGAGTAGACGACGCCGCTCAGCGCCGCGGCGGCCGCGCGCCGCAGGCTGCCCTTGCCCACCCCGGAGGCCCCGGTCATGACGAAGAGGATGCCGCGCCGTCCGCGCGTCGGCTGCGTCTGCATGGTCCCGCCTAGGGCCCGTGTCGCCTCGGCGGCACGGGTGACGGCACGACGACCGCCGGGACCGACGGTAGCACGTGTCCGGCCGGTGCCGCGCCGGTGCTACGATGCGATCCCGGGAGAAGGTGATGTTGGTGGAGAGCAAGTTCGTGTTCGTCACGGGCGGCGTGGTGTCGAGCCTGGGCAAGGGCATCACGACCTCGAGCGTCGGCGCGCTGCTGCGGGCCCGCGGCTACCGCGTCACGGCGGTCAAGATCGACCCCTACATCAACGTCGACGCCGGCACCATGCGCCCCTACGAACACGGCGAGGTGTTCGTCACCCACGACGGCGCCGAGACCGACCTCGACATCGGCACCTACGAGCGCTTCCTCGACGTCGACCTCGCGCGGCGCAACAACCTCACCACCGGCCAGGTGTACCTGACGGTGATCCAACAGGAGCGCCAGGGCGCCTACCTCTCGCAGACCGTGCAGGTCATCCCGCACGTGACGGACGAGATCAAGCGGCGCATCCACGAGGCCGCCGAGGCCGCCCACGCCGAGATCACCCTGGTCGAGGTCGGTGGCACGGTCGGCGACATCGAGTCGCTGCCCTTCCTCGAGGCGATCCGCCAGCTGCGCTTCGAGGTGGGCCGCGAGCGGTCGCTGTACCTGCACGTCACCCTGCTCCCCTACCTGGGCACCAGCGAGGAGTACAAGACCAAGCCCACCCAGCACTCGGTCGCCACCCTGCGCGGCGTCGGCATCCAGCCCGACGGGTTGGTGCTGCGCAGCAAGAGCCGCTTCCCCGAGGAGGCGCGGCGCAAGATCGCGCTCTTCACCAACGTGGAGCCGGAGGCCGTCTTCAACGCGTTCGACGCCGACCACGTCTACGCGGTGCCGGAGATGCTGGAGCAGCAGGGCATGGCGCGGTGGCTCGAACGCCTGCTGAAGCTCGAGCGGGTCACGCCGGAGCTGCGGGTGTGGCAGGACGCGGTGCGCGTCCTGCGGCAGCCCGAGGCGCGGGTGTCGATCGGCGTGGTCGGGAAGTACGTGGCCATGCCGGACGCCTACCTCAGCCTGATGGAGGCGCTGAAGCACGCGGGCATCGCCAACCGCGCGCGGGTCGACATCGACTGGGTGTCGGCCGAGGCGGTCGCCGACGGCGACGAGGAGCAGCTGCGGGCGTTCGACGGCATCCTGGTGCCCGGCGGCTTCGGCGTGCGCGGCATCGAGGGCAAGGTCCGCGCCGCGCGCTTCGCCCGCGAGCAGGGTGTCCCCTACCTCGGCATCTGCCTCGGCATGCAGGTCGCCGTCATCGACTTCGCCCGCGACGTGGCGGCGCTGGAGGCGGCCAACTCGACCGAGTTCGACCCGTACACGCCGCATCCCGTCATCGACCTGATGCCCGAACAGCTCGAGGTCGACGGCCTCGGCGGCACCATGCGCCTCGGCGCCTGGCCGATGCAGGTGCGCGCCGGCACGCGGCTCGCGGAGCTGTACGCCGGCCGCTTCGAGGGCGGCCACGAGGGGCCGGCCGGCGTGGCCGGCACGGTCGTCGAACGGCACCGCCACCGTTACGAGGTCAACCCCGCCTACGTCGACCGGCTCGTCGCCGCCGGCCTGGTCGTCTCCGGCGTGACGCCGGGCATGGCGGGGCGGGGCGCGGGTCTGGTGGAGGCCGTCGAGCTCGAGGGACACCCGTTCTTCGTCGGGCTCCAGTCCCACCCGGAGTTCACCTCGCGCCTGATGCGCTCGAGCCCCCCCTTCACCGGCTTCATCCGCGCGGCGGTCGCCCGGCGCCTGCACGCCCCGGTCGCGGTCTAGGTCGCCAGGATGCTGGTCATCGGCCTGGCGGGCGGTACCGGTTCCGGCAAGACCACGGTGGCCACGGCGTTGGTCGAGGCCGCCGGCGCCGACCGCGTCACGCTGCTGCCGCAGGACGCCTACTACCGCGCGCAGCCCGGCATCGCCGATGCGCTGCGGGCGGCCACCAACTACGACGAGCCGGCCGCCTTCGACACGCCGCTGCTCCTGCGGCAGATCGATGCGCTGCGTCGCGGCGAGCGCATCGAGCGACCGGTCTACGACTTCGTGCGGCACGATCGCGCCGCCGACAGCGTGCTCGTCTTGCCGACCCCGGTGCTGGTGGTCGAAGGCATCCTGGTCCTCGCCGACCGCGAGCTGCGGCGACGCTTCGACCTCAAGGTGTTCGTGGACGCGCCGCCCGACGAGCGCTTCATCCGGCGGCTGCAGCGCGACGTGCGCGAGCGCGGGCGCAGCGCCGACGCGGTCATCGAGCAGTACCGCAACACGGTCAAACCCATGCACGATCGCTACTGCGAACCCTCGAAGGCCCACGCCGACCTGATCGTGCCCGAAGGGGGCGCCAACCGCGTCGCGCTGGCGGTCCTGCGCGGCTTCGTCCGCGACCTGGTGGCCGGGCTCACCACCGATGGCGACCCCGTCGCTCGGCTCGAGGGGGTGGAGGCGTGAGGCGGCGCCCGGCAGGAGCACGCTCGTGACCGCTGCCGCCATCGCCCGCATCGCCGCGCTCGTGTTGGCGCTGTCGCTGGTGCCGACGGCCCTGCTCGTGGCCCAGCGGGCCGCCGGCGAGGGCCGCCAACGCACGGTGGCCATCGTCATGGACGAGTTGGCGCTCGCGGAACAGGCGGCGCTGCTCGGCATCCCCACGCTGGAACTGGGCCTGCGGTACCGCGAGCTCGGACTCAGCGGCATCGCCATCTACGAGGAGACGATCGAGACCCTTGCCCGGTCCGGCGCCATCGTCGCCCTGTTGGGACGCGAGGCGCGCGCGCTGGCGGTCGCNCGCGGCGAGGCACCGCCGCCGGTGCCCGGTGACGCGACGCTCGTCAGCGAGGTCGAGCCCGGCGCCGCCGCGGACCTGCTCGCGAAGAACCGGCCGGTCGCCACGCCGGTCGAGATCGCCGGCCGCACCTGGTGGTGGTGGCCGGGCGAGTCGCTGCGCACGCGCCCGGCCGGTCCCGACCGCGACAAGGTGGCGGCCTGGACGGCGGCGGGCTTCGACCTCGCGTACCGGCCCCGCAACTTCCCCAACCTGCAGGCGGTGGGCGACGATTTCCCGCCCGAAGCGCGCTACCTGGTGCACGCCGGCCTGCAGGTCGCGGGGCACCCGCACGCGCTGGAGGCCGCGGTGGCGGCCTCGCAGGACCGCCTCACCGGGCTCATCGAGGGCACCGACCAGGACGGCCTGCGCGAGGTGGCGCGAGCGGTGCCGACGGTGCGGTTGCTGTCCTTCAACCAGGACTACCAGAACCTGCGGCTGCGTCCCGACGACCTGGTCGAGAAGTACCTGCTGGCCGCCAACGAGCGCAACGTTCGGCTGCTGTACCTGCGCCCCTACACGGAGGAGCAACTCGGCGACATGTTGGCGAACACCGAGGCGCTCGTCGTCGGCCTGCGGGAGGCGTTGGCACGCGACGGCTTCGTCGTGGCGCCGCTGGCGCCACCCGACGCCGAGCACCGTCCTGCGCCGCTGCTGCGGCTGGGGGCGGGCATCGGCGTGTTCGCCGGGGTCGTGCTGCTGGCGACGACGCTGCCGCTGGGGTGGGGCCTGCTGGCCGCCGCCGGGGTGCTGGGCCTGGGCATGCTGGCGGCCGGCGCCTCCTGGGCCGCGCTGGCGTTGGCCGCGGCGTTGGCCTTCCCGGTCCTCGGGTACGCGCTGCTGCCGTGGCGCTGGTGGGCGTTGCCGGCAGCGACCGGCGTGAGCCTGGTCGGGGCTGCCCTGTTGGCCGCGGTCGGCAGCGATCGCGCCGCCATGCTGGCCATCGAGCCGTTCGCCGGCGTGGGCGCCACCCTGGTCGTGCCACCGGCGCTGTGGGCCGCCGTGGTGCTGCTGCGCCAGCGGAGTGCGGCCGCCTGGGTGCGGGTCGCCTGGGACCACCGGCCCCGGCTCGGCGAGGTCGCGGTCGCGCTGCTGGTGGTGGCCGCGCTCGGCCTGGTGGTGATCCGTCGCGGCAACTTCCCCATCATCGGTGCGTCGGAGATCGAGCTCGCCCTGCGCTCCGCGCTCAACGAGTGGTTCGTGCGACCGCGCTTCAAGGAGCTGCTGGGACACCCGCTGGCGCTGCTCGGCCTGTGGCAGGCCGCTTGGCCCTGGTGGGCGCGGGGCGGTCTGCTGGTCGCCGGGGTCGTGGCCCAGGCCAGCGTGCTCAACAGCTTCAGCCACTACCACACGCCGCTGGTGGTGTCGCTGCAACGCAGCCTCATCGCCCTCGCGCTGGGCCTGCTGGCGGGGTTGGTGCTCGTGGCGCTGGTCCGCTGGGCCGAGCACCGCTTGCGGGCCTGGCTGCGCCGCGCAGGGGGTTGAGGGAGAGGCCGCCGTGCGCCTGTTGATCTCCGGCTACTACGGCGCCGGCAACCTCGGCGACGAGGCGCTGCTGGCGGGCCTCCTGGCCGGCCTCCGTGGATCGACCGTCGACCCGCTGGTCGCCAGCTTCGATCCGGCGGCCACCGCCCGCGAGCACGGCGTCGCGGCGGTGCACCGCTACCGCGGGTTGCCCGCCGCGGTGTGGCGCTGCGACGCGCTCCTCTCCGGCGGCGGCGGTCTCCTGCAGGACGCCACCTCGTCGCGCTCGCTGGGTTACTACCTGGGCGTCATCCGCCTGGCACGAACGCTGCGTCGGCCGGCGGTGGTGTTCGGCCAGTCGCTGGGGCCACTGTCGGCCACCGGCATGGCGCGCGTGCGCCGCGCGCTGGAGGGCGTGCCGCTGGCGCTGCGCGACCGGCCCTCGCTCGAGCTGGCCACCCGGCTGGGCCTGCGGGCCGTCGGCGTGGCCGACACGGCGCTGCTGCTGCCACCGGTGGAACCCACCGACCGCGCCGGTGACGGCACGGCCACCCTGGTGCTGGTGCCGCGCGCCGGCTACCCCGCCGTCGGCAACGCGCTGGCCGACCTTGGGAGGCGGCACCTGGCCGCCGGCGGTCGCGTGCGGCTGGTGTCGCTGCACCGCATGCACGACGCCGGCGAGATGGAACGGCTGCGGGCGGCCCTGCCCGCCGGCGAGGCCCGCGCGCCTGCC
>SL_3KL_010_SEDDRAFT_10003224_pt1 | contig 14857 bp, 14 predicted proteins | sample SodLakKL_010_SED_2_FD_10381 | JGI IMG/M metagenome (IMG submission 10381)
GAAGATCAGGATAATCAAAATACCAACAATGATTGGCGGTAATATTATGTCGAGCTGTACACCCATGAAAATTTATATCCTTGAAAAAATTAATCACCAAATAAGTTGACAATAATAGTTACATATTCACTCTTTTTCCGGTAGCTGTCGTTTTCTTCTTCATATATGCGTATGACGGCCCTTCTTCCGGTTTGATCGTAAAGAAGGTTTGTTTCAGCCGAAAGATCAATGGTAGCATACAGGGTTTCGCCTGCGGGAGAAATAAACTCCAACCGTGCCCCTGGATCGGTCTCGTCATTAAAAGCACCAAAGTCGTTGTCCAGTTCATTATACAGGTTTGGATCAGAAGAGTAAGACTGAAGGCGCTCACTCAGTGTGCGGCCAAAATTTACGGCATCCGAAGTGTATTGTGCATCTACGGAGTTATGAACCGACTGAACATAGGTTTGCCGAATACTCATCGTAATAATTGCGAGTAAAACAATAGATGCTAATGTCAGTATGGTTTGTCCAGTTGCCATGATTAAATACTAAAATAACCGTGATTACAAATTTGCGGCTAACAGCCTTTTTAAAAATAAATTAATACCAAAACGCAATGTAATAATTAGAGTCACTTCCTCCTTCAGAATCACCATCTATATCAGGTAAAGTGTCTTCAAAATCTGTGCTATATGTAATATCGAAACCCCCTGTTCCCTGAAAAGTCTTTGCTACAACACTACCAATTACACTGCCAGAACCACCCATAGAAACATGTGCATTTGGTGCATATACTACTCTTGAAATATTACCACCTGCACCATCAATATTTACATTACTGCCACCTGTAATAATATTACCGTTAATATAACCTGAATTGCCCAATTGCAAGTCTGCATCTTTGATAAAGATATTGGCATTAATTGGAATATTACCGCCTATGTTCATTTCTTCAGAGCCAGAATACGCAAAGAGCATACCCAATGGAGATTGTTCATGTCCATTTGGATTTGAATTATTATTATTCATAGAACTGGAACCGCCAATGTTAAAGGAATTTTCAACAATAAGCTGCAGTCGGCCATCTCCCTCAGATATGATATTTAAGTGGCCTTGGGTCATATTAAAATCGTTAACTCTTAATATTCGGTCCTGGCTTCCTACATTGACCGTAAGATGCGTATCATTATGAACATCTATGCTCGGTATATAAACATTTCCTGAGCTCAGATCAATTGTTTCAGATTGAACTCCACTCAAATGTACCGAAGGCATGGTGAGTTGGTTTGGAGGAATTTCGGGGAAATCCGGCATTGGCATTTCCTGTGATGGTATTGGACTGCTCATTGCAGCACTCTGCCCGGAAACATGGCCTGGATGCCACTGGCTGATTTTAGGTGCAACATTTTCAGGGTCAGATCCCGGGCCAACCAAAAGGTCACCAGATATTGATGCCCCCCAATTGGTGTAATTTATACCATTTGTCTGCGTGGTATTTGCATATAAACTACCATTAATGCCACCACTACTAATGGTGACTGCATCTGCTACATCCGGATAGACATAAGCATTTCCATGCACAGTAGCATTTCCGGGAATAGATAAGGTACCTCCGGAGAAAATATCACCATAAATTGCCTCCGGAGAAAATATCACCATAAATTACACCGTTTTGTATAGTCATATTTTCTTCAGTATGTAATGCACTATCGAAGGCAGGCCAGGGGAAACCTCCTCCACCCGGTGACGAAATAAAACCCGCAGTTGCTCGATAAGTTGCATCTTCAAAACGCCCGGTAGCCTGTACCCGAAGAATGTTAGCAACATCATCATTAAATACCTCAATATTGTATTCACCTTGTAAGTCTGCCCATGTTTGAAAACCTGTTTCGAACGTATCGCCAGGACCGGGGATTGTGATATTATTACCTTCTTCATTAATCTCTTTAAAGGCAATCATCAAAGCACCCTGTGCTATATTATGCGCTTGGTTATAGCTGAAGCTTTCTACATTTCTTGCATTTGATATAAAAAGTGCGTTCCTAAGCGCATGAGAGTAAGTTAACATTGAAAAAATCAACGCAGAAACCAGTAAGATTGCATATTTGCCCATTTTCCTGATATTTAATTAAACTTGAGCTAACCCCGCTAAACTATACCCGCTGCCTCTTTAATACATTAACAAAGTCTAATACCGCACTATTTTAAACTATGAATTATTAAGATAATTTAATAATTATATTTTAGCAACCTCGCTTTAATGAAGTAAATCAGAAACAAATGTATTTCTTTATTTATGTTTTTTAAATCCTTTCTGATGGACTATAAATAGATTACAAATATTAAAATGTATAAGCGGACGACTATTATAGTAAATTTACCTGATATATCATAAGATATTAATTTCATTATGGTATAATAAAAAGTTCTTTAACAAGCCTTTGCAGGCGGTTTACTTTTTTATTTACGCGAAAATTCAATTAATATACCTGCCTTTCACTCAAGCAACAAAGAACCTACCTTGGAAAAAACGGTTTGAAGACAACCCGCTGTATTCTTTGCTATTCTGACAAAACATTTGTTGTACTGGTTGATGAGCTGTTGTACACCTACCTGGAGTGTAGCCGGTGCGGGCTTTACTTTGCCAACCCAGAAGAGCGTATACCGCCTGAAGAGGAGAAACTTCGGTATTTGCCACATGAAAACAATCCTGATGACCCCGACTACAGGGCATTTCTCAACCAGCTTTTTGAACCGTTGAACCAACGTCTGCCGCCCAACCGGCATGGTCTCGATTACGGCTCAGGCCCCGGCCCCACCCTGCACCTGATGTTTGAAGATACAGGCCACAAAATGGATATTTACGATCCTTTTTTTGCCGACAACCCGGAAGTGCTGGAGAAAACTTACGATTTCATCACCTGCACCGAAACCGCTGAACACTTTTACCATCCCGGCCGGGAATTCCAAAATTTATGGACCATGCTGAAACCCGGCGGTCTGCTTGGCATCATGACCTGGCTTCTTTCCGATGCTATCGATTTCAAAACCTGGCATTACCGCAGAGATGAGACCCACGTTGCCTTTTATCAAAAAAAAACATTTGAATGGCTTGCAGACCGGCTAAATGCCAACCTGGATATCCTGAGCGACCGGGTGATCATCCTGGAAAAATGAGAATAACCCTTCGTCTGACGAATAAATAATGGCAATAAATTTTTTCCAATACACTTTTCCGATTGAATGAGGCGGCTCCGCACAAGAAGTTCGTCTGACGAATTCCCCCCAAATGAAGTACACCCCCCAACATTCGTCTGACCGGGTGGAGCGGTCTGACGAGGAGTGAGTGACGAATTCCTTTCGAAGAAAGTTCCCTCTAATGAGATACTGCCTCACTTTTCAACAGACCGAATAAATCGATCAAACACTAAATTTACCAATTCATCAATGCAGACAAGCGGCTATAAAATGGGTAGGCGGTAGATATTGCCAAAAAAAAAGCCGCCCCTCTGTTAAGAGAAGCGACTTTGTGGGATCAAAAATTATTCCTTAGTTGCGGATAACTTCATTTGTAACGTGTACCAAACCGTTTGATGCCGGAATATCTCCCGTCTCAACGGAAATTCCCAGTGCTGGTTCAGCTTCTTCAGCCGTTACTTCACCCTGAAACAGGTGACCGATTACAAGATTTTGCAGTGCTTCCGGATTTTCTCTTAGCTGATCCAGCTCATCTCCCATGGCTTCAAATGCTTCATCGGTGGGAGCTACCACTGTAAATGGCCCTTGCTGTGCAATTACATTGTCAAGTTCGGTTTCTACTAATAGTTCAGAAAGTATGGTATGATCCTCACTTGAGTTGATAACATCAACTACACTGTCTTGTGCAATAGCTGTATTCAGCCCTGCCAGAAATACAAATGCAAATAATGTTGCAATAATTGATGACAACTTCTTTCCTGTCTTCATAATACTCCATTTGTTTATTTAGATTTCAATGCTGGATATAACTTAACAAATACATTGTGATATATAAAATAATACACCTTATGCTACAAGCAGAAATACTGACTGATTAACATTTTTTAAATTTGGTTTACTTTATATAATATAGTTTAAATTGCCTTTCAGGTATTTCACGGGGTGAAAAAACAGAATTTTATCCATTATAAATTGGGTTATGCAAAAAATGGCACCTCATTCAACCCTGCAAAACACAAGTTTGTAAAACTATTTATAAACACGCTGAAATGGCTGTTTTCCGTCTTTTTCTTCTTGACTTTGCTAATTCTCTTCGAAAATTCTGGAAATAACTTCAAAATCACGAAATCTGTACTCCGTTTTGGAGATTCAATTTTCAATGAACACATCACACAAATTCCTTATATTTATTGGTCTGTAAACTTTTTTTGAAGCTATTTATATGACTCAAACCGATACAGCCGTAAGCAGCAATAATATTCTTGCAGAAGCAAAAAAACGGCGAACATTTGCAATCATCTCACACCCGGATGCAGGGAAAACAACTCTTACCGAAAAACTGCTCCTATATGGCGGTGCAATTCACGAAGCGGGTTCAATCCGGCAAAGAAAAGCCGACCGCTATGCTGCATCCGACTGGATGGCCATTGAAAAAGAGCGTGGGATTTCGGTTACTTCATCCGTTCTGCGGTTTGAGAAAGACGGCATCAAATACAACCTGCTGGATACCCCGGGCCACAAAGATTTTTCTGAAGACACACTGCGAACCCTTGTAGCCGCCGACTGCGGGCTGATGGTAATTGATGTTGCAAAAGGCGTTGAAGAACAGACGGAAAAACTGTTCGAAGTCTGCAAAATGCGCCAGGTGCCCGTAATTACCTTCGTAAATAAATGCGACCGGCCCGGTATGGAACCTCTTGAGGTGTTGAGCAACATCGAAAACCGCCTTGGCATTGAGGCCATTCCAGCCAACTGGCCTGTGGGCTATGGACAAAAATTTCAGGGTATTTACGATCTCATCGGCAAAGAGCTGCATCTTTATACCAAATCGAAGCACGGAGCACAGAAAGCAGAAGCCGGTATCTACAACCTGGAAGAGGGACTAAAAAAAAGCTCTCTCTCTGAAACTGAAAAGGATCAGCTCAGGGAAGAAATTCTTCTGATTGAAGACATGTTTGCCGACATGGATAAAGATGCATTTCAAAAAGGGGAAGCATCACCGGTTTTTTTCGGTTCGGCATTGAACAATTTCGGGCTGGATGTTTTCCTGAACTATTTTCAAAACCTGGCACCCACCCCTCAGCCTTATCCGGATGAGAAGAATGAATTGCGTTCACTCGATGAGCCGTTCAGCGGTTTTATTTTCAAGCTTCAGGCAAACATGAATCCTGACCACCGCGACTGTGCGGCATTTGTCCGGATTACCTCCGGTAAATTTCAACGTGGTATGGAAGCCGTTCATGCCGGAACCGGAAAAAAAATTAAAATGAGCACTCCCCACACCCTCATGGGAGACGAACGGAATATTCTGGAAGAGGCGTTTCCGGGTGATATCGTTTCACTTTTCAGCCCCGGTTTTTTTAAGATCGGTTCAACCCTGCACTCAAAAAAGCCGGTGCATTTTAATGTGATTCCCCTCTTCACTCCCGAACATTTCATGAAAGTATCAACCAAAGATCCGTTTAAACGAAAGCAGTTGCGCGAGGGATTAAAACAGCTCTCTGAAGAAGGAGTTGTTCATGTTTTTGAAGTACCCAACGGAGTTGGAAATGAATTGCTGCTGGGTACCGTCGGAGTTTTGCAGTTTGATGTGGTAACACACCGAATGCAGGCTGAATATGGCGTGGATCTGAATCAACAGCCGGTAACGTATCATTCGGCAAGATGGCTACCTAATAAAAACGAAGAAATCATACAAAAGCTCGAAAATAATTACTCAACTCATATCACCAAAGATATTGAGGGCAATCCTATTGTTCTTTTTGAAAGCGCCTATGCACTTAGCCAGGCTGAAGAAAAAGTCGGTAGCGAAAACCTGTTCAAATACAAACAGGACTAAATGCCTATCTGAATATGAAACAATTTGCAGAAAAGCGGCGGAAGTCTGAATTTTTATATATGAATGGGTGTTACAGTTCGTTGACGTGTATAAAGTGCATAGTTAAACAAGTTTCTAACTCAATAATTTTATTATGAACAAAACTCTAATAACAGCACTGTCGATTTTTTTGTTGATTTTTATGACTTCATGCCTCGACAGCGGCGATTCACAAGCCTCACAGGATGCTGTGGCAGAAATTAATATGACACTGATTGACCAGGATACAGGAGATCCGGTTTCAAACTTTGAGGTCTTTGTACTATTTGACGTCGAGGGATTTGCCCAGCCTGCCGGCTTTGATGAATTTACATCCGACGATCAGGGAAATATTTCAACAGAGATTTACAGCCTTTCTGCCGACCGGCTCACAAGAGTTATTCTTGAATATGAAGTAGACGGTGAGGCACGCTCTTCAGATAAAGAGATTGACCTGCTATTGAGATTCGAAGAGCCTTTTAATTCAATCTCAATTAATATGCCGATGGATGTTTCTGAAGTGACTCCAGAATAATTTCGGAAAACAGAAACCGGTTTCGTTTTTTGATTGCAGCTAATTTACTCAATTATCAATTGAATATGGCCGGTCAGTTCTTGTACGTGTCGGCTATCATCCCAAATTAAAAATTCCTCTTCAACACTTATTGTATCGTTTGAGGCCCTAAAGATAAGTTGAAGAAGAGATTCCCGTCCGATTTTGTCTTTGATGCATTAGCGGAATATTATATACCTTGAGATCGATATAAGATCGTTGAATTTGGTGATATAAAGGTGTTGTAGTTCAAAAAGGGCCTCATCCCGCACCTCAAATGGTCATCCCCTGCTCCGACACAGGAGCTCCACCTTTTGCATAGAAATGTCCTGGTACAACGTTTAGAAATTTCACTCCGCTATCGCTGCGTGTGCAAAAAATGAGCTGATCAAGTCAGGAATGACGGATTTTGGCAGAAGATGCCTCCTGTTTGATCATTTTTCACTAAAACCTCATTAAATACAACAGGCTTTTCATCTTCGGTTATAACACTCAAACCAATTATCCGAAATTCTGAAGTACATACGTTTGAAGCGATAATTAATCACATCCGCTTATTACCATCAAACCGGCAGATTTGAATAGTAAAATCGGGACAGGCGGCATGCAGTCGAAATATGGAGTTTTCGACTTCGTTCCAACCTAAGAACGGTTGAAACTGCGCTCAAACTGACGATACCTCTAATTTTATCTCAAATTCACGTTCTTTTTAATCTTATTCAATCCGCCATATCTGTAATCTGAGTCAATCATTTTCGTTATGAAATTTGGTAACAAGTGTACATCTTTAGATACACATGGATTTTTTTGATTACCTATTGCATTATGCACATTTTGTATTGCTGTACACTTTGTGGTTATCAGGGCGATAATTTTTAAGAAGGTGTTTTTCAGTTGACAGAATCCACATTTAAGAAAATACATCCACTAAACAGTTCATATTAATTTTTTTGATTTATGAAAATTTTCTCCACTTCACTCCTGATTTTTATCGTTGCCGCAGGCCTCGCTTTTCAATCAGCAAATGCCAATCCGTTACTTTCTGAACTGCAATCTGAACAATATTCTGCATTCGTTTCTGCCGATACACTTGAATGGGATCGTCCCCGAACCGATGAACGCCAGGATGAACGCGACCGGCTGGTTCAAACCGGGGTTATCGGCCAGGGAATCACTGATCAGGATGTGATTGAAGCTATGAGAAATGTTCCGAGACATAAATTTGTGCCGTCAGCTCAACAGCGAAATGCATATCAGAACAATCCGCTGCCAATCGGGCACGGACAAACCATTTCTCAGCCTTACATTGTGGCCCTGATGGCTGAATTGCTTGAAATTGAACCGGGCGACAAAGTTTTGGAAATCGGGACCGGCAGCGGTTATCATGCAGCCGTACTTTCGGAGCTCACTCCCTACGTTTATTCTATTGAAATTGTAGAACCTCTCGGAGTGCAGGCCGCCGAAGTGTACGAAGAGCTGGGCTACAACATTGAAACCAAAATAGCCGACGGTTACTACGGCTGGGAAGAGCATGCCCCATTTGACAAAATTATTGTAACGGCGGCTGCCGGACACATTCCGCCGCCACTTATTGAACAGCTCAATCCCGGCGGAATTATTGCCATTCCCGTGGGAAGCCCCTATCAAACCCAGATTTTAATGAGAGTTTTTAAAGATGAAGACGGTGGAGTGAGCACTGAACGTGTTCTTCCGGTCCGATTTGTGCCGATGACGGGAGCAGCTCAGGAATAAATCTCTTACATTTAATAAAGCTGAAAATATATCAAACTGCAGCCGAATCACAGACTAACCTGCATTTGAAATTCTACCAGACATGAGTTTCGCCAAAACCCAATACAGCCGCTGGAGTGCGGTATCCATTTTTTTTGTATCGGTTGCCGTTATTGCACTGCAGTTGATGCTTATGAGGGCGCTTTCTGTCAGCCATTATTATCATTTCTCATACCTGGTCATCAGCACGGCATTGCTTGGTTTTGGTGCAAGCGGAACATTCCTGGCTCTTTTTTTTGATCTGCTGAAAAGAAATTTTTTCCAGTGGAATCTGCTGTTTCACCTGCTCTTTCTTATTTCGGTTCCGGTCTGCTACATCACTGCCCAATCACTCCCGCTCGACACCCAGTATGTGCTTTACAGCGGCGAACAGCTTACCATGCTGATTTCCTACAACCTGCTGATGATGATTCCGTTTTTCTTTGGCGGAACCATCATCGGGTTTATGCTTTCCTACTTTAAAAAAGAAGTACCCGAATTGTACGGCTCCAATTTGGTAGGCAGCGGGCTGGGCGGAATCCTGGCTCTTGGCATCATGTATCTTGTGCCGGTCTATCAATTACCGGTAACAGTTACACCCATCATTTTTGTTGCAATGGTACTGTTCTATTTGTCCGGTTTCAATCAGCCACAAATAAATGCAAAACCCGGCCTGTTTATTCTTTTTTTGGGAATTGCAGGTACAGTCTTTTCGATGATCACCGATCCGCCCGATACTGTTGATCCTTACAAAAGTCTGTCTAATTTTCAGCAGCTTGAACGCCAGGGAGATGCTGAACACCTTTTACAGCGATACGGGCCGCGCGGACAGATTGATATTTTTGCCTCTCCAACATTTCATCACACTCTGTTTGCAAGTCCTCTCGCAACCGCCCTGCCGCCATCTCAACTTGCACTGCTAAATGACGGAGAAGTTGCCGGGGCTGTTTTCTCCATTGATCAGGAAGAGGAAGCCGCCATCATGGATTATACACCTCAATCGCTCCCCTACAGAATTCTGGACAATCCCGATGTGTTGCTGCTCGGGGAAGTAAGCGGGCTGAATGTATGGCTTGCCAAGCGAATGGGAGCTGCATCGGTAACCGTGATTCAGTCCAATCCCCAGATAGAAGATCTGTTTCGTACCGATCTTGCAGACAGAGGCGGAGCCGTGTTCAGAGACGAGAGGGTTCGGGTGATCACCCAGGATCCGCGGCATTATATTCAGCAGACGCAAGCGTCGTACGATCTGATCCACTTTGTAGCAGGTGAAGCCATCGCAACCGGAACCGGAGGCCTTCAGGGGCTGAATGAAGACTACCTACTGACCCGCGAAGCGGTTGCCATTGCGCGTTCCAGGCTGAGTGAAAGTGGGCTGATCAGCATTACCCGGGGCATTCAATCGCCGCCGCGCGATAATATCAAAATTTTCTCGATGTTTGCCGATGCCATCACTCATTACAGTGATGATTTTCCGGCCGATCACCTGTTGGTGAGCCGGAACTATCTCGCCGCAAATACCATGCTGTCCAACTCACCGCTTTCCGAAGATCGGCTTCAGCGATTTTCAGATCAAAGCGAAGTATTGCAGCTCGACCTGGAATATTATCCCGGAATTGATTCGGCAGATATCACACAAATGAATGTAATTGAAGGGCCGGACGACCGGAATTACTCCTACATCCATCACGCCATACAGCAAATTTTGTTTGGAGATGCAGAAGCGTTTTATGATGACTGGGCCTATTATGTACGCAGCCCGACCGACAACAGCCCCTACTTTCAGAATTTTTTCAAATGGGATTCCCTGGATTTGTTTCTTGAAACCTATGGTGATGACTGGTTCCAGCGGCTTGAACTGGGTTACATTATTCTGCTCATTACCTTTTTACAGCTCTCCGTTGCAGCCTTTCTGCTGATTATCGCTCCCCTGCTCTTCAGGCTGCCCACCTATATGGCCGCCCCCAAAAAGATGTCTGCACTGCTTTACTTTTTCGCCATCGGCACAGGATTTATGTTCGTAGAAATTACCTTCATCCAGATTTTCACAAGGTTCCTGGGTGATCCCATAGTCAGTGTATCGGCCATCTTCACCTCCATCCTGGTATTTTCCGGAATCGGGAGCAGCATTCAGGACAAACTCGGCCTGGTAGCCGTCCACAGGATGAGGATTGCCGTTGCAGCTATTATTCTCACCTCTCTGCTGGTATTATTAATTGCCGATCCACTTCTGAACCGCTTCATTAACCTGGCTACCGGCTGGCGTTTTGCCATTACCGTGCTTCTTCTGATGCCGGTTTCGTTTTTCCTCGGATGGATGTTCCCAAGCGGCATGAAAGTTCTTGAAAAACAGAGCGACAGCCTGATCCCCTGGGCGTGGGGAATCAACGGATTTGCATCGGTAACCGCGGCTCCGCTTGCCATCATGTTGTCGATGTCAATCGGATTCAGCAATGTGATACTGCTCGGCCTGGGCTGCTACATTCTTGCAGCAGCCACAAGCTGGATGTGGGACAGCAAAACCGTTCAAACCGGTTGGTAATGTTTGCGACTCAATTATCGCTGTACACCGAAAGAAGCACACTTGATCCGTCTTCAAAATGAATATCCATCGCTACCGGGCCAAACCGATGATTTGCATAGTACTTAATTTTCGATAATCCCGGTGTAAACATACCGGTCTCTTCCACCTGAATGGTTTGGATGTACATAAATCCCCAAAAGAAATCGTCATCTTCAGATACATGAGTAACTTCACGAACCAGATCCGAACCACTTCTTTTTAAACGGTATTTATCACCTTTTTTAGCACTGTAATCAACAAGAGTCAATGCTTTTCCGTCATCAAAAACAGATTGAATTCCCTTTGAAGTTATCCGGAATTTTCGGCTTCCGGTCACCTGGTTTCCATTTACTTCGAGATAAGGAATTTGCTCTGCTAAACTCAGCAATCCGGGATCAGTAAACGTCATTGTCCCCTTTATTGTAGAAATATCTCCCTGGCGCTCCACAACTTCGAATTCTCTATCTGTTGAGCCCGGGAAAGCAGGAACATCAAATGTATTTCCCACCGCACCGATTGGGGATAATTCACCTCCCAGTGGCTCCGTGCCTGATGATCCGGAACTGCTGCCAAAAATATTACATCCGGAAAAGCTAACTGCTGATGCCACAAGTATGCTTAGTATTACTGTTTTTACTTTTTTCATGTTTATTTCTCCTTATCAAGGCTATTTAATTGATTTGTGTTAGATACCTCAACATTCTTTTTAAAGAGAAGGAAACGGAAGGTTATGATATAGGTAAGCAGAAACAGAATAAATATCGTGGCTGATATAACAATGATGGGCCATCCGAATATAGTAAGGTAAACCAAAATCCAGAGCCCGGCAGCAATATAAACCGAGTAAAAAATCGCTTTAACTCTGAGAGGATTATACCCGGTTTTCTCTTGTTTTTCTCTGCTAAATCCCACAAATAATAACCCCAAAATTCCAAAAACTACGGCTATTTCGTCCAGGGCATTGGTCTGTGCAATTACCATCCATCTTGTCTCAACATAAGACGTTACGATGGCAAAAACCGGAATCTCAAAAAATGCAGGCCTGCCGCCCCAGAAATAAAGATATGCTGCTCCGAAACTTAATATAATCAGTAAAAAACCAACATATCTGAAGCGATAAGGCAAGAGGGGTAATTGATGATATAATTGAGGCGTGTCTACCATACTCCCACCACTTTTTCTACAGTTAATATAAGTAGTTAAATAGAATTGTTCATAAATTTTAAAACTGCATTTAAAATTATTTTCCAAATTGATTGTTATAGCTTATCTATATCAAATTTGTATTCTGAATTGAATATTGCATTATACTGGTTCAGAATGATGTTTAAAGCAGATTACAAAACATTGCTAACAAACAGCATCTCAATCAGATAAATTGCCTGCCCTGTTTCGGAAATTGTTAGTACTTTTTTTAGACTATCGTAGAAAAACATTGGAACCGCCTGATGGCACAATCCTTGAACCGGAAAATTTTCATCGTAATTGCTGCAATATTAAGCATATTTTGCTTTTATGAGATAATACCTGCGCAGACTATTACTACTTCTTATAAAGAAACCGTTTTGTATGATGCTGAACTTGGGACTGATCCCGACCAACAGAACTGGCTTTATCTATCCAACCGGCTAACTGAATCAAATGTCCGGAGGCATACAGAAGACGACATCCACATTCTCGATACAATGGCTGATCTCACAGAAACTGCCGGTTATTTTGGCAATGTTCAGCAGTCCCTGAATTTTGACAGAAATAAAGGCTTTTCATTTCACATCGAACTTCAAATTATTCAAGAGTACCACACCTCAGATAACCGGGCTGGATTTAGTGTCATTTTATTATCGGAGGATGCACGCGGGATTGAACTGGCTTTTTGGGAAGATTACATCTGGGTATATGATAAACATTTCCTGAAAGCTGAACGATTTACCATCAATACTACAGACCGGTTAAGACGATTTTCTGTGGAAATATCAGGCGATAATTACAGTATTTTTATCGATGACAATTTTGCGCTAAACGGGCCGGTCCGTGATTATTCTGACTTTCCTATGCCGGATAATTATCCAAATATTTACGGTACACCCAATTTTTTCTTTTTTGGAAATAACACATCCCGGGCGGCATCAAAAACGGCAATTTCGCGTGTATCGGTGCAAACGCCGTCAGATGATTCTGCAAGGCTGTTCCAAAATGCGCCAAATCCATTTCAAAACATAACCACTATACCTTTTTATCTGGACACTTCCGGGCACGTCCGGCTCGATCTGTTTGATGTGACGGGGCGTCATGCAGCCACGCTGGTGGATAGCTCATTAGAAGCAGGTGAGCACTCTGTGGAATTTAATGCAACCCATCTTTCTGCCGGACTCTATTTCTACCGCCTGACCACGAATGGCCGGGTATATAGCAAAAAATTAATGGTAATCAGGTAGCAGATATCACATCAGTCCTCGCTGTTTCGGTTCAGATATTGCCAGGCTATGGCCAGTAAAACCAGATAGGCTGCCAAGGCAAATAAAACCACCCAGAATCCCTGCACCAGATCAGAGAAATAGTGCACCGGGGCATTAATCAGCAGAAGCAGCGGAAAGCCGAAAACCAAGGCAAGGCCGCTGCCATACACAAGGTTGTAGCTAACCGGTGACTTCATCCCCGAATCCAGAATGCGCAGTAAGACCAGCGCCGATTGCAGTGTTCCGGTCATATTTCCAAAAATGGCGGCAAACCGTTCCAGGGTATATTTTTGAAAAGTATTGTTCGTGAGAAAACTGATAACGATCCAGGTTGCAAGAACCACAGCAACGGAAATAGCCAGAAGCGGCAGCCAGTAATGAGCCACCACCACAAGACTGATTGCCGCAACCGATGCCACAATCATAAAATCCATAAAGAGATTCGAGCAGCGGGTCATAGTAATGTCATCAATCAGCCAGCTTGCACCGAAAAGGTCGATCAGTTTTCGCAAAAATAGCGCCACCATCGCCGCAAAAATAAAATGGAACGACCAAAGTGTTGAAACTTCATTTTCAGCTCCCACACGAACAAGCCCCATCTCCATGAGTGCAACCATGCCGTAGGTTAGAATAAACGCCAGCCCGATCAGCCCAATGTGAAAACTTAGCGACTCGATGTTTTCGGGAGATGTGGTGATTTTCTCTGCACCATTGTTTTTAGGGTTAGCTACAATCCCTTTTTTAACATCATCCGGCAGATCAGAATCCGAATCAATATAAGCCGCCTTCCCTTTTTTGATTCCCCGCCGAACCAGCCCGATGCCCACAGTGTAGGCTACCAGGAAACCTGCGGCAGAATATGTGAGTCCCACGATTCCGCCGTGTTCAAAGCCAAACTGCTCCCAGTTGGAACCGATGGAATAGGCAATACCCGGATTCATCCCGAATGCGAGCGGAGGCAGAAACCCGATGCCAACGAAAAGTTCAGGCATCAGAGTGTAAAACAACAAAAATGCAATCAGCAGCCCGATGATGGCCTGCACCAGGTAGACGGAAATAAAAATGATGCCAAATTTTACTGAAGAAAGGCCGATTTTTGACCTCGGCGCCCGAAGGCCCAGGGCAATAAAAAGCAGTGCCAGCAAATGGTACACATAGGTTCCGAGCCGGTCTGATGTAAGATCAATCCAGCCAAGAAGATTGGCTCCCAGGATCAGCCCGATGGTTCCGGCAATCAGGTTGGCAGGAATCAGGTATTTCTGGAGCAGGCCTATTTTGCTGCGAAGATACGTGGCAAAGACCAGCAGCAATCCCATCCAAGCAAAATCAAGGAAAAACTCACCGGCAGAAATATCTATTGTCCACGAACTCATCTAACCTTCATTATTCACAAAATATTTTTGATTGTATTTATTACTATCTCTGTCAGCAAGTTTTTTAAAAAATCAGATTAATATTCTATCCAACTTATTGCCGCA
>SL_3KL_010_SEDDRAFT_10003225_pt1 | contig 14856 bp, 11 predicted proteins | sample SodLakKL_010_SED_2_FD_10381 | JGI IMG/M metagenome (IMG submission 10381)
ATATGATAGAAGTCAAAACATTACCATTCTCATGAATGATAACCGCAAAATAAAAGCAGAATTTAGAGCACCTCAGCTAATTATAAAAGAAGGAGAAAATATTACTGAAAATCAAGAAGTCTCCTTAGAACTAGATAGTGCTACAAAAAGTTTGGTGTATAATAATGGTTGGGACATTTATTTTAAGATAGGAGTTAGTCACGGAACACAAACTAATTTTTCAACTTTAACTTTTTATTACAAAACAGATATTTATGATGAATATAAAGAATTTTACAGAAATAGTTCTTTTACTCCCGGTTCCGAAGATATCAATTACTTAGGAAAAATTGATAACTTAGAATTAAATAATGATCTTTTTATAAAAATAGAAATAGATTTTGATAGCCATACACCCGGCACATGGTAGCAGTAAAATTATTTTTTAATATTAAAGAAGACAGAAAAACAAATTGTTAACCAAAACTTAATTAACATGAAAGCCAAATTAATCTTATCATTTGCTTTATTTTTTTGCTTAAATATCTTGTATGGTAATCAAAAAAACCATTATTTAAGCCCTGGAAAAGAAACATCATTATCGGGTAATTATAAGATATACTCATTGAATATATCTCATAATATAAACAAAGAAACTCTTGTTACCGGAGGATTTAGTGGAAAAATAACTGCTAATAAAGATTCTATCAAAAGTAACAATAGTCGTACAGGTTTTTTGGGATTAAAAAACAAAAATGGCGAATGGAAATGGATTAAAAAAATTAAAGGTAACGGCTTTAATCAAATAAACAACTCTATTGAATATAATAATGGATGGCTAATAACAGGTGTTTTTTCTGATACGATAAACACAGGAAATAAAAATATTCTTATATCTAAAAGCTATCAAAACACCTTTATTATGAAAATTGATAATAATGGTAAAATTATATGGGCAACATCCTTTGATATGATACCTAACGGGAAAAAACAATTTTTAATTAACAATAACAATGAAAATGAATATTATTTTGCCACTGAATTTAACGGAAAATTTGTTTATAATGAAACCGTGTTTGACTCAGGAAACAGCACGGCTCTTATTATTGCAAAAATATCTGAAAACAATAAAATTTCTGATATTACTTTAATAAATTCAGAATCTTCAATCAATACAAAAGGGATAAGATTATTTAACAATAAAATCTTAGTAGCCGGAAATTTCACAAATAAAATAAATATTGGAAATAAAACTATTAGAAATTCAGGCAACAAAGATTTTTTTGCTGCTATTTATGATGAAAGCTTAAACATTAAAAAAGTAAAAAAATCCGAAGGATATGGAGCAAAAAAAATATCAGGAATAGTTGCTTACAATGACAAAATTCTTTTATTTGGAACTTATAATGGAAGTTTTTTGTGGGACAATGATTTGTTTGAATCTTCAAAACATGGCAATGATATTTTTATTATCAAGTTAGATAAAAACATGAATTTTCTTTGGAAAGAAGATATAAGCGGGGAATCTCATAAAAACATAAAGAATATTATTTTGGGAAAAGACGGTCAAATTTACATACTTGCAAACTACAAAGGTAATCTGATGTTTAATGGAGAAGCTTATACCACAGAAAGCTATCATTTTGAATGGATTATCACAAAATACACTAATAAAGGAGAAGCTGAATGGCTAATGTCTGCAAATAATGAATATAATTTAAACGCAAATATAACTTCAGGAGTAAATAATGGTGAATTAATTTTTTATTCTATAAACAGAGAAGAAGGTAGAGGACACTTATTTGACAAAAATGTAAAACTGGAAGCTAAAAGAAAAAACTCAATACTACTTTTTGATTGCACATATGCTGAAAAACCTAAACTACCAACTGACACGATTTTTTATAACTCAGGAATAATTAATACTAAAAATTTATTTACAGATAACTGGAAGTGCATTTCCGAAAAACAAAATTTAAAAATCAATGAATCAAGTTATATAAAAGTAAGAGCTATTAATAATTACGGGTGTATCTTAGAAGATTCTTTATATGTTGAAATTATGCCTGAATTATCTTTAGCCTCCTCTTGTCATTTTGAGGAAGAAAAATCATATATAAAACATTCAAAAAAGGATAATTTCACAAGTGAAAAAGATAAAACAAACTGTGGCTTTAATATATTCCCAAATCCTGGAAGCGAAGCTTTTACAGTAGAATTATCCGATACTGACAGGGGCATTTTTTCAGTAAGTTCAGATTTAGACAAAGACATTACAATTGCCATTACAGACATGCAAGGGAATATGATATTTAGGGATAAAAAAACAATTGAGGGATATTACTTGCACAAACACAATTTAGAACCCGGCAGCTATTTAGTACTGATTAAGATTGGCAATAATTTTTGTGGTTCAAAAATACTGATAGTTAAATAAAAAATTAATTATCACGAATACACCTTACTTCATAGCCACGTCCTTTTGAGTATGGGCGTCTGTTTATTCTAGCTTCTTCGTAGTGCACTCGCCTGCGGATAGCACTGTGATCTCCATCAGGAGTTGAAGTCCATAAATGAGCACTTTCACGGACATGTCTGTATGTTCCCTGAATATTTTGTCTCCATCCTCCAGGGAGAAGGTTAAAGTCTGAATTTTCTTCAAAAGCAGTATTTTGGGTTAAATTGCCGGGAAGCCATAATTCAGAGTTATAAGCTAATTGACTTCCGGCATCATACCCTCTATACTCATCGGGGCCGTCCCATTCACTATCACCAACGTCAAACTGACTATCAACGGCACCCTCTAATATTTTCCAATCATTATCAGAAGGCACTTTCCAACCTACAGGGCATAATTTTCCTGTTTCTACAGCAAACCAATTATATAAAAACCCATATACTGAGCCATAATTTTCATAATCATTTCTGTAATAACAATATGCAGGTTGATTATAATCCCACCAAATAGTACTATCACTTACTTTATCAATATTTTCCCCATCATTGTATTTTGAGGTTCTTAAATTTTCTGCAAACCAGCACTGGTCACCTATCTCAACAACATCATAGTTATATTCATGGTAATTTACTCCAAAATCATAACCTTCACAAGGTCCTTCAAGTGGTTCATATTGATAACACCATAATTCATTCCATTGTCCATTAACAAATATTTCAATACACTTGGTTTCATCATTAAATACTATCAGTGATTCTGCAGGATCAGAAATATCGTTTATTTCATCAGAAAGCATACGAGGTAACAAGAAACCTTTATTTTTACTACTAAGGTTTAATATAGCTGAATTTTCATCTTTTGGATTAATTTCATTGCTAAAAGTTACTCTATTTTGAGAATAACCTGTTGAAATTATGCAAAATACAACTATGAAGTTAAGCAAAAACTTTTTAGTTATTATACAAAAAGCTAACATAAAAAAATGATTAAAGAAAGGTATGGCATTGTTTATACAAGTCCGGCAAATCCCATAAATGCAAGAGCCATAATTCCTGCTACAACTAGAGCGGCAGGTGCACCTCTCATTCCTTTTGGCACATCAATCAGTTCCATTTGTTCACGAATACCTGCAAATAAAACTATTGTTAATCCAAAACCTAATCCATGAGATACAGCAAAAATAAGACCTTCCACAAGAGTATATTCATACTGAACTGCAAGCATAGCTACACCAAGTATAGCACAGTTAGTTGTCATTAATGGCAAAAATATACCCAAAGCCTGATATAAAGCAGGGCTAACTTTTTTAAGAATGATTTCCACCATTTGAACCAAAGAAGCAATAACCAATATATAGGAAATTGTTTGCAAATAAGTTATATCCAGTGGAATTAAAATAAAATTATATATTAAATAAGTTACTATAGTTGCCAAAGTCATAACAAACATAACCGCTCCCGACATTCCGATAGACGTAGAAACCCTTGAGGAAACACCCATATATGGGCAAATACCTAAAAATTGAGCTAAAACTATGTTATTAACAAATATTGCTCCAATTATTATAATAAAAACATTCTCCATATCTAATGATTTTTATATTTTATCTGTCACCAATTAATTTTAAAAATATAGCTGTTAAATAACCTAATCCAATAAAAGCGCCCGGAGCAAGAACAAATACCAACATTCCATCTCCTTCAATAAAAGAATAACCAAATAAAGAGTACGCACCTAGCAATTCTCTCAGGCCACCTAAGGCTGTTAATGCAAAAGTAAATCCTAAACCCATTGCAAATCCATCTGTAACTGAACTAAATACATCATTTTTACTAGCAAAAGCTTCTGACCTACCTAATACAAGACAGTTAACAACAATTAAAGGAATAAACAAACCTAAAGCTTCAAAAAGATCGGGCATAAAGGCTTCTACCACTAATTCAGATATTGTAACAAATGAGGCTATTACAACGATATAGCTAGGTATTCTAACTTTAGCAGGAATAAAATTCTTTATCAATGAAACTACTAAGTTAGACATAAACAACACGAATGTTGTAACCATCCCCATTCCAAAACCATTAAAAGCCGAGGTTGTAACACCTAAAACCGGACAAAGCCCTAATAAAAGAACAAAAACCGGATTTTCTTTAATCAACCCTTTTGAAATTATCTTCAACTTATTCATAGTTATTATTTAATTATTTTAATTCTCAAATTTTCAATTATATATCTTTTATAAAGTAAAAAACGATAATTATCTAATATTCTAGTGTTAAATACTTTTCATCAAAAACTTCTTTTAAAGTAAGGTATGCCCTTTCAATTGCATCAGCATACGCTCTAGCTGTAATAGTTGCTGCAGTAATTCCATCCACATCTCCCCCATCACCTTTCAATCTAAGTTCTTTTTCAGATGTATTAAAATCTCTAAATTGATTACTCCAGTCATCTCTACCTTTTTCAATTTTATCGCCTAATCCGGGAGTTTCAGAATGTTCTAGATGAACAACATCAACGATATTTTTATCTGGGTAAAAACCAACCATAGCCGATATGAATCCTTCCCAACCTCTCATTGTGTACGTTTCTACAGCTATTCCTAATAATTCCCCATCAACATATGCAAAATTAAAGGTAATAGAATCACTACCAGTGACAGGTAAAAACTTTTTAGTTACAAGCTTATCAAATTCTGTCATCTCTTCAGTAGGAGGCAAAACATACCTTATTGCTTCCTGCTGCCTTGCAATTCTCCCTTCCTCGATAGGTCCTGCAGTTAGATTATAGACCATTGATAATGTAAATGCTGCAACAGCTGTTACAATTGCTAAAGTTGTAACCATATTTACAAAATTTGATTCTTTTTTAGCCATTTTTAACCTCCTCTCCAAATCTTTTTGGTTTAAAGCCTCTGTCAATAAGCGGGACAAAAGCATTCATTATTAATATAGCAAAAGAGACTCCTTCCGGATATGCTCCCCACAACCTTATAACAACAGTTAACACCCCACACCCGACACCAAAAATCAACATTCCTTTTGGAGCCATAGGACTCGTAACCATATCAGTGGCCATATAAATTGCACCAAGCATTATTCCCCCGGTAATTATATGAAACACAGGGTCCATATTAGCAGAAGGATCTACCAGCCAAACAATTCCGGTAAACACAAATACTGATGCAATAAATGAAACAGGTATATGCCAGGTAATAATTCTTTTTACCAGCATATATATTCCCCCTAATATAAGAGCAAGAGCTGAAATTTCACCTAAAGAACCAGCCATATTACCAATAAACATATCTTGATAAGATGGGATACTTTCAGGGCTAAAGCTGGCAAAAGCAAGTGCCGTTGGACCGGTAACAACGTCAGCTATCTGAGTTGTAAGTGGCTCTGGTTTTGGCCAGGTTGTCATTTCAACAGGGAATGATATTAACATAAAAACCCTTCCTACAAGTGCCGGGTTAAAGGGGTTTTTACCTAATCCCCCAAAAGTCATTTTACCCATTCCAATTGCAACAAATGATCCAACCACGACCATCCATAGTGGCAAATTAGACGGGACGTTAAACGCAAGTAAAACCCCGGTTATAATTGCTGATCCATCCCAAATTGTTATAGGGCCTTTTATCATATATTTTTGAATTAAAAACTCAAAAATCAAACAAGACACAACTGCAGTAAGTGTGACTATAATAGCACCTAATCCAAAATAATAAAATGAAACAAGCGTAGCAGGGATCAACGAAATTAACACTCCATACATGATTTTTCTTACCGAACTATCAGCATGAAAATGAGGAGATCCTGAAACCGTCAATAAACTCATATCTTTCTTCTTTAACCTGTTAATTATAAAATATTAATAATATATAATTTTAATTAAGCTTCTCTTTATATCTAAACTTTTATCCTCTTTCTCGTATCATTTTTCCTACATTCAACTTTCCAATTCTAACCTGATCGAGCAACGGTCTTCCTGATGGGCAAACATACTGACATGAACCGCACTCCATACAATCCATTATATGATTCCCTTCACATTCTTCATACCTTTGTTTATCAGAAATCAAACCAAGGAAAAATGGTTCAAGCCCCATTGGGCAAACACTAATACATTTAGCGCATCTTATGCAATTTTGCATAGGAACTCTTTCTGATTCATCATCAGAAAAAACAATAATTCCACTTGTTCCTTTAGCTATAGGTGATTCCAAATCATTGAGTGCTTTACCCATCATGGGTCCTCCATTAACGACCTTGCCTGTATTAGGAGGTAACCCTCCGGCAGCGTCTATTAGTTGTAATGCAGGAGTACCTATTCTCACCATAAAATTTGAAGGTTTTTTTAAATCTTTGCCTGTAACTGTTACCACTCTATCAATAAGAGGTTTATTCTTTTGAACCGCCTCGTATACAGCTAATGAAGTTCCAACATTGTGAACCACACAACCAACTTCTATTGGTAATTTACCCGAAGGTACTTCTCTATTAACTAACGCTTTGATTAGCTGTTTTTCAGCCCCTTGAGGATATTTTATTTTTAAAGGTTCAACACTTACACCTTTATAATTTTCAGCTAATTTTCTCAAATGCTTAATTGCATCCGGTTTATTATTTTCAATTCCAATAATTGCTTCTTCTACCCTAAGAGCTCTCATTTGGATTGATATACCAACCATCATTTGCTCAGCTTTTTCAAGCATCAATCTATGATCTGAAGTAAGGCAGGGCTCGCATTCAACGCCATTTATAAGCAAGAAATCTGCTTTTTTTCCTTTTGGAACTTGAAGTTTAACATGAGAAGGAAATGTAGCTCCTCCCATGCCGACAATTCCTTTTTCATTAACTTTCTCAACTATTTCTTCAGGGGATAAATTACATTCTTTAATAATATTATCTGAAGTATCTATCCCTTCCTCCCACTGATCTTCTTCTACTTTTATAATAATAGCTTTTTTTCGATATCCGCTTGTATCAACTACATCATCAATTTTAGTTACAGTTCCTGTAACAGATGAATGTATATTAGCTGAGATAAAAGCTTCTCCCTTGGCAATAAGCTGTCCTGTTTTGACACTATCACCTTTTTTAACAACGGGCACAGCCGGTACACCAAGATGCTGAGATAAAGGTATAGTAGCAACCTCCGGTAGAGGGAGGACTTCTATTGCTTGTTTTTCTGATAATTTATTTTCAGGTGGATGAACACCTCCAATTCTAAATGTTTTCAAAACTATATTAATTTAAATGTTAGACAAACTAAATCAAATTAATTTTCAGTTGATTTCTCTTCTTCTTTTTTTCTATTTTTTTTTGGTGGAAAATTAACTTCTTGAATAGCATTTGTAGGACAAACAGGAACACATTTTCGGCATAAAGTACATTTATCAAAATCTATATATGCCAGATTATTTTCAACTACAATTGCTTCAAATTTACATTCTTTAAGACATTTGCTACAACCTATACAAGCAACTTTACAGCTTTTCTTAGCAATTCCACCTTTTTCTTTATTTATACATGACACAAATATTCGTCTATCTTTCTTTCCTTTTTTTCTAATCTCAATAATACTTCTGGGACATGCTTTCACACATGCACCACATGCAACGCACTTATCGTCGATAATTACAGGCAGATTTGTGTTCTCATCCATATACATGGCATCAAAGGAGCAAGAAACAACACAATCTCCTTCACCAAGGCATCCGTATGGACATCCACTTTGCCCTGCATATAAACTATGCGCAAATGCGCATGTATTTAATCCTTGAAATCTGGTTTTTGGAGGAGCTTCTTGTTTGCTTCCTGAACATCTTACCACTGCAATCATAGGGTCTTTTTCCTCTGCTTCCAAACCCATTACCTCGGCAATATCTTTCATCATATCACTGCCACCGGGAGGACAACTAAACCCATCTAAAGAACCTGATTTGACAATACCTTCAGCAAAATTTCGACAACCTGCATAACCACATCCTCCACAATTTGCTGCAGGCAATTTTTCCTCAACCAGGTCTATTCGAGGATCCTCTATTACCTTAAATCGTTGCGCTACAAAATATAAAATTATTGCAGCTAATGTTCCTAAACCTCCAATGGATAATACTGAATATAGAACTACTTCATTCACGTTGGATAGATTTTATAGTTATTGAATACTTTCTTTTTTTTATTTCACACCGCAAAAATATAAACTTAATTATTATTTCATAATGATTATCAAAAAAAATAAAATATTATTAAATGCTTAATTATCAATCATTTTAAAATAATTGACGAAAACTTATATTGCATAAATATCTGTTTTTTAGCAATTTACAGAAATTAAAAAATATTATGATTAAATTTATAACAAATTTACAACAATATTGATTAATAACTGATTATCAGCAATATAAAAACACAAAAATATAAAGAACGATAAAAGTTAATTTTTTTTAACAAAAGTAATGTAGGTGTTTTTTTAATACTCCTTTATATAAAAATTAAAAGTTTTTCTAAGCTTATTTCTTTTAACGTAAACAATCGTATAATATGGCACCATAAGAGAAACTGCAACTAAAGCTGATAAAGGTTCATTATTTGTTATAAGCATCATTGGAATAAGAGCAACCATAAGTATAATCAAAGGTATTAGATATCCAATCATCAATGCTTTATACCCCAATGATTCTTTCAAAGTTATAGTAACTTCTTGTCCTATTTTATATTCCTTTGCTTTATTTGTAGTAATTTCAATTACTTTATCGTCAACATCCTTTAAACCACAATATAATTTTGATTTACAGCTCCCGCAAGCTGTACGTGGCTGAATTTTAACAGAAACAATATCACTGCTAATATCTTCAACTGTGCCAGTATGCTCTATATTTTTTAATTTTTCACTCATAATTAGATGGCAAAAATAATAAAAATTAATAAATGCTATAATTAAGATTATTATATAATGATTAATTATTTTTCAAAAAAAAATATTATTTTGGCAGAAAAAATATGTGGTCAAGTTATAAAAAAGGATTTGAATCTTATTTAAAACTCGAAAGAGCTCTTTCGGGCAATACTCTTAACGCTTATCTTGCAGATATAGATAAGCTGTTTGAGTATTTTTCCATTAATAAGCCCGGGATTAAACTTAATAAAATAAGTTATGAAGATTTAAATGATTTTATAATATGGGTTGCAGAATTAGGAGTCAATAAAAATAGTCAAGCCAGAATAATTTCAGGAATTAGAAGTTTTTTTAAATATTTACTAATTGAAGGTATAATAGATAAAAATCCTGCATCATTACTGGATCTTCCAAAGCTTGATAAAAAATTTCCTGTTGTACTTTCATTAGAAGAAATAGATCAAATAACTAAAGCCATAGATATGAGCGAAGAACGTGCTCATAGAAATAAAGCAATTATTGAAACTCTTTATGGTTGTGGTTTAAGAGTTTCTGAGCTAACAGAACTTAAACTTACATCAATTCATTTTGAAGAAGATTTTTTGCTGGTAACAGGAAAAGGTAATAAACAAAGGCTAGTTCCTTTAGGTGCTCATGCAAAAAAGAATTTAAAGTTATACATAACAAATGAAAGAATAAAAATCCAAATTATAAAAGATTATGAAGATTATGTTTTTTTAAATCAAAGAGGAAAAAATCTTTCTCGTGTTATGATATTCAACATAATTAAAACTCTTGCCAAAAAAGCAGGAATTAACAAAAATATAAGTCCTCATACTTTTCGTCATAGTTTTGCAACTCATCTAGTTGAGGGAGGTGCTGACCTAAGAGCTGTTCAAGACCTACTCGGACATGAATCAATAACTACTACAGAAATTTATACTCACCTTAGTAAAGATTACTTAAGAGAAACTTTAATGCTATATCATCCAAGATCTAAAAAATAATTTTTGAAATATTTTAATTTTTTAAAAAAATATTATATTTGAACCGAAATTTCTGAATTAAATATTCGGAACACATATTAAACCCAAGATTTATTTAAAGAATAAAACCTTAACTAAGATGAAAAGAACAAAAAATTTTAGACTGTCATTATTGGCAATTTCCTTTCAAGTATTACCTCTTTTAAATCTTTCAACACAAACAGTTATACATAATTCTGATTTTCTTGAAAGTCAAGGTAATCAATTTTCCATATCAGGAAATATTGGAAATTCTCCTTGGCAAATAATTCGTTCAGGAGATGATTGGGGTGCCAGAATAGATAATGAAATTCTTGAGCTTACTAACACAGCAAGCAATGAAGATAATCAAAATGGGTGGATTTTTACATTTCTTAAAACTGATAATTTCAATCAACCCTATCAAAAAATACTAAAAAATAATATTGAAAAAATATCATGGTATTTTAATATTAGACAGATAAGAACTAATCCTGCCGGTTTTAACCCAAATAACTATGGAGTTGCTTATATTATAGGTAGCACAGAAAAAAATGTTGCAAATGAGGGAAGCGGCTATGCCGTTGTGCTTGGGAATAGTGGAACTCCCGACCCCATTAGGTTTATTAAGTTTGATAATGGGATACAATCCATAGGCACATCATCTGACGGATTAATAGAAGCCGAAGCCCCTCTTGAAGACCCTAAAAATGAACACCTTAGCATTAAATTAACTTACAATCCAAATAACAATAAATGGAAGTTTTTTGGGAGAAATGACGGAGGCAGTTTTGAAGATCCTTCAACAGGAGAACTATACCCACTTGGAAGCGCAATTGACGACGAATACACAAACATTAAACTTAATTATACCGGCGCATACTGGCAAGGATCCACAGCTGCCAACCAAACAGCTTTTTTTGATAATATTAGCATTTGGAGTAAACACGAAGGATTAATCCCACCGGCTATAACTAATGTAATCCAAGAACCTTCTTATGAAATTTCTTCAGATACAATCGTATATGTTTATGCAGAAGTATCAGAAGGAGACGCTCCCGTTAAACATGTTGAACTCAAATGGGGACTTGAAGAAAATGAACTAAATAACAGCATAACAATGCTCCCCGATAATGAAAACATTTATATCACAAACACTGCCATACCTGAACATGAAAACAACACAACCGTTTATTACCAAGTATTTGCAGAAGATGAAAATGATATATCCATAACTTCAAATATATTTAATTACGAAGTAAATGACCCTGAAGAAATCTTTATAATTACAAACATTGAAAATTTTGAATCTGAAAATGTGGATTATGCAACAGCTTTTGAAGATCTTGAACTTCCTGAAACTGCAGAAGTGACTCTTGATAATAATGATATTAAAAATCTTGAAGTAATTTGGCAAAAAGGGAATTATGACCCATTTACCCCCGGCAATTACAACTTAACAGGAGAGTTAATACTTGCTGAAAATATAGAAAATCCTGACAACATAACAGCAAATATTAAAATAACTGTAAACGAAGAAGACGATGGTAAAATGTTAATAGCAGGATGGACTTTTTATGAAGAATCACGAAAAGCAAATAAAGGTATCCCTGAAAATATTGATAACCTGATATCAAGAGAAGAAAGTTTTAAAGGCGAATACTCTTATTTTGCAGGTATTGAAAATGATGCTATATCTACTAATAACTGGGAAAACGGCGAAAATTTAAAATACTGGGTTATTGAATTATCTACGTTATATTACAAAGACCTGACTATTTCAAGTTCTCAAAGAAGCTCATCAACAGCACCAAAAGATTTTAAACTTCAGTATAAAATTGGAGATGACAACTGGACTGATATAGAAAATGGGGACATTGAAGTAGAAAATAATTTCACAACAGGAAACGTAAAAGAACTATCACTTCCTTCGGAAGTTGAGAACAAAACAAAAGCCTATATCAGATGGATAATGAACTCAAACGTCAGTGTTGGTGGCAGTGATGTGCAAAGCACAGGCAATTCAAGGATTGATAATATTTTTATAAAAGGTTTGTATGATGACAATTTTACCAGAATTATATCCGGAGTAAAGGATCCCTTGCCTATATATGCTGAAACAGGCACTTCATTTGAAGAACTTCCACTACCAGAAAAAATTATTGTCTATTATGAAGATTTAGGCAGTGAAAAGCTGAACGTTTTATGGTCTGAAAGCCAATATGATGCAACATATATGGGCATTCAAAGTATTGAAGGAGAAATACTGACCAACGATAATATAGATAATCCGAACAATATAATTGCAACTATAGAAATTGATTTATTAGAAGAGATAAATCATATAACAAGCGTTCAAAAATTTGATCCTGTTAAAACATTTCCCGGTATAGAATTTAACGAACTTGGCATTCCCGGCAAAGCTGAAGTAACTCTTTGTAATGACTCAACTATTATTTTAGATATCAATTGGTTATCAGATAATTATGACCCTGAAACAATTAATGAGTATAATATTGAAGGAGAGTTAGAGCTTGAATATGGTATTAATAACCCCGATAGTCTTAAAGTGGCTATAATAATTAATGTATCTGAACCTGACATTATTGCCGGCTGGACTTTCCCTGAGGAAAGCAGAGAAGCGAACTTTGGGGCAAGCAACAACATTGGCAAACTTGTTTCGAGAGAAGACAGTTTTAATGGCAATTATACTTATGAATCAGGCGTGATTGATAACCACTCACTTGCAACAACAAATTGGTCAGACGGAGAAGGAAAAAAATATTGGATAGTAGAGTTTGCAACTACAAAACATGAAAATTTAAAACTAAGTAGCGCTCAATTTAGCACTCCAGCGGGTCCCCGTGATTTTAAATTACAATATAAACTAGCGGGACAAAACTGGGAATATATTGAGGATTTAGAAATATCAACTGACAATAGTTTTAATAAAGGAGTTTTAAAGAGAATAGCACTTCCTAAGATTCTTAATAATAAACCTTCAGTCTTATTAAGATGGATAATGAATTCAAACACATCTATTAATGAGAATGAAGTCACTACAGGGCGATCTCAAATAGACAATATTTTGGTAGAAGGATTTTTTAACAAAAATATTTATAACGCAATAACCGAGGTTGAAGATTTTGAATATATTGAAGTGCCTAAGGGTACATCTTTTGATGAATTAAGCTTACCGGATAATATAAAAATCACTCTTGATGATAAAACAGAAATAATACTTGATGTTAATTGGAATAAAGGAAATTATGACCCAAACAACACGGGCATTACCTCAATTTTTGGCGAAATTATTTTAATTGAAGGAGTAAAAAATCCTGATAATATAATAGCAGAAATTGATATTAAAATAACTCCTTCTAATAGCATAAACATACTTTCATCTAATAATATTAACATATATCCTAACCCTGCTAAGGATTATGTAAACATAAAATCTTCAGATATAATTGAATATATTGAATTAATAAACAATTATGGTGTTATAGTTACTAAAAAACCAATTAATGAATATTATTATCAACTAAAATTAGGTCAAACACCAAAAGGATATTATTTTTTAAAAATAAATACATTAAAAGGAGTTATTACAACAAAAAAAATTATAATCAATTAAAACATAAAACCAGTGCATTATAAATACACCTTTTCGTGCTTTATAAAAGCCTTAATGAAGCCCTAATTCATTATACTTTTTGATAAATATTTCAACAATTTTTCAATTATGTTGATAATATTTTTTTTATTACGATAAAAAAAAATTAATTTTGTATTTAAAAAATGTGTAACTTTACAGTTATATATTGCTGTATATTATTATAATATAATAGAACAACTTAAAAAAAACACACACTTAACATCTAAATATCAAGCTTTTAAGACTGTAGGATTAGATAATTATGCAACTAAATATATTATTAAATCAAATATTATTACGTAAACTTTAGAAAAATATTTAAATAAAAAAGTTTAATTACATTTTATTGCAATGAAAAAAATTACTATTGTTATATCATTATTTTTGCTGCACACATCCAGTTTCTTTGGTCAGCAAGAAGATTTCGTTACACTTAGTTTTGAAGCAAAACAATATGATAATATTATAAAATTAGATAGTATTTCCATTGAAAATATTACTAGAGGTGGTAAAATAATTTTACGAGAAGATACTATTATTGAACTAACCCCAACAAGCATTTATGAGCAAAATATAACAGACCGAGGCATTAATTTATTTCAAAACTATCCAAATCCATTTTCTAAAAAGACAAATATACGAGTTAATATACCTGAAAGAGATATATTATTTTTAAACATTTATGATTTAACCGGAAGGAAATTAGCAAGTTACGAATCCGAGTTTGATAAAGGCACTCATTTATTCTCATTTTATGCATCAAATGAACAAGGTTACATACTAACTGTAAATTCTAATAAATATTCAAAACAAAGGCAGTTAATGATACAAACCGGGAAATCTGAAAGGGCAAC
>SL_3KL_010_SEDDRAFT_10003226_pt1 | contig 14855 bp, 13 predicted proteins | sample SodLakKL_010_SED_2_FD_10381 | JGI IMG/M metagenome (IMG submission 10381)
AACGGCGTTAAATATTCTTCCGCGACACGCCAAGCCTCAGGGGTATCAACCAGGTTATTTTCTACCAGCAAGACAAAAAGCGGGCAGGGCTGGGCGAGGACTTCCACATCAGGAGCCAGGCGATGAAATGCCTGCTGGTACGCACCACTGTGGATGGTGCCGGTGGTGCCGATGACACCCACCTTTTTTCGCCTGGTCTGTTCCAGGGCAGCGCGAACCCCCGGTTCAATCACGCCCAGTAAAGGTAGGTGGACTTTATTCCGATAATAATCCAGTCCTGCGGCGGCAGCGGAATTGCAGGCCACAATAATCGCTTTAATTTCCTGGGTTAGCAGAAACTCCATGATTTCATCAACAAAGCGACGGACCTGCTCCTGCGGTCTGGGGCCGTACGGCATACGGGCCGTATCTCCAAAATAAACGATATTTTCCTGGGGAAGCAGCTTAACCATTTCTTGAACCACGGTTAAGCCTCCCACACCGGAATCCAATAACGCGATGGCTTTATAGCGGTCCAAGGAAAATCCCCTCCATGATCCAGATCAAGAAATGTACAGCGTCCTGGCGTTGCCTCTTTTAGGCAGTGAGATCGTGGTTGTTGATCGTCTTTCTACCTGCAAACTGGCTCCTATAACACGGCCGGCCTTGACAAAAATTCTCCTCCTATTCTACCCCTTCTCCTACCAATTGTCCAACACCTCTTCTGCTTCCGGGAGTTCATTTCCTACCGGGCATTTTTCTTAGGGCTGCAGAAGAATTACACTTTTTATAACATTTCTTCTAACTTTACAAGCAGAATGCCTGTTGAGCCGGATAATGCCTTCTCCTGGTTAGCACGTTAAGTTCTTAAAGATATAAATATTAAAAAAAATAAAATCCCTGGGTGAACCAAAAAGGGTTTTTCCCATGGTTTGTAGAATCTAGTAACGTTTATTTTTCATAAAACTATCCTACCTTAAGGAGGTGCAGCTTAATGGCAGTTGATATTCAGGGGCTGACAGAAATCCGCTGGCATGCCCGGGGTGGACAGGGAGCTGTAACGGCAGCGAAAACCCTGGCCGAAATGTCCCTGGTGCGGGACATGTTTTTTCAGGCATTCCCCGAATACGGTCCAGAACGGATGGGAGCGCCCATCAGGTGCTTTAACCGCTTGAGCACAAACAAAATATCGACTTATTGTGGGATTACCAACCCCCAAATCGTGGTAGTGGTTGATCCGACGGTGATGGAAACGGTGGATGTTGCAGAAGGGATGAAAGAAGATGGCATTTTAATCATCAACACCCATTATGATCCTGCCACGATCCGGAAGAAAACCGGCGTAGAAGGCAAAAAAATCTATACCGTTGACGCCACGCACATCTCTTTAGACGCCCTGGGCCGCTTCATGCCGAATATTCCCATGCTGGGCGCATTGTTAAGTGTTACGGGGCTCTTGAGCAAGGAAGACGCCATCGAATTCCTCAAGTCTTCCTTCGGCAAAAAATTTCCCCAGAAAGTCGTCGACAACAACATCGTCGCCCTGGACAGAGCATACGAGGAGGTGAAGGGAGAGTGAGCTGGGATATTTCAAATATCGGACAATGGACATGGAAAGAACATCCTCCCGGCGCTGTGATCAAAGACCCGGGAAATTCCAGGCAGTTCAAAACCGGGGGCTGGCGAACCCTGCGCCCCATACGTGATGAGGAAATTTGTAACCAGTGCCTGATCTGCTACATGTTTTGCCCGGACAGCGCCATTAAAGCAGCAGGAGAAAAGATCACCACGTTCGATTTGGATTTCTGCAAAGGTTGCGGGATCTGTGCCGAAGAGTGCCCCCAAAATGCGATCGAAATGGTCGATGAGTCAAAAGCACAGGAAGCAGTGGAATAAAACTGCTATGACGAAAGGAGGTAGGGATTTATGGTTATTGCAAAGAGTAACACCCTTGCCCTGCAGGGCACTGAAGCCGTCGCACTGGCCATGAAACAGATTAACCCCGACATGGTCGCCGCATACCCCATTACGCCGCAGACAGAAATCGTGCAGGGGTTCTCCCAGTTTGTCGCCGATGGCGAAGTAGATACCCACCTGGTAAACGTGGAAAGTGAACACAGCGCCATGAGCGCATGTATCGGTGGTGCTTCCGCAGGTGGACGAGTGATGACGGCAACTTCATCGCAAGGCCTGGCCTTGATGTGGGAGCTTTTATACATTGCTTCAGGACTGCGCCTTCCCATGGTGATGCCCAATGTAAACCGCACGCTTTCCGCACCGATTAACATTCACTGTGATCACAGCGACAGCATGGGTGCCCGCGATGCCGGATGGATCCATCTCTTCTCAGAAAACGCCCAGGAGGCCTACGACAACACCTTGCAAGCGGTGCGTATTTCCGAGCATCCCCAGGTGCGCCTGCCCGTGATGGTCCTTCTGGACGGGTTTATCATCTCTCATTCTTTGGACCGCATGGAATCCCTGGAAGACAGCACAGTCAAAGAGTTTGTCGATGTCTTTAAACCCGAATTTTCCTTGCTCGATGCCAAGACACCAACCTGCATCGGGGCTTTTGATGGACTATACGGGTATTTCTTCGAATTTAAGCGCCAGCAGGAAGAAGCGATGAGAAACGCTTTTCAGGTTGTCAAGGATGTGGGCAAAGAGTATGGAGAGCTTACCGGTCGGCCATACGGTGTCTTTGAAGCCTTTGGCCTGGAGGATGCGGAGTTCGCCATCATTGTGCTGGGTTCTGCAGCCGGTACTGTGCGACACGAGGTCGAATGTATGCGCTCCCGGGGAATCCCCATCGGTATGATCAAGCTACGGCTTTTCCGTCCCTTCCCGGCCAACGAGCTGATTGAAGCCGTTTCCCACCTGAAAGCCGTTGCCGTTTTCGACCGTTCGGATACGTTCGCCGGGGGAATGGGTGGCCCCGTTTTTACTGATTTGCGCTCGGCCTTATACGAATCAGAAAAGAAACCTCTCATGGTTAACTATATTTACGGCCTGGGTGGGCGAGACCTTCCCGTGGAACTGATTAACAAGGCAGCAACCGAGTTGGAACAAGTTGCCCAAAGCGGACAGGTTAAGGAAAAAATCAACTACCTGGGTTTAAAAGAATAGGAGGTGAATATCTTGTCAACTAAATTAAAAGACCTGGTGCAAAAACCTGAACTTCTCTCGGGAGGGCATCGCATGTGTGCGGGCTGCGGGGGACCTATCGCCGTTCGCCAGGTGCTTATGGGTGCACCTGAAGGGAAAAAGTTGGTTATCGCAAACCCCACCGGCTGCCTGGAGGTTTCCACCACGATTTACCCCTATACATCCTGGAACACCTCTTTTATTCACTGCGGCTTTGAAAATGCCGCCGCTACCCTCAGCGGCGCGGAGGCGACCTACAATTCGCTGAAGAAGCAAGGGAAAATAGAGGATGATTATAACTTCGTCGTGTTTGGAGGAGACGGGGGAACATACGACATCGGTTTTCAGTCCCTCTCCGGCGTACTGGAACGGGGGCACCGTATGGTCTACGTTTGCTACAACAACGAAGCCTATATGAATACGGGGATCCAGCGCTCCAGCGCCACCACCCTGGGCGCCTGGACAACGACCAGCCCCCACGGGAAAGAAAGCAGCGGCAAGCCGCAGCACCGCAAGGACCTGACGGCCATCGTCGCAGCACACAACATCCCTTACGTGGCCCAGGCCTCCATCAGCCACTGGCGCGATTTGGTACGCAAGGCCCAGAAAGCTTTTTCCGTGGACGGTCCCGCCTTTATCAACGTGATGGCGCCCTGCCACCGCGGTTGGCGCTACCCCATGGAAAAAACCGTGGAACTGGCCAAGTTAGCCGTGCAGACTTGCGTCTGGCCCCTCTACGAAGTGGAAAACGGCCAGTGGAACCTGACCACCAAAGTGCGCAACAAGAAACCGGTGGAAGAATACATGAAGTTACAGGGTCGTTTCGGCCATCTTTTTAGAAAAGACGGGGACAGGGAAGTCCTGGACAAGATCCAGGAATTCGTGGATCACGAGTGGAAAAAACTGCTGCGCATGTGCGGTGAAGAAGAAGAATAAAAGTCGTATCTCAAGCCTGAAGCATCACGTTTCGCGCGAATCGAACGGGACCTTGCCTGGACTAATCCGGGTAAGGCCCCGTTTTTTATCTTGTCTCTTGATCTTGTCTCTGGCATATCTTTTGTTGCGGAACATCCATCGGTCCTTAGAACAGTGGGGCTATTTTAGGAAACCGGCGCTTTATCCAATAAACCGCTTGATCTCCTGCCAGAGCTCTTCCGGTCGAAAAGGCTTGGTCATATAAGAATCAGCTCCCGCCTGCATGGCCCGCTCTTTGTCTTCTTCGGCCGTTTTGGCGGTCAAGACCACGATGGGAATGTGCCTGGTTTCTTCCATTACCTTCAACTGCTGACATATTTGGAATCCATTCACCTTGGGTAGCATCAAATCCAGCAAAATCAAATCCGGCCGTTCCTTGATTGCGACATCCAGGGCTTTTTCGCCGTCTTCAACGACGACCACGGCATAATCAGCCACTTCCAGGCACGTTTTCACACCCAGAATAATGTTTTTTTCGTCCTCGATGAGCAGTATTTTTTCTGCTTTCTTCATCCCTCGTCCCTCCTTTCAAAAATCCCTGAACACAGGAACAGAAAAGGTAAAGGTGGCGCCTTGACCGGGTTCGCTCTCCACCCAGATTTCTCCGCCGTGGGCTTCCACGATATCTTTGCAAATGGCCAAGCCCAGGCCGGCACCTCCACTGGAATAATTTTGGTCTTCACCCTGCACAAACTTTTCAAAAATCTGTTCGTGATGCTCGGAAGCAATCCCCTTGCCTGTATCCGTAACGGAGAAAAATAAACGGGTGCCCTTACTTCTCGCTTTAACTGTAATGCTGCCCCCTCGATCGGTGTAACGCAGGGCATTGCTTACCAGGTTCGTGAGCACCCAGATAATTTTTGTCACATCGGCCCTGGCCATGGGTAAATCTGGAGGTACGCTGGTAATCAGCTCGATTTCTCTCTTCTCTGCCTGCAGTTTCAACGTGCCCAGGGCGGCCTGGATCATTTTTTCTGCGTCGGCCTCTATCATCTCCATGGAAATAGCGCCCGCTTCCATGCGGGAAAGGTCCAGGAGATTATCAGCCAGGCGCAGGAGACGACTGCAATCCTGCTCGATGGCATCCAGGATTTCCTCTCCCTTGGGCGTCAATTCCGCCAGCTGCCCCATTTTCATCATACCTGCACCCATGAGGATAGAGGTAAGTGGTGTGCGAAATTCATGAGAGACCGTCGCAAAAAAGTCCGTTTTCAACTGTTCAATTTCTTTTAACATGGTAACATCGGACATGACCGTTAAAACATTTTGCAGTTCCCCTTCAAAGGTCACCAGCGGCACCATGGATACTTTAAAAAAACACTTCCGCCCTTTGACGTCACGAATGATCGTGGAGTTTTCAAAGGTCAGCCTGGGTGGACGGCAGAGCATCACCGTTTCTTCCAGCAGGGAGATCATTTGCGGAGCGTCTGCCACCTCCTGAAAGAATTGGCCCCGAACCTGATCGGATGAAACGCCGAAAATGAACTCGGCCTGCTGATTCAGGTCAACCACCTTATGGGTTATATCTGTTAAAAGCACTGCTTCAGGCAGGTCATCAAATATCTTCTGGTAAAACGTCATTTTCACCCCAGGCCTTCAAGAAATCCGTTGTTTTCCATGGCAACAAACCTTATTATATCATCACCCATGAATTTTTTAAATGACCACGACGAGAACCCCCCACGCTTAACGTTTCTCCAGGGGGAAACCAGGGGCCAGCCAGCCTGGGCTTTGCCGCTTGAAGGATAAGCCTGATCCTGGAAGGCTTAAATCTGTTTGTCCATGGCGCGCAAGAAATCTAAATAAGATTTTCCCTCTTCGATAAAACCAAAAACTTCGCTGACCAGTACAGTATTGGGACAGTTGATCAGCCTCTGCAGCCCAGAAAAGTCGATGTTTCCGCGTCCCGGTGGAAGATGTTCGTCTTCCTCGCCGCGGTTATCATGGATGTGCAGGTGAACCAGGTGCTCTCCCAGCGCTTCAATCCAGCGGTCGATGGTATCGTGAGAAAAGATGTGGGCATGCCCGGTATCAAGGCAGGCTCCAAACCCGGGATTTCGAAAATGCCGCAATAGATCGAGTATGTGGTCCGGGTTGGGATCCCAAACATTCTCCAGCACGATGGCCATCTCATGTGCCTGGCAATAAGGCAGAAAATCATCCCAAAAGGAAATCATGTTTTTCAGCCAACTGCTTGGGTATTCCGGGTAACGCATCAGGGGATTGTAGCAGGAATGAAGGACCATCCTTTCACAGCCCAGGGCCTGGCCAAAATGCAGCGCCTGGGTGAAGCGACGGCGGGCCAAATTTTGGACTTCCCGATCCATGCTGCTGGAAATCATTTCTTTATAGGGCCCGTGGAGAGACAAGGTTCCATGGAAATCGCTCAAAAGTTTCCTATACTGCGCCACCAGGGTATCGCCGTGAAAGTCCAGGTTATCGGGAAAGGCAAAATCCTGAATCTCCAGGTGATCAAAGTGCTCCAGGTAAAAGGTGGGTTCTTTCGCAATGAGGTCAAAAAAAATGCCGCTGCCTTTTTTCATGGGAATTTGCCTTTCCATGCCAGATCTTTGATGATATCACAGGTAGATCTCCAGATACTGCATGCTGAAACTTGTTCATCTTAAAGGCTGCTGAGGGCTTGCTCCAGCTCGCTTAAATTGGGGCAGGCGTATGTCCGGTGACAGTTTTTCTCATACTTGTAGATGATACTGTCCCCCGTGTTCCAGGACTTTTTGTCTTCCGGGTTAAACCAGTACGTCCGCTTAACTTTTCCTGAAATCTTAGCCAGGATTTCCTCTTCCCCGACATGCCAGTTGTTGCGGGCATCGCCGAAGATCAGCAGGTAAGATTGGGGAGAAAGATCCTTTCCGTAGCGGTCCCAAAAGGACTTTAAGCTGTTCCCGTAGTTGGTCCTCCCTTCCTGGACGACCCGGGCATGATGCAGCACCGTTCCCCGCAGCGCATAGGGTTTCTCCCGGCGCAGCAAGCCGGTGATCTCATCCAGTTCATCCACGAAAGCAAAGCTCCGCACGCGGCGGAAAAACCGCTCCAGGGAGTGGACCAGGGCCAGGGAAAAATAGCTAAACTCCCAAACGGAAGTAGAAACATCGCACAAGGCAAAAATTACCGGTTTCTCCCGGACCCTGCGGCAGGTAAACAGATCCAGGGGGATCCCGCCCGTAGAAAGGCTTTGCCGGAAGGTCCGCCGGTAGTTGATCGTGCCAGTAAGCTGCTTGGTGCGCTTCTTAATCATGCGAGAGACCAGCCTCTTGGCCACAACGGGCAGCAATTGCTCCAGGGCGCTTAACTCCTCGGATGTCAAAGAAACAAAATGTTTATCCAGCAGCTCCCGGGGCAACCAGCGGGTCCGGGCTTGCATGGGACGTTTTTCGGGCGTTTCCGCTCCGGCGTGAACCTTCTCGCTCTCCTCCAGACCTTCAGCATCGGAGTTTTCTGCTCCGGCCCCGGAGCCTCCCGCATCACCCAGGGCCAGGACCGCTTCCCGGTCCGGATCCTCGCCGGAAGCAAGGAATGCAAGCTTTTCAGGCATCATCCCCCGAAAATGCCGGGTATAGACCTTGTTAAAGATCTGATCATAGAGGTGATCTTTCACCAGGGTCGCGTAGAGAGTAGTATAGTATACCTCTTCCACGTCCCAATCCACCAGCTGCAGGGCGCGGTAACACTGCACCAGCTCATCAGGGCTCAAGGGAAGACCTTCTTCTCGCAAATCACCGGCGAAACGGTGGATCATCTTGAAAATGGACATAACCTCTCTCCCACCTCGGTTTTCCAGTCGTCCTTCAACAGGCGAAATGCCTTCCACCTGCGCTCACTTACCGCCAGCTGCGACCCGGGCCGGCATTTTTAAACATGATACCTCGATCCGTAATTACCAGGCCGTTGCTTGCCTTTTCCACGTCTTCCTGGTACTTGAGCAGCACATTAACTGTTTCTTCAAATATTTCCCGGTCCAGGTCTTCTCGGGCTAACCAGACCAGCGAAGCTGCCCAGTCAATGGTTTCCGCCACACTGGGCGGCTTCTTCAAATCCAGCTTGCGCAGCTCCTGGATCAACTTGATCACTTTTTCTCGCAAGCCCTCCTGCAGGCCTGGGACCTTTAATTCCAGGATGCGTTTTTCCAACTCCGGGGAGGGAAAAGTAAGGTAGAGATAGAGGCATCGCCTTTTCAAGGCCTCGGAAAGTTCCCGGGTCGCATTCGAAGTAAGGAAGACAAAAGGGATATGGCGGGCGCGATACGTGCCCATTTCCGGCAATGTGACCTGGTACTCGGAGAGAAGTTCCAGGAGCATGGCTTCGAACTCAAAATCCACTTTATCGATCTCATCAACCAGCAGGACGTTTTGCCTATCGCTGGCAATAGACTGGAGCAGGGGCCGGGCCAGCAGATAGGCTTCTGAAAAGATTTCCTGCTCCAGCTCTTTTACATCTGCTCCATCTTTCATTTTGGCGCTGGCCTGGATATGCAGCAGCTGCTTCTTGTAATTCCACTCGTAAAGAGCCCGGGCTTCGTCAATCCCTTCGTAACACTGCAGCCGGATCAGCTCCAGGCCCCTGGCCTGGCTGAAAGCCTGGGCCACAGCGGTCTTTCCCACGCCGGCCGGGCCTTCAATTAAGATCGGCTTCTGCATCACTTCTGCCAGGTAAAGGATCGTCGCTACGCGATGATCGCAAATATAGCCGGCTTCATACATCTCCTCCATGATTTCCTTCATTTTCTCTTTCACGATCTGTCACCAACTTTCATCGGAACAAGCCGCCGGAACAGGGTCTGCCGCAAAGCCTCAAGCCCAACGTCCTGCAACCGCAAAGTGAGCCATGCATGCACGGGCCTGCAGGCACAAACCAAACCGCTGGCCCAATGCGTATTCCTTCACTCAATTCTTTTTCGGGCCAAAGAACTCCTTTTTCGCCCAGGAATTCGTTTCGGCAATTTCCCGCCCGTTAAGCCTGGTAGAAGTTCTCTCAGGTTCCGCCTCTCCGGCGCCAAAGTCTTAAGCCTCTTCCTCTTCCATAAACCGCTTGCGGTAATTTTCAATGGCCTGGCGCAGCGCCTTTGTCCCCAGGTTGGAGCAATGCTCCTTGGGCTCGGGCAGCCCGCCCAGGGCCCTGCTTACATCCGCTTCCGTAATCTGCAACGCCTCATCCAGCGTTTTCCCTTTTGCCCGCTCCGTCAAGACGCTGCTTGTCGCAATTGCCGCCGGACAACCGAAGACTTCAAACTTGATCTCGGAAATGCGATCATCTTCCACGCAGATATAAATCCGCAGGTAATCTCCGCAATCAGGATCTCCCGTCGTTCCCACGCCGTCTGGCCTGGGTATTTTCCCGGCATTTCGAGGGTTTAAAAAATGTTTCATCACCAGGGGCGTATACATCACATTCCCTCCTTTGATCGCATCAAATCCCCTGCCCCTTTTTCATCTTTCCCGACATTAACAGGGGTATTGGTATCTGGCTACTTTACTATTATGACATGAAAAGCGTTGCATTTGAATCTGCACGAATAAATTTTACCCTGGTGATCAGGCTTGCTCAGGAAATCATTTCTTGTTTCGCTCCTTTCTTCTTGATTCTCTCCTTTCCATCAACCACGAAATTCGCGACAACTTATGCCTGATTGTGCGGGGCTCCAGACCGCCTCAAAAACGCCTCACTGCGCTCACTGAAACAATACATGCTCGAACGTTTTAGATTGACAAATCAATCTGTGTATAGTATTCTAATTTTATAATGATTGCAAGAATTGATTGATTATCAACTATGAGAGCAAGGTCAAAGATGAAAATTTCATTTGATGACCCCTCAACTGCATTGATCAGCAGGAAGGTCCGCCCCTCCTACCAGCGCATCAAAGTATTAGAGTATTTGATCAAAAACCAATGCCATCCCACGGTCGACCAGATATTCCAAGACCTGCAAGGGGAAATTCCCACTTTATCAAAATCCACTATTTATAACACCTTAAAACTATTTGCTGCAGCCGGCTTGATCAGGGTCATCACCATCGAAGACAATGAAACCCGCTATGACATTCTCACCGAAGATCATGGGCATTTTAAATGCGAAAAGTGTGGGGCAATCTATAATTTCGCCGTAGATGTTGATGCGCTGGCCACGGGAGACTTGACCGGCTTTAAGGTGATGGAAAAGAACGTATACTTTAAAGGCATTTGTCCAAAATGCCTTTAAAATATAAATCCAATTGAGGAAAAGGAGTGAACTGTATGAGTGAAGAAGGCAAATGTCCGGTAACGGGCAGAACGAAAAATCCCGCTACACGGGGTGGCCCTTCAAACAGGGATTGGTGGCCTGATCGCTTAAATCTCAAGATTCTCCATCAGCATTCGGACCTGAGCAACCCCATGGGTAGAGATTTCAACTATGCCGAGGAATTTAAAAAGCTTGACCTGGCGGCCGTGAAGCAAGACTTGTATGACTTGATGACCGACTCACAGGATTGGTGGCCTGCCGATTACGGGCACTACGGGGGGCTTTTCATCCGCATGGCCTGGCACAGCGCCGGCACCTACCGCATGGGTGACGGCCGCGGCGGCGCCGGCTCGGGTTCTCAAAGACTTGCACCGCTAAACAGCTGGCCCGATAATGCCAACTTAGACAAAGCCCGGCGTTTGCTCTGGCCCATTAAGCAGAAATACGGGAAAAAGATTTCCTGGGCCGACCTGATGGTTCTGGCCGGAAACTGTGCCCTGGAGTCGATGGGTTTTAAAACATTTGGTTTTGCCGGCGGTCGCGAAGACGTCTGGGAACCTGAAGAGGATATTTACTGGGGTTCCGAAGATGAGTGGCTCGGCGACGAACGTTACAGCGGCGATCGGGAGCTTGAAAATCCGCTAGCTGCCGTACAGATGGGCCTTATTTATGTCAACCCTGAAGGGCCAAACGGTGAGCCCAATGCCCTGGCGTCCGGTCAAGACGTGCGCGAAACCTTTGCCCGGATGGCCATGAACGATGAAGAAACCGTGGCCCTGGTTGCCGGGGGACACACATTCGGCAAATGCCACGGTGCCGCCGAGGATTCCCACCTGGGTCCGGAACCCGAGGGTGCCGGCCTGGAAGAACAGGGGCTGGGCTGGAAGAATCGTTACGGCAGCGGCAAGGGCGACGATACGATCACCAGCGGTATCGAAGGAGCCTGGACGCCAAACCCCATCAAGTGGGACAACAGCTATCTTGAAGTTCTCTTTAAATATGACTGGAACCTGGTCAAGAGCCCTGCCGGAGCCTGGCAGTGGGTGCCGGTTGATCCCGACGAGGAAGACCTGGCGCCAAAGGCCCACGATCCTGCGAAAAAGGTCACCACGATCATGACCACGGCAGACCTTTCCCTGAAGCTGGACCCGATCTACAGGCCCATCGCCAAGCGATTCCTGGAGAACCCGGATGAGCTAGCCGATGCCTTTGCCCGCGCCTGGTACAAACTGACCCACCGTGATATGGGTCCAATCTCACGCTATCTTGGCCCGGAGGTTCCCGCAGAAGAACTGATCTGGCAGGACCCGGTGCCCGCTGTCGATCATGAACTGGTCGACGAACAGGACGTGGAAAACCTCAAGGCTAAGATTCTTGACGCCGGGTTGTCCATTCCCGAACTGGTTTCCACAGCCTGGGCCTCAGCCTCCACCTTCCGGGGTTCTGATAAGCGCGGCGGAGCCAACGGAGCGCGCATCCGCCTGAAACCGCAGAAGAACTGGCCCGTTAACCAACCGGAACAGCTGGAAAAAGTGCTGCAGGCGCTGGAGAAAATCCAGGACGAGTTCAACGGGGCCCAAGCGGGCAACAAGAAGGTTTCCCTCGCCGACCTGATCATCCTGGCTGGCTGCGCAGGCATTGAGAAAGCAGCGAAAAATGCCGGCTTTGAAGTTACTGTGCCTTTTGCCCCGGGTCGCACCGATGCCTCGCAGGAACAGACAGATGTAACGGCATTCGCCGTTCTCGAGCCGAAAGCCGATGGCTTCCGCAACTTCAGTAAAGCCAAATACGCCGTCACCGGAGAGGAAATACTTGTCGATCGCGCCCAGCTGCTGGGCCTGACCGCCCCCGAGATGACCGCGCTGATCGGCGGCATGCGGGTCTTAAACGCCAATTACAACAAGTCGCAACACGGCGTATTCACGAAAAACCCCGAAAGCCTGACCAACGACTTCTTTGTCAACCTTCTTGACATGGGGACAGTATGGCAGGCAACAGCAGAAGACGAGGACGTTTACGAAGGGCGGGACCGCCAATCGGGTGAACTGAAGTGGACAGGAACCCGCGTTGACCTCATCTTCGGGGCAAACTCCGAGTTAAGGGCAATCGCTGAAGTCTACGCAAGCGATGACGCTCAAGAGAAATTCGTTGGTGATTTTATCAGCGCCTGGACCAAGGTGATGAACGCCGACCGTTTTGACCTGGCCTGAAGGGCTGCATAAGCGATTTTTGAGGCTTTGAGTTTGCTAACTATGCGCACCTTATTTCCGTTTCATGGTTTGCCTTTCTTCAATGCAACATGCACACCCCCTGATACACGTAACATGTGGGGTGTGCATACTTTTTATTTGGAACGCTGTGCTTGGAGAAAACTTTCCCCTTTTTGCCTGCTTGATTCAAGCCTTATATCCACGCCTTAAACATGAAAACCCCTGATCTACAAGGGATTTTCATTGTATCAAAATTTTAGAGTGTCTTAAGTACAAAAACAGCCCCCTGCCCACGCAGTGCGCCGGGGGGCAGCAGGTTGCCTGTAACTTATGTTTTTCTAACGCCATAAGGCCTCTTGGCCCTGGGCTGACCAATCACCTCGGAGGCTACTATCCCCAGGGGGAGTTTCTCGCCTATCAATAGCTCTCTAAGCCCTCTTTCGAATTTCCCGGTGCTTTTCGTTAGTTTATATCCTTTTTTCTTGCCCCCACGCCTTGTTGACAGCCGTCTGCTTTAAAACCTGGAGATCTATTTATCTTGCCCATCTCCATTATTAGTATCAGCCCCCATTTTGGAGATGTAGTCCCGCATCTGGGTATCCGATTGAATGTTTTTCATGTTGTAATAATCCATCACACTTAGATTTCCTTCCCGCAGTGCCTGGGAAAGAGCCTTAGGTACTTCTGCTTCTGCTTCCACGACTTTGGCCCTCATCTCCTGGACGAAAGCTGCCATCTCCTGCTCCTTGGCTACGGCCATGGCCCGCCTCTCTTCAGCCTTAGCCTGGGCAATGCGCTTGTCGGCTTCGGCCTGGTCAGTCTGCAGCTGGGCACCGATATTTTTGCCCACATCTACGTCAGCGATATCGATGGAGAGGATTTCGAAAGCCGTGCCTGAATCCAGACCTTTGTCAAGTACGGTCTGCGAAATGGCATCAGGACTTTCCAGCACTTCTTTATGGTTTTTGGCAGAACCGATGGTAGAAACCATTCCTTCACCTACACGGGCGATGATTGTTTCTTCTCCTGCTCCTCCAACCAGGCGTTCTATGTTTGCCCTTACCGTTACCCGGGCCCTGGCCTTGAGTTCAATGCCGTCGCTGGCTACGGCAGCCACAACGGGTGTTTCGATAACCTTTGGGTTGACGCTCATCTGGACAGCCTCTAAGACATCCCGACCAGCCAGGTCGATGGCAGCAGCTCTCTCAAAGCCTAGCTCGATATTGGCCCGCTGGGCTGCGATCAGGGCATCGACCACCCTGTTTACGTTTCCCCCTGCCAGGTAATGCCCTTCCAGCTTATTCACGTTAAGCTCCAGCCCCGCCTTGGTTGCCTTGATTAAAGGTTCCACCACTTTGGCTGGGATAACCCGGCGCAATCTCATCCCTATTAAGGTAACTAGCCCAACATGTGCTCCGGATGCCAGGGCAGCAATCCATAACCTTAAAGGAATGAAACTGAGTATCACAGAAAACCCAATTACGATAATAACCAATAAAACTAAAAGAGGTAAAATTTCTCCCATAAGCTGATTCTCCTTTTCTTGACAAAATAAGGCTATGTATATATTATCAGATTATCAAATGAAATGCTTAGTAATCTATTAGCAATCTACTCATTTTTTCACTTATAAAGATGGAACTGGCTTGACGATGATGATGCCAGCAGCAGGAATTACCATGAATATTGCCGAATATGTTAAATTCATACAAATTTAAAGGAGAAAAAGGGCATGACGTCCGGAAAAACCAACCGTTTGCCCGGAGAGACACCTCCGGACGCTTTTGCTGACCAAGAGGTTATTACTCCAAAAGCAGAAACACCGCAGACGGACTTTCTCACCATCGGCATCGGAGCTTCAGCTGGAGGGTTGGAGGCCCTGGAACTCTTCCTGAGGAACGTTCCGGAAAAAAGCGGCATGGCTTTTGTCATTGTTCAGCACCTGGACCCGACGCGCAAGGGTTTCCTGGTAGATCTTCTCAAGCGAACGACCACCATGCCGGTCTTACAGGTCGAGGAAGAAACCTCCGTCCAGCCGGACTACGTCTATCTAATCCCGCCAAACAAGGATATGTCTCTTTTGCATGGGGTGCTGCACCTTTTTGAGCCGACAGCGCCCCGCGGCCTACGCCTGCCCATAGATTTCTTTTTTCGCTCTCTGGCCGCTGACCGGCAGCAGCGAGCCATCGGCGTTATCCTCTCAGGGATGGGTACCGACGGCACGCTGGGCCTTAAGGCCATCAAAGAAAAAGGAGGCGAGGTCTTCGTCCAGGACCCGGCTCAGGCAAAATTTAGCGGCATGCCCAAAAG